>Ga0233437_1006367_pt1 | contig 12084 bp, 7 predicted proteins | sample SI_122_August201_FD_182714 | JGI IMG/M metagenome (GOLD analysis project Ga0233437, IMG submission 182714) | Seawater microbial communities from Saanich Inlet, British Columbia, Canada - SI_122_August2016_200_MG | ecosystem: Environmental > Aquatic > Marine > Inlet | place: Canada: British... | reverse complement strand
TTTGTTAATATCTATGATCGCTTCATGGCAAAGGATTTGAGGAGGCTTCAGCTTTTACATGTGCAATGAATGCTCACTTTGACTTTAAAAGTGGTTGATTTATCTCAATCATGGGATTATGTATCCTTCGGTGATATCCCGTAAAGCCCTAACCCACAGTAATTTACATCAGTTCCAAAATCAGCATGTGCATCTGGTGATACTTTTCAGTCGAAATATGGGTTAATAGTCATGCATAGTCTCAAATAGGGTATCTGAAAACTCAGATATTATTTGACTGTCTTATAAAACTTGGTTATTGCAATAAACGCTTTCTGTGGGAGCCAACACATCACAGATTGAATATCTGTCCAACAGGCTTACATTCTTGCGAATAAATACCTAGTCAGAAGATTGAAAGGAATCAGATTTTGAATCTTCGTGTAATCAAAATAGTACCAGCTCTTTTATTGCTGATACTGTATTCAGGATCATTTGCTCAAACGCAGATCGCAGTAGTTGAGTTTAATTCGCAAGGAATTTCCCAAAACGAAGCCAGAGTCCTGACAGATCGTCTTATGGTTGAACTCCATAGAACAAATAAGTTTAAACTGCTCGAGCGCGAAATGCTGTCTGCAATTATCGAGGAGCAAAAGTTTCAGATGTCTGGCTGTACATCAGATGAGTGTCTGGTTGAACTGGGTCAGATAGCAAATGTGGAAGAGATAGTCGGCGGCAGCATTAGCAAAATGGGAAAGGTTTACTCGGTAACTGCTCGCCTAATAAGTGTTGAGACCGGCGAATTAATTCGTACAGGGATTTATGATTATGAAGGTGATATTGGTAATCTAATTAAAACAGGAATGGCTCAAATTGCAGCACAGTTGGCATCCAACGAGGTCATATTATCAATTCCGCTTACCAAACCAGGCAAGCAAGAAACTGTGACGGATATTGACGGCAATGTCTATGCAACTGTTCGGATTGGTGAACAGGTATGGATGGGTGAAAACTTAAAGGTAACCCAATTCCGTGATGGTACACCAATTCCTACCTCAATAAAACGCGCCTTTGGAGCAACCATATCAAAGGGAATATATTGTATTTACAATAATGATGCCTCCAATGAATCTGAAACATATGGGGCTCTATACAATTGGTATGCAGTGCTTGATGCAAGAAATATTGCTCCGGAAGGTTGGCATGTGCCTTCCGATGTTGAATGGCAGTCGTTAATTGATTTCCTAGGCGGTGATGATGTTGCAGGGGGTAAATTGAAGGAATCGGGTATTAAGCATTGGGATCGCCCAAATTCAGGCGCGGACAATTCAAGTAGTTTCGCGGCACTACCAAGTGGTTATCGCAATTATGGTAACGGTATTTACTACAACTTGGGCAGCAGCAGCTACTTCTGGTCCACCACTGAATACGATAATACAAGTGCTTGGTGCCGCGATCTCCGCGGCAACGATACAAAAATCCTCCGGGATGTCGGAAATAAAAACTACGGATTTGCCATTAGATGCATTAAAGATTAACCAAGGGGCACTTAATTCCTCGGCGTTATCCCGTAGCACTATATCCCATAGTTCATTACAGACACTAAAAAATCAGCATGTGAATCTGGTGATACAAATTGGCCTATATAGGGATCATTATTCCATATTTGCACGGGGAGACCTGGTATAAAACAATGAATTAGCATTGCTGGGTTTCTAGCCCCCGAAGTTTTGAATACCATTCTGGGGAATCTATATGCTTTGACATTGTTAAGTAGGATTCCTATACTAAAAGATCACCTAAATAGGGGGCTCATGAGGCAACGAAACACACGTCTTGGATTTTGGATTGGGATTTTAGTATTTGGATTAAGCTTATTTGCACAAGAACAACCTTTACTCAAAACTGGTGACCTAGCCCCAACCTTCTTCTTGCGTACCTTGGAAGGTGAAAACTTCTTTCTAAGTAAAGAGATTAAAACTGTTGGCCCTATTATTCTGGCATTTTATGCTACCTGGTGCATTCCATGTCGGCTGGAGATTCCAGCCCTGGAAAAGATGATGTCAGATACTTCACTATCAAATGTTCGCTTATACTATGTAAATGTAGGCGGATTGATGGCGGCTGATGAAGGTGGCGACATTATCAAACAGCGGGAAGAGACTGACAAGGTTCAGCGACATAAAGAACAATTCAAAATGACTCACCCGATCCTCATGGACCGTTATGCAGTGACAGCTCAGAAGTTTAATGCTGAATCCTTACCTACTCTGGTCGTGATTGGTGGTGACGGGAGGATAAAATACGTACATCACGGTTACAAGCCAGGTGATGAGATTTCCTTAAAAAGGATATTCAATCCATAATGCAAGTAATTTATAACATGATCCGGCAGCCATGATATGTAAATACCTAACTCTGATAGCAGTGCTGACGTTGACTCTTTTCTCATGCGAGGAACTGGAATCAGTCAATCCCGCAGACCCCGCTTTTACGCTTGACCCACCCACCTTGCTCAGTGTTGATGCATTAACAGATACACGAATGGAGATCAGCTGGAAGAATAACGAACAACATACAAAAGAGTTTGTAGTCCAACGGAAATCTGGCTCAGAATCTTATCGTGCCATTGAAACGCTTGCTAAAGATATTCTGACCTTTATAGATACTGCCTGTGTATTAGGAGTTGAATATAGTTATGTGGTTCAGAGCAAAGTGGAATCGAATGTGTCAGCCAACTCCAATACGCTAATAAAGGCTACCACTTTTCCCGGACCAGGCAACCTGAATGTCATTATCATTTCTGATGAATCTATTCGTCTAACATGGACAGATAACACTGGCTATGAGTCTGGTTTCACGATTGAGCGTGATGCTGGCAGTGGATTTACAGAGATGGGGACAGTATTATCGGATGTAACAGAGCTCACAGACACTGGCCTGACTTTCGGCCAGAGCTATAGCTATCGGGTCGCTGCTTTTACATCAGTAAACACGAGTACATGGGCAACCATCGTGTCTGCTACGGAGTTTCCTGCACCAACGAATCTAGCAGCCACGACTATAAGTGATTCAGAAGTGGAGTTGAGCTGGTCAGACAACTGTAGTTTTGAAGATGGCTACAGAATTGAGCGTAATTCAGGAGCAGGTTTTATTCAGGCAGCTGAGCTGCCACCAAATGTAACTGAGTACATTGACACGGGGTTAATCGGTAATCTAGACTATAATTATAGAGTGGCTGCTTATACTGTCACCAATACATCAGCTTTTTGTCCCACCGCAACTGTTTCCACTTATGGCACTATGGTTGATCAAGAAGGAAATACCTATTTTACAATCCAAATAGGAAACCAGGAATGGATGGCAGAGAATCTAAAGGTGACCCACTTCCGTGATGGTACTGCAATCACAAATGTATCAGATGATGCTGCATGGGCAGCACTGACAACTGAAGCTTATTGCATCTACAATAATAATGCATCAGACGAAATTGACACCTATGGTGCATTGTATAATTGGTACGCAGCAGCAGACAGTCGGAATATAGCTCCGGAAGGCTGGCATGTCCCTACAGATGCTGAGTGGAAAGAATTGGAGATGGCTCTGGGAATGAGCCAGAACGATGCAGATGATATAAGCTACAGGGGTACGAATGAAGGTATTAAACTATCTGGCAATAGTGCTTTGTGGGATTATGGCGCTTTAGAGTTTGACCCAGAATTTGGCAGCTCCAGTTTTACTGCGCTGCCTGGTGGTTACCGCTATTATCTCACAGGTTATTACTACAAGATGGGTTTCAGCGGTTACTTTTGGTCCGCTACTGAAGACGATATTACCGATGCGTGGTACCGCCAGCTGGATCACAGCCATCTAAATGTCTTCCGGTACAACCTCGGTAAGACAAGTGGGTATTCGATTCGTTGCTTGAAGGATTAGGCCAGCCCGTATTAGCTGTTGTCGGGATCGAATTAATATCATGATTCACGCGCTTACGAGAGAAACTATCATTTACTATAGGTGCTTATCAACTTACAAAGCACATCAAATAGGAACGAAATGTTAATGAAAATCACTTCATATATTGTCACTGTCCTAATCGGTATCATTGCCACAACCACACTTTCTGCACAGGAATATGTAGCCGTTCTCGAATTCGACGGCAGTGGTATGAGCAAGATCGAAGCCCGTAATGTGACTGAGCGCTTCTCATATGAGCTAAGTCAAACTCGTAAGTTCAATATCATTGAACGACAACAACTCGACCTCATTCTAGATGAACAGAAAACCCAACTTAGCGGTTGTGTAGCTGATGAATGTGCTGTCCAAATTGGTGAACTAGTAGGAGCCAAGTATGTAATAGCAGGTTCAGTTACCAAAACCTTTGGCCTGTATGGAATTGCTGTTCGTTTGATTGACGTTGAGAGCGGTGAGATTGTTACTCATATCCTCGAAAGTGACGAGGCCGATGTTCAGAAGTTTGTATCTCAACGGGTGCGCAATGCAGCCCTACGCATGGCAGCCGAGGGTGGCAGTACAAATGGACAATCAGGCGGTAGTACAATAACTGTAAGTAGCGGTGAGAAAGGGTCTGTTGTATTTACGTTAAACAAGTTTGATGCAGCTGTATATGTAGATAATGCCTATACTACTCAGGCCAGTAGCCAGACCGTATCACTAAATCTCACAGAAGGTACTCACCAAATTAAGTTCACTTTACCAGGACAACAGGATTGGATAAAACAACTCAACGTATTAGCCGGTGAAACCCTTAACTATGAAGTGACCTTTGAATCGGGTACTGGTAGCGGAGGCGTTGCCATAGATTATGGAATAGTCATGGTCAGATCTGATCCAACTGGAGCAATTGCGTATCTGGACGGTGTTGAGCTAGGTCCCACTCCGGCGCAAAACACTAAAGTAGGTGTGGGTATACACCTAGTCCGAGTTGAGAAACCGCTATACCATCCTTATGTGGAGGAAATTACGATCACTTCTGACGGGATTGAGCAGATTCAAGCTAAACTCAAACCACACTTTGGACGTCTAGTAATAAAAAGTGTACCACCTGGAGCAGTAGTCCAGCTCAATGGCCAGCAAAAGGGTAAAACACCCATTGATTTACCTGAATTGGCTAGTGGTGATTACACGATCACGGTTAGCAAAGATTTACACCATGATTCAGTAGAGAAATATACCATTACTGATGGTAGTAATAACGAACGCACTGTAGTATTACATCCAGCATTTGGACAACTCAGTGTTGAAGTGAATCCAATAGGTGCAGATGTATTTGTAGATGCGCAGTTGAAGGGTAAAGCACCCATCACGTTGGATGAGTTACCCTCGGGTACATTCAGATTGAAAGTATCGCAGGATTTGTATGAGGCTCTTGATGAAGAGATCATTATTGAAGATGGTAAGATTAATAAACAAGTAATTGTACTGAGCCCACGTTTTGGTACACTAAACATTACAGGCTCACCTAAATCAGCACAAGTAAGTATTAATGGTAAGGCTGTAGGTAACTTACCCCTCATTAATCATCAAGTAGGTACTGGATTGGCCGAGATTAGGATCAGTGCTAAAGATTACCATGAGCAAGAGCAGTTTGTTCAGGTCGATGTGAATGAGATGTATCCGGTGAACGTTGACCTAGTACGCCATTCTGGGACGATAGTAGCTATAAGTGACCCACCGGAAGCATTACTGCGCCTAGATGGAGTAGAAGTAGGTCCCAGTCCACAGATATTGAAGAAGGTTCCAACTGGACAGCATTCACTAGTCTTTGCACATCCCAGTTTCCTGGAAGAAGTACGCGAGTTTAACTTGGGACTTGATGAGCGTAAAGAATTCAATGTCAAGTTAATTACCTACGAGGGTAGTATCCAACAGGACATTGACAGGTTAGCTAGGTACAGGAAGTTAAGCCTCATGGGATCAGGTGGATTTGCATTAGGTGCTTTGGCTCTAAAGATATATTCAAATAGTATATATGATGATTATAAAGCAGCTACTGATTCTCAAGCGGCAGCAGACCTCATTGAAAAAGCAGACAACCTTAATCAAATGTCGGCTATTTCTCTTGGAATTGGAATTTCAACATATATTCCAGTATTGTACTATCACGAAGCTATCTCAGAATTAAAGTTGAAACTGAGGAAACGTTAATTGGATACAAATCAAATAGTTGAGTATTATAATGAGTTTTAGTATCAGTAGATCTATCCTTAACCTATTAATTATAGGGTGTATTTCTATATTCATATTTGTTTCTTGCGATGAACTTGAGCCCGTAAACCCTGCTGATCCAGCTTATACTTTGACTGCTCCAACCCTGGTGAGTGCTCAGGCTATTACTGACGTTCAAATTGACATCAAATGGCAGGATAATGAGGAGCATTCTGAGGAGTTTGTTATACAACGGAGTAGTGGATCCCAATCCTACATCACAATTGCTAATGTCTCTAAGGATGTCCTAAGTTACGGTGATACAAGCTGTACACTTGGTATTTCTTATACCTATGCAATTATATGTAAAGTTGAATCAAATATATCCACGATCTCTAATGCAATTACAACTGCTACAGTATTCCCAGCAGCGACAAACATCTCTTTACATGCTTTATCAGATGAAGTGATGGAGATTTCTTGGAATGACAATTGTAGTTTTGAGGATGGGTACAATATTGAGCGAGGAACTGGAACAGAATTTACACTAATCATCAAGGTCCCCGCCAATGTTGAAAGCTATGCTGATACAGGCTTGGATTTCGGCTTGGACTACATTTATCGGGTTGCAGGATATACCGAGAGCAATATATCCAACTGGGTGAGTAGTAATCCCACAAACACTACCTTTCCTGCTCCGACTAATTTGAATGCAACTGCTAACTCAGACTCAGAAATAGAATTGACTTGGGTTGATAATTGCATCTTTGAAGCTGGATATCAAATTGAACGTAATTCAGGATCGGGTTTCGTAGAATTGGTGGAAGTCGAACCAAATACTTTGAGTTATTTGGATGGTGGTTTGGACTATGGGGCATCCTATATATATCGGACTGCAGCTTTTACATCTGCGAATACATCAGAATGGGTATATAGTTTAGCCACGAATACAATAATCCTAGCACCAACAAACCTCAATGTGACAGCTACTAGTGATTCTGAAATTGAATTGTCTTGGGTTGACCAAAGTAGTTTTGAAGATGGATACCGAATTGAACGTAACAACGATGGTTCAGGATATGTCGAAATTGCTGAAGTGAATGCGGATATGACGAATTACTTGGATAGTGGGCTTGAATACGGAACCAATTATGTTTATAGAGTTGCTGGATTTACTGAATCAAACGTATCATCATGGGTTACCAGCCTTTCGTCAAATACAGTCATCCAAACCCCATCAGATCTTACAGCAAATGCCACTAACGATGCAACTATTGAACTGTCTTGGACTGATAACAATGGTTACGAAGTGGGTTTTGTGGTCGAGCGTGACAGTGGTGCTGGTTTTGTTGAAGTAGCTGAAATAAGTCCAAGCACCCTGAATTATACCGATGAGGGTTTACAATATGGAAGAGATTATGGCTATAGAGTTGCTGGTTTTACAGCTGAGAACAAATCAGCCTATTCTAGTATTGCTACTACTAGCACCTTTATTGTAGGGGATTTCGATGGTAATGTTTATGCTGTAATTCAGATCGGCAATCAGACATGGATGGCTGAGAACCTTAAGGTAACGCACTATTCGGACGGGACCGCTATCCCAACTGGTTTCGACGATGAGTCATGGGTAAATTTATCAACAGGTGCCTACGCAATCTATAATGATCAATCATTAAACTCATCGAATGCAAATATTTATGGACTGTTATATAATTGGTTTGCTGTGAATAATAATTATGGTCTAGCGCCAGAAGGTTGGCATATACCAACTGATGACGAGTGGAAGGAATTAGAATTGTACTTGGGTATGAGCCAGGCTGAGGCAGACCGAACGTCGTGGCGAGGTACAGATGAGGGCGGCATGCTGAAAGAATCTGGATTGTCGCATTGGAATGACCCAAACGCAGGAGCATCAAACGCAGAGGGATTTACCGCTTTACCGGGTGGATATCGTTATTACAGTCCAGGTGAATATTATAATCTTGGTAATGTAGGTGGTTTTTGGTCCTCAACAGAGGGCAGCATCTCTTCTGCCATGCATCGCATGATCACTTATGATACTACCCTCATTTATCGAAGTGGTGCAAATAAACCAATAGGATACTCCGTTCGTTGTATCAAGGATTAGTCATATTGTGATTAATATTTATGTATGAATGTGGGATACGAAAAACAATTTACAGTCGAGCTAGACAAGCTCTCTGGTGCACTATGGAATAGTATGAACAGCAGCTATCATACTTTATACAAGGCTGCCTGTTGTAGTCCTACTCTTGATCCAAAGTTTAATGCTATCCACTGGGCACACGATGTTTGCTTAACATTGGAAGAAATAAAGTACAGTATCAGTTGGATGCGAACATACGCAAAAGTATACAAAGATACGAACCCGCGAGGCTCAAACCCTTCAGATGTAAGTTTTCATGTTTCATACTATGCAGACAACTCTATCACTCGATTGCATAGTTGTAGAGATAAATTAGCATTAATGATTTGGGCTTACTATTGTCCTTTCAATCCGTTGAAGCGCGATGAAGTATTGGATTATTATAAAATACAGACGAAGTTAGCTACTCCAGTAAACCATGGCTTAACATTAAAGCACCATGAACAATTTCTTGTCTATTTAAACAATCTTGATAATCCTGAGTTCAAACGAATTGCAAAGTATCGGCACTTGAAGATTCATCGTAGAGAACCTAGGATTGAGATTCATGGCGTTAAATCATTCCATGATTGGGGTTATAATTTACCAGTAGTCAAGGACGTTGAGATTCAGGAATGGGAAGATTCTATAAAAGATGATCCTTTTGAACAAGATTTGCCAGGTGAACTGAGAAAACAATGTACATACGGTGGGGTTCTGTACGACAATTACAAGCTTCCCAGTCGGATGTGGGATTATGATGAAGTAGATAAGATAATTAAATCTACATCTACTAGTTTGGTGTCCGCCGCAGAGGGTTGCTTTAAGGTTCTTAGACGACGAGCACCCTTCCGGAAGAGCAAATAATCATTCGCCGCACCAAATTCCGTAACTTCAACTTCGTCTGATATAAGGATTTATCACAAGTTATACTTAATTGTTCAGAGTTTGGTGTATAAGTGGGTATAAAATGTTATAAATGAGAATGGAAGACGTAGCGTACAACACGTTGCGAGTAACATAGTTTTACTAAAAGACATTAAGAAGAACATGTCAGTGGTAAGAGTCCTGGCACTATGTTGTACATTAGAATTCAACACAGCATTCACTGGAATAAATTGGAACACATACGCAATGCCTAAACGTAAAGTAGAAGACATGATTCTTGAATTAAAGAACTCTGATTACTCATTCATCGATAAGTGAATCGCTTCAGGAAAGACTTAATAAAGCATTTCCAGAACCAGCTTGGTTAATCGATGACTTTTCTCGGACTGTTGTAGACAGCCAAGGGACTATGAATCCCTCGGCACTATTCTATAAAAGCCGGTCCCACAGTAACTTACAGCGATCCCAAAAACAGCATGTGCATCTGGTGATGCATTTTAGGCAGTTTAGGGGCTAATGTTGGATATTTGCTCCTATCAATAGCCCCCGTTATTGAGATCTACCACAATCAGAAAAAGAAGCTCCGTGAAATATCCAGGACTCCTCAATAGTATATAGTTATTGCGAGGCGGTGATCAGTTTTTCATATCAAATCAATCATCTAGTCGTTTTACCAAGTTGATCTGTTCAGACTAGGCATGGGCTGAAAATGAAGCTATTTTAAAGAAATTTAATTAGCATCAGATATTCAGAGGTTCGCATGAAACGCTTGTTTAACTCACTCGGCATTTGCATCATCACTTTCTCTATCCTTTGCTGCGGAACAAGTAGTACCCCAAGGTCTACACCCCAAAAAGCAACTGAAGCACCCAAGCCGCAGTGGCTGGTGGATTACCCCGTTGATCCCAACTATTACACCGGCATCGGCTCCGCAGCCAAAAATCAATATGGAACGGAAGCCCAGAAAAGTGCACAGGATCTTGCTCTGGCGGATATGGCGTCCCAGATTACTGTTACCATTACCAGCGATATTCTCACGACCCTCATTGAAAAAGGTGCTATTACAGAAGATGAATATATAGCTACAGCCCGATCACAAGCAGTTGCCGATCTTGAAGGTCATGAATTGGTGGATACCTTCCAGGACCAAAACTATTTCTATGCATATTACCGTCTCTCAAAAGCTAGGTATGCAGCCATGCAAACTAGAAAACGTCAAGCTGCCATCAACCTATCTGCTGATTTTATTATGAAAGCTAGGGACGCCCATGATCTGAACAACTTTTCAGAGAGCTTTTCTGCTGCGATCCAGGGTTTTACACCCCTCATCCCATATCTTAATGAAGCTTTAGCTGCCAAAATTGATGGAGAATCTGTTATTCTTAGTAATGAGCTAAATGGATTATTTTATGTATTACTCAGTGATATCACGCTTTCCCCGAACCGATCCCGAGTGCCTGCGAAATTAGGCAAACCCGTAAGTGAGAGTCTCATCATTCAAGCCCAGAACACAAATGGGAAAGCAATACGAAACTTGCCTCTCAAGGTTCACTTCGTTAAAGGAGATGGCGAGTTGACTGAGTCTATCAATACGGGGGGCAGCGGATTTGCACAGATCCAGATAACATCTATTACCTCTGGCGAAAATCTTCAAATTCTGGAAGTGGAGCCTGACCTAAGTGGTCTGATAAATGATCATCCTGATCCCGTTTTGAAAGGAATTATCCATGCCATCCCTTTGCCGAGCATCCGAATTATACTGGATGTTACGAATCCTACTATCTATCTGGAGTCATCGGAAATGTTTGAAGGCAAAAACCTGACCCAAGTGCAGGTTGAACCTCGGCTAAAGAATCTATTCATTGAAAATGGGTTCCATTTTGTTGGTAAACTGGAACAGGCCGACTGGCAGATGACTCTTCGTGCATCCGCAAATAGAGGTGCGGAGCTCGGCGGTTTGTTTACCGCCTTTGCCGATGTAAGTTTGAGCCTGGTTGATCGAACAAATGGAGATGAAATCTACAATAATTCTATTTCGCGTGAAAAAGGGATTGATCTTTCCTATCCCAATGCTGCCAAAAAAGCTTTAAATAATGCCGCAGAGAAATTGAATGCTAACATTTTGCCTGAGATTATGAAAACTTTGAAGTAAAGACGTCTAGAATACTCAGTTTTCGTCCTTCGATTGAGGCTAACATTTCCAATCTTATATTCTGAATTAAAACATGCAAATCTCATTAATACTGAGATTCCCAACTAACACTTGAGAATCCGCTTGGGCGTTATCATAGCTACTATAACAATAGAAAGGAGCCAAATATGAACATTGGCTGTGCTCGTGTATCTACACAGAATCATGAGTTCCTGGAAAGAATTCTTCCAGCCCTTCAGATTGGTTCCGGGGTCAGCCATCTTCTTCCGGATCTTTAATCCGAGGATCCTGTTTGATCTTTTTATCGTAATTATGTGGTTGGTATTTAGTAGTTGGATAATTAGCGCCGCCTTCTTGATTATTATGGTTGTGGCTATAGATAACGAATGGGTAGGGGAAAAGTCTATAGGGGGATTGAAATATTAGTTTTTCACGTGGGGACCTGGTTAAGTGAAAGTAAAAAGGAATCTGGAGTTTCGTGCCGGCGGGGTCTTTGAATACATCCTAAATGTGGCTATATGCGATTGACATTGATCTACTATAACCCTATGTTCATTGCTTTATTACCAGGGGGTTAGCCTCAAATTAGAGACAAAATATGTACTATTTACATTACCATAAATTTAGATGGATTATCGCTGGCTTAGTAGTAGCGACATCCTTGATTTACGGTCAGGCAGCAAGTAGTACAGCCCCAACATTCTACCTGACAGACCTCAGTGGCAATGACTTCTTCGCCTCACGGGTCTAT
>Ga0233437_1006365_pt1 | contig 12085 bp, 9 predicted proteins | sample SI_122_August201_FD_182714 | JGI IMG/M metagenome (GOLD analysis project Ga0233437, IMG submission 182714) | Seawater microbial communities from Saanich Inlet, British Columbia, Canada - SI_122_August2016_200_MG | ecosystem: Environmental > Aquatic > Marine > Inlet | place: Canada: British... | reverse complement strand
AAAAAAAGAAAAAATCCAAGTTATTCATAACCCTATAGAAAATAATAAAAAAATTGCTTCAAACCTAAAAAAAAAATTAAAAATTTCTGATAAAAAAATTTTATTATATATTGGACGAATTACACCTTCAAAAGGAATTAAAAAAATTATATCTATTTTACCTTACTTAAAAAACGTAGTCTATATAATTGTTGGAAAGAAAAACGATTATTATCTCAAACTCAAAAGATATATTCGATTAAATAATCTGGAAAATAAAGTAATATTTACTGGATTTATTGATAATAATGATATAGATAAATATTTTTCAATTGCCAACTCTTGTGTGCTTGTTGAACCGTTTTATGAACCCTTATCTCGTTTTTTATTAGAATCCTTATCTTATGGTGTACCCATTGTGGCTAGCAAAGTAGGTGGAAATTCTGAAATTGTGAATAAAGATGTTGGAATGTTATGTGATTATAATAATGAAAAACAAATTGTAAATTGTATAAGAAGAGTTCTTAAAAAAGAATTCAAGAAATCTTCTTTTGTGAAGCTTGTAAATTCACATTTTTCATTGAAAAAAATAAGTGAAAAACTAGACTCTGCATATACAAAAGTCATTAGATAACTTTAAAAAAAATTTTTGATTTAAAAATAATAAAGATGGATAAACTAAAAAATACCCAAGATAAATTAATTAGGTTTAAAAAAATCAGTAATACTATTAAAAAAGGTTCTGTTTTAGATATTGGTTGTTTAAGACCAAACCCCTTTCTCAAAAACGCCATAGGAATGGATATCTTGAATGTTCCAAAACATAAAAACTACAAATCAATAATCAAAGGAGATGCTAGTAAAAAAATACCGTTGAAAGATAATTCAATAGATAATATTATTGCAGGAGAAATCATAGAACATTTAGAAAATCCAATGAATTTTGTTAAGGAATGTTATAGAGTTTTAAAACAAAATGGTCTTCTTATTCTGACAACACCAAACATTTATTATTATTCCAAAATATTTAAAATTTTACTACAAAATAAATCACAAAACTACAATGGTCCTAAAGATCATATTTTTGAAATTCCATTTTATTCTTTAAAAACTATGTTAGAAATTGCAAAATTTAAAGAAATAAAAATAGAAGGTGTTTTCTTTACAATCCCTTTATTTAGATTAATAATAAAAACTAAATCTCCTCTTTTATCAAAACACGTTTTTTGTGTAGGAAAAAAATTAAACTACATCAAGCGCCCATAAAAGAAATCTTTTAATTCCTGTTTTAATATCAACTTTTGGACTATATCCTGTTTTTGTTTTAACTTTTGTTAAATCTGGACATCTTCTTTTTGGGTCTGCACTTGCATAAGCATCATTCATTCCTTGAACATGAGAAATTTCTACCTTTTTTCCTGTATTCTCTTCATAAACTTCCTTTGTGATTTGAGCAAGCTCTTTAATCGATACTTCAAAATTATCATCACCCACATTAAATGATTCTCCTTCATATTTTGATAATAGAACTTTAAAAAATCCAGTCATGGCATCTGTAATATAACAAAATGTTCTGGAATGGTTGCCCAGTCCATAAACGGGTATTGCTTTTCCTTCTAGAGCATAAGAAACAAAATTAGGTACAACTCTTGCATCATCTAACCTAATTCCAGGACCATACACATTAAATGGTCTAATTAATTTAACTGGAGTTTCAAAAGTTTCATAATAAGCAACCGATAACGCTTCACTTAATCTTTTTGATTCATCATAATTTGATCTTGGGCCAGTACAAGACACATTACCATTATACGTTTCAGGTGTTGGAATAAATCTTGGATCTGGATCTCCATATACCTCACTAGAACTAAACACTATTATACTCTCAACTTCTTTTTCTTTTGCTAATTCTAACATATTTTTTGTACCCAATGTAGCTACATCTATAGTTTCAATCTTATAAATTCGATAAAATTTTGGAGAAGCAATTCCAGCAGCATGAATTATATAATCAATTGGTTCATCAATAATTAATGGTTCCTTTACATCATGTTTTATAGATTTAAAATTTTCATTATCATCTACCCAATATTTTATTCCAGTAATAAAATTATCAGCGGAAATTATTTTACAAGGAGTCTTAAATGTGTTTTTGTTTAAATAATCAAAAACAGAAATGAAGTACTGTCCTAAAAACCCCGCTCCACCAGTAATAAGTATTGTTTTTCCACTAAACTTCTCAGCATCAGGCATTATATCTTTAGCTATTGTTTCTATATCTTCTTTTATTATTTTATTCATTTTGTATCAAATCATATTTTACTGTATGTTCTTCAAAATTCTCTGATTCTCTTGCACCTGTTGTAATATTTAACATTACAGAATCTTCAGTAAATTTCATAGCATGTGCAATCATTGGAGGTGTTGTAACAAAACTATTTTCATCAATTATGATTTTTTCTATCTCAGTATTTTCTTTTGTCAAATCTTTTGAAAAACTCTCGAATTGTCCACTAATCAAATAAATATATTGGATTTGTTTTGGATGATAATGGTTTGCTCTAATACTTCCTTTTTTTGAAGTAATTATTGCTATGTGTTTTATATCAGCATCAACTATATTAGATATTTTTCCACGTGCATCTTCGTAAGCGACATCAATTTTTTTTACATTTTCGTTTGGCATATAACCACCCCACTATTGTCGAAAAGTTTAGAATATTTAAAATCATATGATTTTTGGACTTGGTAAAGGTAAAATAAATTTAAATTTTTGAGGATATATTTTGTTAATTTTATTCATAATAGGATTAAAAAAATTCCATGCCAAAATAATAATGTAATTCGGTGGATCTTCTTTAATATGTGAAAAATCTTTAACAGGTATTTTATTTCCTGGAGTAAATAAATTTTGCTTTAATGGATTATCGTCAATAATATATGTAATTCCTTCTTTGCCTATATTACAAAAATTTAGAAGAGTACTCGCTTTTGCTGGTGCTCCATATCCTACAATTTTTTGATCCTTTTTCTTTATTCTTTTTATTAATTCAACTATATTTTTCTTTGTAAAATTAACCTTTTCTGCAAATAATTCATATGTATGAAATTCTGCGACCTTATCTCTTCCTTCAGTTTCTAAATATTGAAAATATGTTTCATCAGGGATAGCTTCTTTTTTAATAAAAACTCTTAAAGAACCTCCATGTGTATCAACGTGTTCAATATGTTCTATTTGTAAACCATGTTTTTTAAAAAGGAAATCCAAGGAATGAACAGTATAATAAAATAAATGTTCATGATAAACATTATCAAAAGTCATTGTTTTTATTGTATCAATAAAATATTGTATTTCTATGACAAAAGTTCCACTGTCTTTTAGCAAAAGTTTAACATTATCTATAACCTCATGAATTTGTTCAATATGTGCAAAAACATTACATGCTGTAATAACATCAGCTTTTCCTTTTTGATCAATTATTTCATTAACAACCTCTTTATTAAAAAAAGCATTTATGGTTTCTAATCCTTGTTCATTAGCTAATTTAGCTATATTTTCTGCGGGTTCAACTCCTATGAAAGGTATATTAGATTTTTTGTATTCTTTAAGAAGAACTCCATCGTTACTGCCTATATCAACTGCTAAAGAATTTTCATTCAATTGAAGTTTGAATTTAAGTTTTGTCGCTAGTTCATTAAAATGGATCCTAAATGATTTTGCAGTTGAACTAACATAAACATAATTTTTAAACAATTTTTTTCCAGAAATAGCTTCTGTTAATTGTACTATTTTACAAGTATCACAATAACTTAATGCTAAAGGATACTTTGCTTCTTCTTTTGCAAGATCTTCTTTCTTCAAAAAAGCATTTGCCAAAGGCATTTTGCCAAAATCTAAAAACATTCTAGATTCTGATCCACAAATTCTGCATTTCATATTCATATAGTTATTCCCAATATATTTAAAATTAACATAATTTAATTTTCTTAAATAAATATCGATAATTATATAATATCTTATTTAGTCTAATAATATCTATGGGTGTAGCAATAATTGGTGTGGGTAGATTTGGTCTAAATTATCTCAAAACTTTAAGTAGTCTAAACATTCCAATTGACTGGATTTGTTCAAATTCCAAACAAAGTCTTAGTACTGCACTAGATATTTATAAAAATCCAGTAAAAACTACTACAAATTATAAAGATATAATAAACTCAAAAAAAACTTCAACAATATTTATTTCCACTCCAGCAATTACACATTATAATATTGCAAAAGATTGTTTGACAGCTGGTAAAAATGTATTACTTGAAAAACCCTTTAGTACTTCATCAAAACATGCGCAAGAACTCAAAAAAATTTCTTTAGAAAAAAAAGTAGTTTTAATGGTAGGACATCTTCATGTTTTTAACCCTGCGATCAAAAAAATCAAAGAAGATTTAAAATTATTTGGAAAAATTAGATATATTCAAATGGTTCAAACAGGAAATGGACCAATTAGAAAAGATGTTGGTTCCGTCTGGGATTTCGCACCCCATTTTTTATCTATATTAGATTTTCTTTTGGAAAATGTTCCTAAAAAAATTTCATATAATGGTAGTTCTTTCTTCACTATAAACAAAGATGATGTTTTTTCACTAAATTTAGATTTTGAAGAAAATATTTTTGCATCTTTATTTGCATCTTGGATACATCCAGAAAAACAAATGAAATTAATTATTTCAGCTGAAAATGGATATGTCTTATTTAGTGACTATGACAAAAATAAATTACATTACATCCTTAATGGAAATAAACAAAAAATAGAAATTGAAGAATGTTTTCCTTTAACTGAACAAATCAGATATTTTATCAATTGTATTGATAAAAACATCTCCCCAATTTTAAATAATGTTGATAAAGCTATTTCTATAACAAAACTCATTGAAAAAACTGAAGAAAAATAATTTTGTTTACTAAGTTCTTATTAAATTAAGGATATCTTTGATCTTTACAATCTTAAAGAAAAACACCAAAAAGAGGTATACACTTCCAGATAAAAATAAAGACAAGATGAGATTAGTATATTCATTAAACAATAGATAATTATTCAAAAAAAATGTTAATATGGAAAAGATGATTGAGATTACAAAAATCTTACCTAATCTATAAAATGGAATTCTTAAAGATGTCATCTTAGAGAAAATTATAGATCCATAAACAGCAGTAATTATTGCCGCAAAAATATCTGCAAATGCAACTCCAATTAATCCAATTTTTGGAATTAAAATTACGTTCAAAATTATATTAACTATAAGAGATACCATTGTCAAGTTTCTTGAAATTTTTGGCCTTCCAATGCTAAGAAATGTATGTCTAATTATTTCTCCAAAATTATATAACAAAAAATATACTGCATACAGTTGTAAAAGAGGTACAGCTGGAAGAAACTTTTCTGTATAAATCAATTTTAAAATTTGTGGTGAAAATATAATAATACTTAATGCTAAAGGCATGCAAACTAAATATGCGTAAGAAAAGATATTAAATAATGTTTTGTTAATTTCGATTTTTTTCCCCTGTTTCCATAGACTTGCCACTGTTGGAATAAAAACAATAGATAATGCTTTCAAAAAATATATACTTATTTTAGCTAATGAAAGAGCCATCACATATAAACCAACAGCTTCTAATCCTAAAAAAAAAGTGAGAAAAAAAATAGATTGTTGGTTAAATATTTGGCCTGCAAAACTTCCAACCATTGCAGGAAGAGAATATTTTAACATTCTTTTTCCAATATTTTTTGAAGTTTTAGTAGATGAAAAAAAAGGAAATTTCTTTTTAAAAAATAAAACTCCAAAAATCATAATAGTTGCTATTGAACTCACTAAATAACTAAGCCCATACCATTTAATAGATATTCCAATAAATGCAAAAATCACTAAAGAAACAGAAGAAAAAAAGGTAATAGAAAATTCTGTTCCTTGACTTAAAAAAAAGTCTCGATAACCTACAAAAAGTTTGTATAATATTTCAACTACACCATCTAAAACATAATATAACCCTAAAATTAAAATAAGTGTTTGAGCTCTTAAATCTTTAAAATAGAATTTTGCTAATCCTTTTGAAATAAACAAAAGAAATATATAAAATATTGAACCAATAATTAACTGAATTTTAAAAGTGAATAAAATACTTGACTTTATTTTTGACCTCTCATTTTTAATCAAAAACCTTGGAATAAAATATACTAAAGAATCTGCAAGCCCCAAATCTCTAATGAAAAAGAAAAAAGTTATGAATCCAAGGACTGAATAAAATAAACCAATTTCTTCAACTTTAATCATCCTTGAGAAAACAAACTTCATCAAATAACCAAAAAGAGCAGAGATAATCATAAAGAACATTATGTTTATTGTGCCCTTTACAAATTTTTTTACATGTGCCATATTCTTCCTATCAAATCAAATTTTATAGAAATAACTCTCGCTCCCATTCACTCATGGTTAAATCATAGTTATATAATTTTAGAATTTTATCTTCTATTTTTTTGAATTTTTTCAATAATCTTTCTCTATTTTTTTGGAAAATAGATATTTTCTCAAATATTTGTGTTATATTTATTTCTTTTACATTAAATACTGTATTAAAAAAATATTGATCTAAGAACCTTATTCGTGTCATAAAAACAGGAATTCCAGCTTCAAAAGACTCTAGAATACTAGATGAATGATAATCTAGATCACTAGAAGGTAAAACAAATAAACAATCTAAATACGGTAACACGTCCTTCATTCTTTTTCCAATAAGTTTTTTTGATTTTCCATCATATAAATGAAAAATTTCCTTTGATTCAATTAAATATACATGAATTTTTTTGAACTTTGGTGAATTTAAAATTCCTTTTTGTATCTCATAAATTTTTTCTCCTTCTAATCTGGCAATCCCGATATTAAACTTCGTGTGTTTCTTTGATTTAATTGGTTTTGCACCTTCATAAATAATTTCTATTTTTTTTTTGAATATTGGAGCATATTTTTTTATTTGGTCCGCAGCCTCTTTTGATGGAAGAATTATTTTATCACACAAAAACATAGAAATCAACTCTGATAGAACTTTCTTATTAAATAAGTTATAAATTTTGAATCTAAACCCGGATAAATTATAAATTCCTTTCTTGTTAGATATTCTTGAATATAATAATGCGCCTTCACCATATAATCCCATTGAAAGAACTACGTCTGGTTTTAATTTTTTTAATTGTTGAAAGCATTTCAATCCATATTTCATGCCCTTAAATGGAGATTTAAGATCTTTATTATTAATTACCTCTATATCATTTCTCTCTTTAAGAAATGTTAATAACGTATTTCTACCTCCTGGAAGAGGATATCTTCTATAACATGCTACAACTTTATTGAAACTCTTTTTTTTAGCAATTTTTAAGTCTTGAATGTTATCAATTTCCATACAAAAATTATTTTTAAAATACAAAGGATATAATTTCATTTGTTTTGAAAGTGCATCTTCTGCATAATTATTAATTTTTTTTTCATTAATCAATTGTTCAATTTCTTCTAACCATAATAAAAAATCTTGTTTTTTAATTTTGTAAATTGGGAATGAAGCATAACAATTTTCTTCAAATATTTTTGTACCTATTTCTACAACTTTTCCATTTTGAATTCTTGCTTTAAAATCTTTTTCAGGCAATTTCATATGTTTATTGACAGGCACTACATTTTGTTTTGATTTCATAATTAATTCGAGCAAATCGTAATCAAAAAGAATATCTCCATGTAAAAGCAAAATATGTTTTGTTTTTTTATCCTCTTGTAAATGCTTTTTAGTTAGCCACATAGAATAAATATAATTCGTAGTCATATATTTTGGATTCTTAATAAAATTAAATTTAACATTTTTATATTTCTTTAAAAGAAGTGATTTAATTTGATTTTCAAAAGGGCCAACTAATATAATAAAATTTTTTATCCCAATTTTAATAAGATTATCAATCTCATGTTCAATTAGTGTTTTTTTACCAACTTTTACCAAACATTTTGGTTTTGATTTTGTTAAGGGATATAATCTTGTTCCTTTTCCTGCTGCAAGAATAATTGCTTTCAAAACATATCACCTAAAATCTCTTTTAATTCCTCTACATCATACTTTCTAGGATTATTTTTCATTCTTTCAGTATTAATATTATTTATTATTTCTTTTATTTCAGACTTTGATACATTATATTTTGACAATTTTAGTTCAATTCTTAATTCTTTTGCTATATTAATCAATTTATCTTTTCCTTCTTGTGGTGTTTCAACTCCCAAAATATCACACAAATCATATAACCTTTTTTTAGTAAATTCTATTCCTCTTTTATCATTTACATTCTTTTCCGTCAAAATAAAATTAGATTTAAAAAAATAAGGAAGAGAAAGAAATACTGCCAGTCCATGAGGAACATTTTTATTTGAAGTAAACCAATAAGATAATGCATGAGGAAGTGTTGTTTTTGAAATATTAATAGCTCTTCCTGAAAAATTACTGGCAACCAAAAACTCATATAATTTTTCTTCTGTTAAGTCATTTGATATATTATTATAATTATTTAGAATTCTTTGAATTGCTTCTTTTGCATATTCTCTTGATTCTTTTGTTGAATTAATAGACCAATAAGATTCAATTCCTTGAGATAATGCATCTAATATAGTTACAGCTCTCAATTCATGATTCATAGATTTTAAAAACATTGGGTCCAATATCACAAAATCTGGTAACATTTGAATATGATTTATCGACTTTTTAATTCCTTTATCATAAACTACAGAAAAACTTGTTGATTCACTTCCAGTTCCTGCTGTTGTAGGAATAGCTAATAAGGGAATTTTTTCAATTGTTCTTAATTGTGATATTGATAAGACACTATTATCTGAATTTATTCCATTTGACATAGAAATAAGTTTCGCACAATCTATAACACTCCCTCCCCCAATAGCAATAATTAAATCATATTTTTGTTTCTTTACATGTTCAATTCCTATTTTCATTTCAGAAAGCTTAAGATTTGTAGAAAAATTATTAAATCGTTCAAAAATTGTTTTCTGCATAAATTCTTCGATCTTATGCGCTTTTGAAATAGTATATGATTTTTGTCCTGTGACAATTAAAACATTCTTAGGTTTTAATTTTAATATGATTTTTTTGATTTTTAAATAACTTTTTTTACCTTTGTACATTTCTTGAGTTTGATTTATAGAATTACAAAATATTTTCTTTCTCTCTAAAGGAGATAAACTTGGCCTTGATAATTCCTTTCTTGATCCTTGTCTAATTTTTATTTCAATAAATCCTGTGTCTTCTTTTTCAATAAATTTCTTAAAATTATTTTTAAAATCTTTTCTATCTTCAATGCGCAAGACATCATTTATTCCACAAGATTTTGCAATACCTATAAAATCAACTTTATATCCTACTGTGGGTTGCCCTCCCACAGAATCATGACTTCCATTATTGAGAACTATTATTTTCAAATTTTTTTGTTTTTGCGTACCTATTATAGCTAAAGATCCCATATGCATTATTGTAGAACCATCACCATCAATACAATATACTTTTTTATGAGGTAATGTTTTTGCTACACCAAAAGCAATACTGCTTGCATGTCCCATTGCACCTACATTTAAAAAATCTGTTTCATGAGTTTGATTATTTTTTTCTCTTAATTCAAATAATTCTCTCGAACCTTTTCCAGTTGATGAAATGACTAATGAATCTTCTTCGATATTTTCAATAATATTTTTAATTGTTTCTTCTCTTGTCATTTCATATTTTTCTTCTTCTAAATTTTTGGGATATTCTTCAAATGTATTTTTCCTTATTATAATTGCAAAAGGTTTAGATGTTTTTTTCATATATACACATGCTTCCTCAATTTGTTTAAGTGCTTGAGATTCTTGTTTTGAAAGAATAGAATATTTTATTCCTAAAGTTTCAAGCTGCTTAAGAGTAACCTCACCTTGTTTAATATGTTGGGGTTCATCTGACACTCCTGGTTCTCCTCTCCAACCTATTAATAAAAAAATTGGAATTTTATATGGTTCTACCAAACTATTCATTGGATTAATAATATTTCCTTCTCCAGAATTTTGCATATAAACCAAAGGAATTTTTTTTGTTGTTAGATGGTATCCTGCTGCAATACCTATTGCATTCCCTTCATTAGCTGCAATGATATGTTTTTTTGTATTACTCATTAAATAATTATTAAATTGTTTTAACAAAGAATCTGGTACTCCGGTAAAAAAAGAAATAGTTTGTTTATTTAAAACTGCAAAAAAGGACTCTAATCTTATCATTTTGTTCCAGGTATTAAATTTAAAATATCCTTAATTGGCATACATAATTCTTCTACTTCTAATGCTCTTTTATTTTCAAGAACTGTCTTTGACACTTTTACCATGGCTGGATATGCACTTCTTAATAAATGATTTGCATATATTACAATGTTTACTCCTTTTTCATACAGCTTTTCTTCTGTCACATGACTATAAGCAGAAGGAACAGCTACTAAAGGAACTTTATAATCAAATTTTGCATATTCATCACAAAAGTGAAATAAATCTTCAGTAGACTTATCTTTACTATGAATCATAATACCATCTACTCCTGCATCAATATATGCTTTTGCTCGTTTTAATGCATCAAGCACGCCTTGTTTTAAAATCAAACTTTCAATTCTTGCTATAATCATAAAATCCTTTTTTAGTTGTGCTTTTTTTCCCGCACGTATTTTTTTACAAAAATTTTCAATTGTATCTTGTGTTTGCTTCACATCTGTTCCAAACAATGAATTTTTCTTTAAACCTACTTTATCTTCAATTATTATGGCTGAAATCCCCAATCTTTCCATTGTTTTTACAGTATATATAAAATGCTCAAGAATTCCTCCTGTATCTCCATCTAAAATGATTGGTTTAGAAGACACTTCTAATACTTCATTAATTGTTTGAAGTCTTGAGGTAACATCAACTAACTCTATATCTGGTTTTCCTTTTGAAGTAGAATCTGTTAAACTACTTATCCACATTCCATCAAAAGATCTTTTTTCTCCATCTACAATAACTTCTGTATTTTCAACAATTAAACTTGTTAAACCATCATGAGCTTCCAAAATTCTTACAATTTTTTTTGCATTCAATAATCTCCTTAACATACCTCCTCTTATTTCAGGTGATTTAATAACTTCATTCATTCCGTTTCTTAATTTTGAAAAAGAGATATCTTTTGTATATGGAATTTCAATCAATTGACCATTCCACTGTTTTAAAACTTCAATTACCTTTTCTCTAACTTTTTTTTGAACTCCATGTTTCCAGTTATCTCCATGTACCACATAATCTGGTTTTATGTCCAGTAAATTTTCTGTATAATCTAATGTATCTTGAAAAACAACTTTATTAACACCTTTAATGTTTTCAGCTATGTTTTTTCTTTGATCTTGTGATAGGTATGGCAAACGTTTGTATTCTGAAATTGCTTTATCAGTTAAAACTCCTACAACTACTTCACCAAGTTCCCTTGCTTTGTTAATTATATTGTAATGACCTGGATGTAAAACATCTGCACTAAGAGCTACATATGATTTTTTCATTTTTCCCCCTAAAAAGAAAATGTCAATAATTTTAACTTTTCTTTATTAATTCAATTTTTTGATTCTATACAACCTTTTTTATCTTAAATAACTTGTGGTAGCTGACTCTTTTTTTAAGAGTCTTTTGAAAAGATATAAACTGAAAAATCTTGATTTCTAAAATTTGGAACTTTATTCTCGAATATTTTATTGTTTTCACAAATAAAAATATCTGCATTATTTGATGCATAATTATATGTTGTTTCTCCTCCAATTTTATATAGATTATTCCATTTTATTAATTCGGAATACCATCTTTTTGATTGATTTGATCTCGTAAGAATTAAATTTCCACCATCTTTCCAAGATATTTTTATTGGCCTTTTTGCATATACTCTAAATAATGTGCTTATTTGAGGGTTTGTAATTATTACTTGATTTTTTTTTGTGTTTTTTGATATCCATTCAGAAGTTTCTTTTATTGACTCAAAGGA
>Ga0233437_1006360_pt1 | contig 12093 bp, 14 predicted proteins | sample SI_122_August201_FD_182714 | JGI IMG/M metagenome (GOLD analysis project Ga0233437, IMG submission 182714) | Seawater microbial communities from Saanich Inlet, British Columbia, Canada - SI_122_August2016_200_MG | ecosystem: Environmental > Aquatic > Marine > Inlet | place: Canada: British... | reverse complement strand
GCGTCGAACGTCCGCGGGTAAGAGAAGTTTTGTGAACGTAGTGAGCAAAATTTGGGTTCAGAGTTTCTGAACCTCTTAGTCGCTGTTATGTGCCTTGCTGAACGAAGTGAAGAGTAATTTTGGGATTTTTCAAAGGAGTAAGACGACTATTAAAATAAAGGAAGAAAGGGGAAAGATTAAAGCTAAGCTTTACTTTAATCAATTTCATCAAAAACTAGTTAATGAATAGAGATTGCAAGAACAATAATTAAAGCAAAATTACCAAAACATAAAATTTAATTTATGGTTTAATTGAAGAAAGGCAAATTTTCAAATTATATGAGGGTAAGATAAAAATATTATGACTCTAATTCCTTATATCTTTCAAATTCTTCTTTCCAGGGAAATCTTAGGGGAGTAGTTTGATCAAACCAATCTGGTCTTTGATTGTCTTCATAACTCTCAAAAGAAAGAGGTTTTCCTTGATCATCAGAAGGAGACCTTGCAATTCTAGTATCACAAAGAAATATTCTTTCTGCTTGAATAATCCAATGTAAAGGAGTTGTAATTTTTGGATTTGGTGGAAAAAAATGATAACCCCCTCCAAATTGAGCAAGTCTAGATTGAGGAATAAAATCATTAACTTGTGCCTGATATTCGTTTCTTATAGCTCCAGAATAATCATTTGCCATCATAAGATCTGCTAAATCCTCTCTTCCAGTAAGATTGCCAGATTGAACTGCCCAAGATAAAGGCGGGATAATTTTTTCTATAGAAATGTCAGGAAAAAAATGATTCCAAGTACTTAAAAAATAATAAATAAAGTCTTCAACTCTAAAAGAAGGAGGATCTTGCTTAATAATATCAATGGCAACCTCCTGGGGAGATGTGGGATTCCAATCTGAGAAATACAAGGGTAATCCCCTCGCATACGCATAACGAAGTGCTAATTGAGAAGGGATTAAATTTTTTTCACTTGATAATCTAGACATATTAAAACCCCCTGATCTGAGTTTTTTAGCAATTCTTGTTGCAGATTCTTGTAATGAGAATTCAATAACAATTGCTTCTGGTTCAAACTTATCTAAAGTTGCAATTAGTTGGCCTACCTGGCTTTTAGTTTCATGATCTTCGATTAAAAACAAAATCGTTTTATCCATAAATAAAGGAACCAATTATAGCTTATAAATCAAACTGGAAATTTCCCCCTTCTTAATTCCCAAAATTATTGCATATAACTCCTATTTCACGCTAGTTTATTGCTTTTTTATTTTAAAAATATTCTCACATTTTGTTTTAAAAGGCGAAGGAATTGCGGAAATAATTTGCGTGAAATAATAAACAACAAAGAGAATAATTGATTCATGGATTCAAATGAAAAACTAAATTTGATGTTAAGGGAGTTAAAGATTAGAAGATATTCTCAACAAACTATTAAGAGTTATCTATATTTGTTAAAGAAATTTCTCAATTCAAACCTTAATGAAAAAGACTTTTTATTATTACATTCAGAGAAAAGTACATCTTTAATGAGAAAAATCTATTTTGTATTGCAATTTTATCATAAATATGTTCTAAAAAATGATGAAATTGAACTTTATCTTGTAAAAAGTGATAAAAAGATTCCAATTGTTTTAAACAGAGAAGAAGTATTTGCAATGTTAAACTCAACTCATAATCTTAAACATAAAATCATATTAGGATTATTATATTATGCTGGAATGAGATTATCTGAAGTGATAAATTTAAACTGGACTGATTTAGATTTTAATAGAAAAACAATTCATATTAAATCTTCAAAAGGAAGAAAAGATAGAATTGTTTTTATCAATCAAAAATTAGAATTATTTCTTAATACATTTGGAATTAAAAAAGATGGTTTTGTTGTTGAATCATTAAGGAATAAAAAATATTCAAAAAGAACAATACAATTAATTGTAAAAACAGCGTCAATAAAAGTCCAAATAAAAAAGAAAGTAACTCCACACACATTAAGGCATTCATTTGCAACACACTTATTAGAAAAAGGAGTTGACTTAAGAATAATTCAACAATTATTAGGGCATTCTTCATTAAACACAACAGAAATTTATACGCATGTTTCTAATTTTAGATTAATTGAGGCATCAAAACTCTTATAACTTATTGAATTATTTCTCTACACAATGAAACTATTGGACTTGAAAGGTAAAATCCCAGATGAACAATTTACTGTTCTTTCTACTGAGATCTCTGAATTAAGGCCAGCTCAAGAGAAATCAATTAATGCAGGTCTTTTAGAAAATAACAATCTTTTAGTTTGTACTCCAACTGCTTCAGGTAAAACATTAATTGCAGAACTTGCAGCCTTAAAGAAAATCTTAAGAAGCCACGAAAAAGTAATTTACATTGCTCCATTAAAGGCATTAGCTAATGAGAAATTTAAGAATTTCAAGAAGCGATATGGGAAATTAGCAAAGATTGCAATGTCTATTGGTGATATTGATTCAGCTGATCCTTACCTTCAAAATTATGATTTAATTATAACTACACCTGAAAAATTAGATTCATTAATTAGACATCATTCTCCTTGGCTTAGAGATATTGGCTTAGTCATTATTGATGAAATTCATTTATTAAATGATTCTAGTCGTGGCCCAACTCTAGAAATTATTCTAACAATATTAAAATCTGTCCTTAAAGGAGTCCAAATTCTAGGTTTAAGTGCAACTATTGGTAACCCTCAAGAATTAGGTGATTGGTTAGATGCAAAAGTTGTAGAAGACAATTGGCGTCCTGTTGATTTACATAAAGGAGTTTACTTAGAAGGAGAGATTGAGTTTATAAAAAAAAAGAAAAAAAATTAAAATAGACTTCCTAAGATTAAATCAATTCTGCTAAATAAAATTAAACTAGTTGCAGCAAAAATTGATAATAGTGCAATCCCTAATCCTAAAAGTACAGTTAACATATCTGTTTTGTAGTTATCTACAAGTAATCTAAAGAATAGAGAGTATCCAATCATACCTGCAAATACTAAAACTAACCATCCTAAAAATGGACCAAAGGCAGGAATATAATTCAAGATTCCACTAACTACTAATCCTATTGAGAACAAATAAGCAACATAAACTACTGGAATTAATGCATTTTCAATTCCTTTTTTATCAGTTAAGATGCACATTACTCTTGATAATATAAAAGACTTAAAGTATATAGCAATAAGACTTAAGATAAAAATTCCTGTTGCAATACCTGGTGTAACTAATGGCATTCCTGCAGGCGTTGTAAAAATTAATGTACTAAGCCCAAAAAGTATTGATGCAATAAAAGCCAAAGAAAGACACTTTTTCTTGTTTAATTTTTTATTTAAATTTTTAATATTCTTCATTTCTACAAAAAAATTCCACATTTTTTTCACCTCATTTAAACTCCCATTAGACTAATAAAATTAATGAGCAATGATCCTAATGCTGGGAGCACATTAATTATTAAAAAAACTAAAAAAACATGAATAAAAGATTCGTCATAATTTCTCATTAAAGCTAAAAAGGTTAATGAAACCGATATTATTAACGAAAATGAAAGAATAATTATTGCAAATAAGTTTCCTAAACTTGGAATTAATATTAATAATGAAGAGAATAAAAAACCAATTGAGAGGATAAATAGTGGATATGCAAATGAATTAATACACCCTTTTAGATTGCCAGATTTTAAGATTATTTTCATAACTAGATTATAGGCAAAACTAATTGCTAAGATTCCTGCAATAGAAACAAAGAATGAAGATAGAAATGTTGGCCAAAAATTACTAAACAATTGAAATACATTTGAAGTTAATCCTACAATAATTCCTGTTAAGATTAATATTAGGAATGTTTTTACAAAATTATTTTCGTATCTTAAGTTATCAAAAAAAGTTTCTGGCATTTCAAAGTATGAATACATTCTGGCACCTCTTTACACATAATTTGAGGACTATATATATAAAAGTTTTGTTAAACCAAAAACTATTTATACAAAAGAAATACAATTAATACCGGGATGGCAAAATTTAGATGTACTAATTGTAATTACAGGTTTGATGTTAAACCTGGTAAAAGAGCGCCAAATAGATGTCCCTATTGCGCAAAAGAAAAATGTCTTGAGCAAGAAAAAACTGCCCAAGAGCTTTTAGATAATTTAACAGAATAAAAAAATTATTTTTCTCTCTTTTGGAATTTATCCTTAAGTTTGTCAAGTCTTTCAGTAATTCCACCATATTCAAGTTCTGAATCTTCAAGCATTGCTGGGCCTGAAAATCCTTGTTCTCTAATATAAAGAGATTTTTGATATGCTTTATCTCTAACTGCATCCCAGAATTTGTTTGCAAAGCAATCTACAACATTACTTAATTTTCCATTCTTAACATTAAATGCAATTGCTGTAACAATTGGAGGTCCATCAAAGAAACTTACATTGCTATTAATTGGTACTGGAGTTAAAGGCCCATGATGTGAACCTCTCATAAAACCAGAAACATAATGAGCAATAGTAAATGGAGATAAGATCTCTCCTGTTGCTGGAAATCCGCCTTGTGCTCTAATTAACATAACAGGGTCGTCTTTTCCAACATACTTACCAGCAATTAAGCTAAGTCTAGTTGTACTAGATGCAGCTGCGATTTCTCCTGTTTTTCTTGAGAAAATTGTATCAATTACATATCTATGATTATTTCTAATAAGTGTTGTTACATCATACAAATGTTCAGGCATATCAAGACTAATCACACTATTGTGTTCAGTTTCTTCTACATCAAAAATATTAAATGTAAATCCTTTTGACATCTTAGGACTTAACATTAATCCTGAATTATGCATTGGATCTGCAAACATTAAATATAATGGTAAGTTAAATGCACCTGGTTCAGTTTTATCAGCTTGAATCATTAAAACAGTTTCACCATTCCTTTCTTCAAATTCCATTTCAGCAACTCCAGGCCCCATACCTTTAACATTCCCTGAAAAAGAATCTTTAAGTAAATCTTGTCCAGCTCCATATAACCCTTTATCGCGGGCTACATCAGCTGCATCAATAAATGAATCCCAGCATAACTTATGGATTTTTTCACAATCAACTCCCCCTGTGTGGGAAATAAGAATTCCAATATCATCTCCAACTGATTGAACATGATAATCAATTAAATCAACACCTTTTGCTGCTTCTAATCTTTTCTTAACTATATTAATCATACTTACATCTGGTTCAATATGTCCGCCTATACTACCAACATCGGCTTTAATTGCACTTATCGTTATTTTCATGTTTAATTCACTCCTTTATTGTTAGGTTAACGACTAAAACAAGAATTATTTATAAAGACTATTAAGTCATATAATATATAATTTCCAACATTATTAATTATTCTACCTTTAAAACTTTATTTTTAATGGTATTTTCATTAAGTTAATGGTTCTTGAGGAGACTAGTAATGAGGTTTTTCTAGTTTTTCTGTGGATAATATTTAAAAAATTCTTATTTTTAACTAAAAAACAACTTTTTTCCACAAAAAAACCACAATTTCGGGAAATTCTTAATTTTCACCATTTATTGGTTAAGTTTAAAAGAGATCATTTTTTCTAATTGTTAATGGTTAAGGGAGATTTTAAAGATATTATAGATACTTTAAATCCTGATATGACTATAAGGCATATACCTCAACTCAATATGGCTTTTAGAAAGATCACTGATATGGACTCTGTCTATGCATCTTTAACTCCACAGGATAGAATTAATATAGCCAAAATGAATGCTATTTCTATAGGGTCTTCAGCTAATTCGGTAATAACTAATCATGAAACTTTCATTGATCATTTTATTCAAGGTTTAGTTATTGCAAGTGTAACTGGATATGAAAATGTAGATGAAGATCCCTTTTTGAGAGAATCTTCTTTTAAGGCATTTTTAATGGGAAAGCTCATTGAAGGTGGAATGAAGAGAGCTGGGGTTTATGAAAATGATAATCCTATAATTTCTTTAAGTAAGGATTTAATAGTGAGATTAACAGACTCTCCTGAGCCTTTAGAAGACCCATTATTATTGAGGTATGCTGCTGGCGCAAATCTAATGCCAAAACCAATTGAAGCTTGGATGAAGAATTTAGGTTGTTTGAAAGTATATCGGGATGGTGCGGGTGGATTAACTTTCCTAAAAGCAGTGATTCAGAGATTATTAGAAGATCCTAAACATCCTTTTTGGGGAGTTTTAGGTAGTGGAAGATCAAATAATGGTTTTACTCCAATGCCGAACCCATTTTTATTAAAACCATCTTTTAAAGTGGAAGGGTCTTATATTACTCCAATAAGTATTTCTTGGGAATCTCACCCAGATATGTATGCAAAATCATTAACTCAAAGGGTAAGAGCAATTAATACTCCTGGAAGTGATCTTGAGAAATCTGATTTAGAAGCAATGACAACATCATCTAGGAGAATATTACGTGTTCAGGGACAAGCAGTAGATGCCTTCAAAGGATTTGGATATTTAGCAAATGAATTATCTCATTATTTTGCATTTGCCTTGAATAATGGCCCTGCAAAATGTGATGTAACAGTTCAAGAACCAATTTTAGTTTCTGATTTAATTGAACAAGGTTATAATTTAAGAACAGCAGGCCCAGTAATTAGAGATCGAGTGATTGATGGGTATAAATTATTTTTTAAAAACCTTAAAGATTATGCTGCCAGTAGAATTGTGGGAAATGGAATTCCAATTGGGGAATACGAAAGCAGGAAAAGAGCGTTTGCTCCTGAATTAACAGAAATCTTGGATAGCCTTCCAAATGATATTTTAGTTGATATTTCTCATGATGCCGTTGAAGCAACTTCACAAATTCTTGGGTCATTAGAGGAACCAGACTATAAAACAAGAATTGCACAAAGATTCACTAGATTAGTTATACCTTCACACACCCAATATGGTGCAAATAGAGTTTCAGAAATCATTGAGCATCACAAATCATAAATTTTATAATCACTTAATTTATTCTAGATCACAATGAGTAATGAAGATAAGATAAAAGAACTTGAAAAAGAGTTATCTACTACTAAGTATAATAAGAAGACTCAACATCATATTGGTCTAGTTAAAGCTAAAATTGCAAGATTAAAACAAGATGATACTAAACAAGCATCTAAGGGTGGAAAAGGTGTTGGTTATGGTGTTAAAAAGTCTGGTGATGCAACTGTTGTTTTATTAGGATATCCAAGTGTTGGTAAATCTACTTTACTTAATAATTTAACAAATGCTAAATCTCCAATTGCTGCTTATGAATTTACAACTCTAGAAGTAATACCTGGAGTTTTAGAATATGATGGAGCTAAAATCCAAATCCTTGATATCCCTGGAATTATTAAAGGAGCAGCATCAGGTGCTGGTAGGGGTAGAGAAGTTATGGGCATTGTTAGGTCTGCTGATCTAATCTTAATCATTGCAGATCCTGCAAGATACGATAGTTTACATATTCTTGAAAAAGAAGTTTATGATTCTGGTATTAGAGTAAATGTATTACCACCTGATGTAAAAATCAAAAGAAAACCAAAAGGTGGTATTGATATTGGCACAACTGTTAAACTAACTAAAATCACAAATGAAACTATTAAAGTTATTATGCGTGAATTTGGTTTAGTGAATGCATCAGTCGTCATAAGACAAGATGTTTCAATGGACGAATTCATTGACGTTTTAGAAGGAAATAGAGTTTATATTAATTGTATAGATATTATGAATAAATGTGAAACAATTGAGGATGCTTCTAAATATAAAGGAGTTGATTTATTTGTATCAGCAGAGACTAATGTTTATATGAAAAAACTAAGAAAGTTAATTTTTGATAACTTAAGCTTAATGAGACTTTATATGAAAGAACCAGGTAAAGATCCAGACTTAGATGAACCATTAATTATTAAGAAAAACTCTACTATCAAAGATGTTTGTAGAAAACTCCATAAAGATTTTGTAAAGAATTTTAAATCCGCAAAAGTATGGGGTTCTTCAAAATTCCCAGGACAAAAACAAGGATTTAATTATGTTTTAAAAGATAAAGACATTCTACAAATTGTTATTGATTAGAAAACTCACGTGCTAATTTAATATGTTTACATTCTCTTTTATTATAATAAAATCCCTTACATTCACAAAAAGGCATAGCAAGATCAACTTCATAGCATTCTCCCTTATCAGATGTAACTAAAAACCGATTATCTGAAATCTTCTTAACTTTAGGAAGTAATTCTTCCATAATTTTATTTATTGTTTTATTCGGAACTGTTGAGCCAGAAAGAAGTCCAACTTTTTTATCCTTTAATTCATCCAAATTAAGCTCACTACTTTCATTAATCCAATAAGTTGGTTTAATTTCTTTTGCAATCTCATATAAATGTCTAGTATTATTACTTTTTTTATGCCCAACAACAATAAATGCGTCAACTTCCATTTCCTTAATTTCTTCTTGCCGATTATAGGTTTCATCACATATTGTATCTAGAACAATTAGATCAGGATGAGTTTTCTTAAGTTCATTTACAAGCTTTTCAAAGTTTGCTTTTACTATTGTAGTTTGTGCGAGAACTACAATTTTTTCTTCTTTTATTTCGGGAATATTTTCAAGTGATGTGATAAAAGAATAATTTTCTAAGTTTCCAATTATACCCTTTGCTTCAGGATGATCTTTTAATCCTAAAAAGACAATATGATATCCTTTTTTTTCATAACTTTTTGATAAGGCGTGAATTTTATTAATCTTTGGACATGTTAAATCTAGAACTTCATTATTTTCACTTAGTTTTTCAATTTCTTTATCAGTTACTCCATGTGCCCTTATTGCTAAGATTCCATCTACAATAACTTCAGGATTGGTCTCAACTGTTTTGACCCCTTCTTTATCAAGCATCTCAACAACTTTATTGTTATTAGTTAATGGACCATAAACAAACACATTTGTTTTCTTCTTAAATTCTCTTAGCTTCTTAACACAATTCCCAACTCCACTACAATATCCTGTGCTTTTAGCTTTAATTATTTCCATAGTCTACAAAAGAATGCAAATTACTTTTATAGTTTATGGATTTGTTAAAAGAAGTGATTCCAACTTCTCAACATTTAATTCTTTGAACTCATCAATAATTAAATCAACATTAGAAATCTCTTCTTTTGTAAATGCTGTTGTTATACCAACAACTTTAATTCCTGCACTAATTGCTGCTTGAATTCCTTTTGGTGAATCTTCAATTGCAATTACTTCATTTGGTTTAAGATTTAATTTTTTAAGAGCAAGTTTGTATAGTCTTGGATGAGGTTTAGCGTGTTCAGGATCATCAATATCACCTGATGAAACAATTTCATCAAAATAATCAATAATTCCTAATTTTTTAAGTTCTAACATTGTTGTATGAATATTACAAGATGTACATAAACCTAATTTTAAACCTTTTTTCTTGACTTTAATAATAAAATCCAGGATACCTTTAATCAAAGGAATTTTATGGGTATGAAAAAACTCTTGATATAATCTTCTTTTTTCCAACATTAATTCCATAACCTTTTCTTTTGTATAAGAAACATTATAATGCTTAAGTAAAGAAATCATATTCAATTCTTCAGTTGCGCCAGCAGGAATTAGTTTAACATCTGGAAAGATTCCAGTAATTTTTTCAAATGCTTTTTCATATGCATTTAATTTTATAGGTTCAGAATCTATTATAACTCCATCTTTATCTAATATAATTCCTTTTAACATTTTAAAATATCAAATATAAAAATGAACTAATTGCGCCTATCACAAATGCAATGTAAAAGTTAGGAATAAAAGCTATGAATAAATAAAGTGATCCTCTAGCAATATTAGCATACATTTCTCTCATTGTGATTACTTCTACAATTCCTTTTTTCTTTGCTTTATAATAAGTAATTTCATCATATGGAATACTCAAAAAGGTTTTTTTAATTGTAATTAAAATATTAAAAAAATATGCTTGAAAAACAGTTTTTGTAAAGATTATAATTAAATTTAGAAACATTGCAATAAATGCTCCTTGATGAAATGTCTTTCTCATATTTTTATCTTTTACTTTTGAAATCAAATAAGCTGAAAATATTGATATAAAAATCGCAAGCGAAGTAACAATTCCCAGACTTGTAACTGTTTTAAGAATTCCTAAAAAAATAAAAATCGGCCAAACTCCATTTGAAACACCCACTTCAATTCCATACCCGACAAATCCAGCAATTCTTTTAAATGATGTATCTGTAAACACCTTTTTAATTGAAAAGTCAACTTTCTCGTGGATATCCATAGATAGAAATAATGGGAATACCGAGATGAAAATCAAGATTGAGCCGATTAAAAACAATAAATTAAAACTAAATGCTGCAATAATCCCTCCAATTAATGGACCAATGGTACTAAAGACTAACATAATTATTCTCATTAAACCAATTTCTTTACCCCTTTTTTCCTTTTTTGCAGATTTAGAAAAGTCAGTATGAAATCCCATCCAGAAAAAAGCACTACTAATTCCATAAATAATTGCTAAAACAAATAATGGAATACTTTTACTTCCTAGAAAATAAAGTAAGCCATAAAATAAAATTAATAGAGGAACACTTATTAAAATACAATGTTTAAATCCTTTACTTGATGCAAATTTTGCTGCAGGAATAGTAATAATTGCATGTGTGAATTGAAAAATAGCCATAAATAAAAACACAGCTTTAAGAGAATAATCTAATTTTAATAAATAAATTGGAATAAAAACACTAATCATTGCTAAAGCTAGAGATCTAATAGCAATACTGATGTATAATTCATCAAGTTCTCTATTTACAAGAAACTTAGTAAATAATTGATGTTTATGCATATAATTAATTCTAAACATAAACATTATATATTTTTCTAATATTTTGTTATATATGTCAATCACATTAATTTATGTCCCTTGTAAGAATTCTCTTGAAGCAAAAAAGATAGCGAGGATATTAATTGATAAAAGTCTAATTGCTTGTGCTAATTTAATGCCAATTAATTCTATATTTTGGTGGAATGGTAATTTTAAAGAAGAAAATGAAGTTGTTTTATTATGTAAAACAACAAATAAACTTGAGAAAGATGCAAGAAATGAGATAAAAATACAACATTCTTATGATGTGCCTGCAATTATTTCATGGAAAGTGGATGTAAATAAGGATTTCGAGGGTTGGATTGGCACTGAGACACAAAAACTTTTTAAATAACCTGTTTTTCTTCACAAATTATGGCAAAACAAACTGTAGACTCTTTGATTGAAGGCGGAAAGGCTTCTGCTGCACCACCATTAGGACCTGCTTTAGGACCTTTAGGAGTAAATATCGGAGAAATTGTTGCTGCTATTAATGAAAAAACTAAAGACTTTAAGGGAATGCAAGTTCCAATTAAGGTCGTTGTTGATACTGATACTAAAGCTTTTGAAATTTCAGTTGGAACACCTCCTGCTTCTCAATTAATTAAAAGTGAAGCAAATGTTAAGAAGGGTTCAGGAAATCCATTAGCTGATAAAGTTGCAGATCTTAAAATCGAGCAAATTATCAAAATTGCAAAGATGAAAGAAGATGCATTATTAGGAACTACTCCTAAAGCAAGAGCTAAAGAAATTATTGGCACTTGTAATTCAATGGGTATCTTAGTCGAGGGTGTTCCTGCTATTGATGCTGGTAAATTAGTTGATGAAGGAAAATTCGATGAGAAGATTGCTTCAGGTAAGACTGAATTAACCGCAGAAGAGCTAAAACAACTTGAAGAAGAGAAAAAACACCTAGCTGAAGAAATGGAAAAGAAAAGAGAAGAATACACTGCTAAAGCTAAAGATATTATTGGTCAATTAAAAGGTAGACCAAGATCACAAATCAAAGGCAAATTAATCGAAGCAGAAATTCCATTAGCTCTTATTGATGAGTTACTTCCTGATGAAGAAGCTAAAGCCGAAGGTGGCGATGCTCCTGCAGCAGCACCTGAAGAAGCTAAATAATTTTTATTTTTCTAATTTTATAAAAAGAATTTCTTTAATCCAAATAAACATTCTGGATGTATTTTATCTTTATTTGAAATCATTTTCTTAATTT
>Ga0233437_1006354_pt1 | contig 12098 bp, 9 predicted proteins | sample SI_122_August201_FD_182714 | JGI IMG/M metagenome (GOLD analysis project Ga0233437, IMG submission 182714) | Seawater microbial communities from Saanich Inlet, British Columbia, Canada - SI_122_August2016_200_MG | ecosystem: Environmental > Aquatic > Marine > Inlet | place: Canada: British... | reverse complement strand
TGCGGCAATGCCCTCAGCTTGCTTTTTGGGTTCGCCAAGTAGTTCAACCGAAGCTAACGGTTTGAATCCTGATGTGTCAGGCTCAATAAGATATAGTTTTTTTGCTCCATCGGTAGCCAAAATCAGTCCGTCGGCCAAAATCATGCTGCCTTTGTTGAAAGCAGGATCTCTTTTTGTCTTCCACATAACTTCGCCATCCATATTCATGCAGGTCAGTCCGTCGCGGCGGCTATTTGTGCCATACTGGGCATAGAAATACCCATCGATTAAAAGCGGTGGTTTGGTTTGGTCACCAAATTCTTCGGTAGTAAATAATTCTTGTGTAATAAATTTACCATCTGGTTGTTTTTCAACCTGAATCATAGTGGCACCCAGTTCGTATCCACCTACAACAAGCACTTTATTATTACCCGCATCTACAGCACTTGGTACCGAAATATGACAATTCCACTGATCATACTCCCACAGGATTATCCCGGTGAGGGGTTCTATTCCGACAACTTTACCAAGAGTTTGTGGCAATTCACTACGACCGATAGGATTAGTGGATGAAATAACCATTACAATATGATCGGCACCGTCGATTTTTACAATAGATGGACTGACATAGGTTTCGTTGCCAAGATTTGGAGTTTTCCACACAATTTCGCCCGAGGTTTTATTGTAGGCAACCACACCGGCGTCAGGAGCCTGAGATGCAATAACCAGCAAATCGCCATAAACCAACGGGCATTGCGAAATTGCCCATATCGGGAAGTTTCCTCTGCCTCCAAATCCTCCCCGTCCACCATCCGAATCATCAGTTTCAGCATTGCCGGGATCACCACCAAAGTCTGTCCAAACGTTAACATTCCAAACTGCCTTATTCGAATTGATATCAATACAGTAAAGATCTCCGTACGGTCCACAGGAATAAACATGATTTCCGTCGATTGCCGGAACACTGCGCGAGCCTGGAAACATCACCGAACCGGCTGCATCGTATTCAAATTTCCAAAGTTCATTACCTGTATTTAGATCAAAACAGCGCATCAAATCACCTACTTCATCATTCCGGTCGAGAATATAAACTTTGCCATCTTTTACAACAGGTCCGCCATAACCGATGCCCACGTTTACACTCCATAAAACTTCGGGGCCACTTTCAGGCCAGGAACGTAAAATATTTTTTTGGTTTGATGTACTATTACGATCGGGACCCAGATATTGAGGCCAATCCTGTGCTACGACGTGGGTTACAAAGGTCATCAGAAAAAATACTGAGACAAGAATTAGTTTGTTTTTCATTTTGGTTGTTTTATAGTTGATCTTGATTTTATAAGTTCTAAATAAATTTTGTTTATTTGATGTTATGGATTAATTTATTATTGAATTCTTTTGACTTTATTGAATTCCAAAAGTTTAAACTGATTCTTCTTGAAAATTAAATAATCACTTCTAAATCAGAAGATTTTATTTTTTAAGCCCACCATACTCTTTATCCGTAACAGGTTGCAACCAAACCACACCTCCTTCATCAGTATTCAGGCTGATGGCAATATGTGCAAATTCACTATCGGGGCCGGCACCATGCCAGTGCACAACGTTTGGTGGAATTTCCACAACATCGCCTTTGCTCAATGACCGGGTTGGCTGGTCTTTTTCCTGGTAATACCCTTGCCCTTCAGTTATAAAAAGTATTTGCCCGCCCGGATGCGAGTGCCAGTTTGTTCTTGCTTTGGGTTCGAAGGTTACATTGCCAAACCGGGCATGCAATGTACTGTCGTTGGCCCCCATCATTTGTAACCAAATTGTTCCGGTAAAATTTTCGCTGATTATTTTTTCACCTTTTGGAAAAACGGTTTCACTTTGGCTGATGGTTTCGTCTGATTTTTTCTTTGGGTTACAACTGGCAATCAAGATTATCAAAAAAATTAGACTATAATTAAAATTGTACTTCATCACTATATCTTTTTTGATTTGTTTATTGCTGCCTGTTTTTGAGTACTTCATTTAAAACTGACTGAGCAGCTTTGGCTTCTTTTTTCCCGGCAGTTGATTTTATAATCCCTACAAATTCATTTAATTGTTCAGGAGTGAAGCCAACATTCAGACAAATTGATAAATGACTACGAAGCATGGGTTCAGCACCACCAATTGCACTTATCACCGAAATCGTCACCAATTCTCTTTCAGCATAAGTTAAAATATCCCGGTCAAAAATATCAGCAAACAGATGTTCTTTCAGAAAAACTTCTATTACAGGGGCAAAAGCGGCATAACCTCTTTGGGGTTCGTTTAGTGGCATTCCTATCAATTTTTCCAGATTCTCTTTACCCCGCTCATATTTGCTGCGGTCATCTTTTATTAGTGAGGCCTCTACACCCGTTTCATCGATGATTTCTTTGGCTTTCCGTTCATCAAGAACTTCCATAAAAGTTTGCAATCCCCTGATGCTGCGGGGAAAGCCGCAATAGGTGTACAGGTGTACAATGACTTCTTTTATTTCATTGATGGTTAATCCAGCGTCTAATCCATCGTTCAGTGCAGATTTTAAGTCTTGCAATTCACCTTTGGCTGTGTAGGCTGCAATAGGAATTATACATTGTTGCTTTACTGTCAATGAAAGATCTACATTCATATTGTTTTTTGCATTTAGAGAAAAGGAAAAACAACTCGTCAGAATCACTAATCCTATTAATGTTTTGATTGAAATTGTTTTCATAATTTTTCACTTCTTCATTTTGCCCGTTAAATGCCATTTGGTTGAATATTATCCCCCTTGCTCACTGCCTTTTCAATTACGTCCAGTCTTGCTTTCCTTGGATCAGACTTACCAACTGGTTTACCATCGGATTGGATATCGAGGATCTTGTTATTTTGATGAGTGTAATTGGGCCAAAGCGGCAATCCGTTTCCATTAGGATCACCTGTTTTGGCGAAGTTTACCCAATAGGCGTTCATCATTCTGGCAACTTCTTTGTCCTCGGGTGCGGGAGTTGACCTGGGGCGGGCACCGAGGTTATCGAACACAAAAGAAATATCAGTTCCGTGTCCGGGGCCATACTTCATCCGCTCCTTCATGGCAGCAGGTACGTAAGAGAAAAGAAAAATGTAGGCCGGATCACCAATTGCGGCAAAAGAACCTGCGGTGAACCGCGCAGACTCGGCCCATACCTTGTCTGTATTAAACCTTGTTTGTACCTCAGCAAATTCTTTGTTACCATCAGGATCGTATGCAGCTTTTGCCTCTTCTTTCAGTTCTCCAAACAGTGAAAACAGTTCTTCTTTTGTACTGCTTGCATTAACAAAGCCTCCACCTATTTCCGCACTGTTATTCCCTATCATGAGCGGAACGCGCGCCTGTCTGCCTGTCTTGTATGCACTCTCAGAAGTCTCTACAACAAATTTTCCGTCGAGAATCGGGCCTGAATAGATTCGAGGACCTCCCTGTCCATCATTTTCCTGTCCACCGTCCACAATCTCTTCAACTTTGAGGGCTCGTAATTTGGCCAGTGCAGCTGCATCCATGCCTTCAATCCCGTGCTTGTGTGCGAAATTTATTCCGATCGTTTCTGCTGAAACAGGGTAATATTGACTTGCATTTTCTTTGTTGATTGGCCTACCAGTCAAAACACCATCGCGACCACCACCGGAATGACTGATTGCCTTTTGGAAAAGACCTAAGGCGGCAGGAATCGTCAAAAGTGAATGAACAGAAACGCCACCGGCAGAGAAACCGAAAATGGTAACATTTTCAGGATCGCCTCCGAATGCGGCAACGTTTTCCTGAATCCATTTGAGTGCTGCAATCTGGTCCATAAAGGCGTAACTACCCTTGGGTTCTTCCGGATGCTCCTTGCTCAATGCAGGGAATGCAAAATGACCGAGGCGCCCCAGACGGTAATTGATGCTAATCAGGATTACTCCCTGTTTGGCAAACTGATCTCCTGATGTGTTTCCACTGCCACCAACGAAGGCGCCTCCATGAATCCATACCATGACCGGCAACTTAGCTTCAGGCTTGGCTCCTGCAGGCAGCCACAAATTGAGATAGAGACAATCTTCAGAAGACCCATCCGAAATTGATCCCGGAGCTCCACCCCATCCTGACTGTGCACAACTTGGTCCGAACTTACTTGCATCGAGAACTCCCTCCCAAGCTTTTACCTGTTGGGGCGGGCGCCAGCGAAATTCACCAACCGGAGGTGCTGCAAAGGGAATTCCTTTGAAACTGGTGACATCTCCTTCAGTCACACCACGTACAATTCCTGACTTGGTATGAATAGTTGGTGCTGCTGTTGCACCTTCAATACCAACTGGTTGCTGAGCATACAAACTGCAACTAATAATTAGAGCTAAAACAAATAATATATTTTTCATTTTGATAGTTGTATTGATTATTAATGATCGCCTGGTGGTAGGAGTTTTGTGAATGAAAGCGAACCCAATTTCCAGCTACCTTCTTGTTTTACATACACTTCTGTAACAATAAACGGGTTAGTAACTTCATTTCCACCAACCACAGCCAGCAGAGTAATACGGTTTAAAAGAATGGCCGTATTGTCAATAATATTCACCGATACTTCATGGATATCTGCTTTCTTATACCAAATTCCTCCGCTTTTTATAACATTGACTTCCTTTTCTTTCCCCCAGGAACCTCCCATGTGGACAAAAACAGCCTTTTCGTGGAAGAGATTATCGAGGAGATCTACTTTTTTGTCGGACATCCACTACCATTTTACTTTGGAGAGATTAATGATTTCCTGTTCGGCTGCTGAATTTTGAGCAAATGACAATTGTACACTCATAATAATCAAAAAAAGTCCACTAATTGATGTTTTCATACTGATTGTTTTTTTCTATTTAAAATCTTGAGTTACTCTTTTTAAGTATTTAATTCTGTTTAATCCAATCCTTTTCCCTTTAGCCATGCAGACATTAAGTCCGCTATCTCCACATTGTTTAAATCTGAAAACGGGAAATGCGTATTGCCTTTAATTCCGACTTCAGGCAGATGCACAACTGTTACATCACCTCCATGGTTATTAACGGCATCTCGCCACAATTTTGCCATTTCGAGACGTGCACGCCAGCCATCAATTCCAGGGTTCGGATCCGGTGTAGCCGGGATATTGTCTCCATAGTATATGATAATAGGAATCTTTGTAAGCTTTAAGAATTCTTCCTTCGAAACACCAACCGCCTGCAACGGGCCAGCCGAATTTTCTATAGCAGCAGGAACTTCTTTTTCGGGAAATGGGAACCCTGAACCGGGTTCATAAGAGACTATTGCACGGATGTTCTGATTTTTTATGGCAGTTGCCCAACCGAAACCTCCGGAATGAGAATGCGAGACGAGAATTCCTTCACCAATTTTATCAAAAAGTTCAGACATGGCATTTGTAATTACTTCTGTATCAAATCCCCCAATATTGGGAGTCATTTGTCGGAAATATTGATTTAATGTTTCTTTGTCTTTGGCAAACTGCACACCAGCAAAATAGTCTGGCCATACACCAACACGAAATATATTAAACCAGAACTGCTCATCCGGAGTAGGTGTTATCGTAGCCTCTGCCAAACTGCGCCCTGCATTACCGCGTCGCGGCTGATCCATCAAATAGACACTGTACTTTTTTCTTAAAAATATATTCTGAAAACCCTCCCTTCCGTCAGGCGTAGTCTCCCAGGTTTTTGAAAACTGACCGATGCCGTGCCAAAATACAAGTGGCAAATTCCTGGCTTTTTTAGGTATCTGATAAAATATATAAGCGTGGTCGCCATGAAATGTTTGACCTTCAGGAGTACGTTTAATTGCATCAAATGTTCCCGGATTTGTTATCACTGAACCACCTACAGCAAAGCTCCCTTGTTCCTGAATCTTAATAGATTTTTGTTTTTTTGAATTCTGAGCATTAGTAGGAAAAACAATAAATATTGCGAATAAAACTGATACCAGTAGAATTGTTTTCTCTTGTTTCATTTCAATTTACAAATTAATTAGTTTCCAATTGCGATTCTTTTCTGAAAAATATTAGACTGACAATCACATTAAAGGATTAATGTACAATAATTAATTCTTTCGAAAATTAAAGATTATCTATTTTAAAAACAATGATTAAATATTCAACCAATAGGTCAATTTCAGGTTGATTGAGCGGAATCGTGGCCCAAAATTATCAGTAAAATAATTGTCGTTATACACCAGATATAAATCTGAAAGCGGAGCAAAACGCCACTGCAGGCGGGAATTTATACCAAGATTGGCTCGTTGGTTACTGTACTGAACCAACGTTGACCAGAAAAGTGATTTACTAAACGTAATATCTGCTTTCGGTGTTAACAACCATAAGTCGGCATCGGAATGGGGTTCCGGTAAACGCATCCTTGTATAATTCAATGCCACACTAAACGAAGCCCATGGTTAAACCCGATAAGCCAACAATCCACCGGTGGCAAAAACGTTTCCATTATAATACTGTCCTACCGTGGTCTCGGCATTATAAGTAAATAATTTCGACAAGCTCGACTGATATGTAGATGTGAGCTGGTTAAATGAATAAGTTTTATTGCTTAATAACGGAACACCTCCTGAACGGGTGGGATCAAAATCGCGTGTAAGAAAAATATAATGATTTGAATACTGCACTTCTAAAGAGGATCGGTCTTTATATTCAACATCCCATGTTCCTCTAAATTCATGATCAGTCTTTTTAAAATCCAGGTCAGGATTCCAGTAAAACAGTGCCAATGCCTGAATACTGTGCCGGTTAATTGAACCACTTTTGGGGTAAAAATTATAAGTCGCAGAATTTCCCGATTTATAGAACCCGGTACGCGGAATAAAACCCAGGTCGGAACGAAAGTCTTTATCCACATACACAAAATCAGTTGTATAATTAAATTTCCTTGTGTTGTAAGTAACCGTTGCCTGAGATGATAAATTTCCCTTTGTATCGTCTGGCTGAAACGATTTATGAAGGTAAAATTTTCCAATCCACACATCGTTCGATGAGGCAAGATTATAGTCAACACCCAAAACACGGTTGTATTCATTTTTGCTATCCAGAAAGTCATAATCTTTAAAAGCCTGTCGGTTGATCATAAAAAAACCAATATTGGATCGTGCAAATACCATTTTCTGCAATGCCAGCATCATGTTATTATTAGAGGCTATACTTTTATTGATGTCTTCGTCGGTTTGAACATTCAGCAGCCCCAGCCGCCAATCTTCGTTTAGCTTGCCACTAAGCCTTACCCCGCCGATGATCCTATTTTCAATTAAATTACCGGCATTATCACGGGCCAGTCCAATTCGGCGCGAAAAAAACGGGATTGCATCCCTGCTACTTCCAAAGCTTCCAAAAAGATCACTGTTGTCGATAAAGAACTGCCTCTTTTCGGGAAGAAAAACTTCAAAACGGGTAAGGTTGGTAAAAATGTCATCTACTTCCACATTCGAAAAATCAGGATTCACGGTGATATCCAGGTTCATGCTGTTGCCGATGGCCACTTTTGCGTCTCCTCCAAACTTCAGTTTGCTATCTGTTATTCCTGATTCAAAATCTTTTGATGTGAGCGCATTTATATATGGAATAATGGCAAATGGAGTGCGGGATTTACCCAATGGCTTTTCAAAAACCATTTTGTTCATAAAAGCCAGACTCGAGAGCAATTGGTTCTGCGGAACGTGTGACCATGCGCTTTGTTCATTGATACCTATGTCCCAACGATAACATTGCACCCTCCATTCAGTTTCCCCTTCTCTGAATTTAATAGACGAAAAAGGTATTGCGGCTTCGAAAATAAAATAGCCGTCGTACATTTTGCTTTCCAACTGCCATTTCTGATCCCAATTGGGATTAAATCCTGCTATTGCGCCGCCCTGCGAAATAAAGGCCTCTCGTTGCACACCATAAGGAGTCATACCAAAAAGAAAAGCGGTATTTCCATCTTTAAACGTATCGAACATGAGTGTTACATTATCACTTGTAGTCCCCCTAAAATCGCGACGGAGGGAAGAAACCACATATTTATCAGAAGCGGCTTCACCACGAATACCGATATACAGGAAATGATCGTTGTACAACAGTTTGAATTCGGTCGGAAGTTTGGTTAAAGTTGTATCGGTTGGAAAATACTGCCAAAAGTCTCCTCCTTTATCTGCAGTTTGCCAGGATGCTTCATCCAAAACACCATCTAAATTAATATTTTCATCTGTAAACTTTACTGAAATACTTCGTTCTGATTCCTGTGCAAAAAGGGAAGTGGACATGAATAAAATTGCATTGACAATTACAACTTGAATGAAGATTTCTCTTAAGAATACCGCCTTTTTTGATTTCATTTTTCAATTTTAATGGCGCAAAAATAGAAAAAAAATTATGATCCGGAATATAAAAACAAACCTTGACAGCTTATAAAAACTAACAGGATTAGCTTTTATGTTTACTAATCAAAATGCTTATGCTGGCGGAAGCTTTTAAAATGTTTGATGTGGCTCGTTTTGATACCAATAAGAAACTGCTGACAAATCATCTTCGAGATGTTTGTAACGTCCCTCGCTTTGCCAACCCAAACTTTGAACGGTAATTTTCAAATCTTTTTTAAACCGAACGGGATCCAGAATATGCCATCGATACTGGCCAATCATAGTTCTATATTTTTCCCTGTTTTCCAAATCACGGAAATAATGAAAACCTGTGTAAGGATTACTAAATGGAGTGAAAATTTCGTAACCGTCTTCATCGTCGCGCTGGGCATATCCATACGAACCACAAAAATAGTCCTCTTCACCGGTGCCACAAATGGTTGAAAATTCATCATCACCATCAATAAAAAATTTCACTTCTCCTTCGCCCCACCAACCTTTTGCAAATGTACCGCGAGCCAGATAAGTTCCTACATAATGGCCGGCTCCTTTTATACCATCCACAATCGTAAAAACTTCACCATCGGGCAATGCATCAACCTTTCTAAACTGAGCATGGAAATAGGCTGCATCATCTGGTACATCTGTTAAAGCATAATCTACCTGATAATACAACGTCAATCCTTTATCATCTACATTTTCCATTGTAATTTTACATTTCTTACGGAAAGGCATTTGCCAGTAACAGTTAAAACCACTTCGCGGATTTATACAAATGGCGAGTGAATTTATTTGCGGCTCGTACGGACGTCCCCAACCCGAAGCAAAAAAGTCGCCAAGCGGAACTTCGACTGAAGGAGTTTCTTCGTCATCCCAATAAAACCGGATAATATTTGCTCTGTAATCACTTGAACCTGACGGGGTCATCCAAATGTGCTGAATTACACCTTCGCCTTCAATTTCGGCTAAAACAAAAGTTTCGCCACCCTTAATATTAATGTAAGGATTTACTTTCCAACCCTGCCCCAATTCGCGAGCAGCTTTTGCAGCACTTCCCTCTTCCAGCGTTGCCATTCCACCTTTACCTTTTTCGCCAGTGAAATTCTCAGGACTAATAGAACGGGATTCGGCATTCGACAAACGATACAAATTCCCCATGTTCAAATCCATACCGTTAAAATTGCCTGCTTGCTGAGCGGCAACCGGTAATACCAGAATTAGTAAGAAAACCGATAATAATAGTTTCATTTTGGTAAATTTTAGTTAGTAATATCTAATCAGAATAATTCTTCTTCGATCATTCAATCGTCAAGTTAAAGGAAAAAAAGAAATCTGAATCTACTTATTTTCAGTTTTTAATATAATCTCTTTTGTCTTTTGTTCTTCGCCCTTGTTTTTACAACTTTCTACTAAATTTTCAACAGGTTCTCCTATTACACCCAAATATCGACCAATCCAATAAGGTAAAAGCCAAATATCTCCGGCACTGTATTCCGAACGACCATCACCATTACTATCTAAATCAAAGCGGTTTGCATTGTGCCTCGAAATCCGAAGTTCGCTTGCAGGGAGCATTTCTGTAATTGTTTGGTTCCTAAAATTTGGTTCAACAAATTCGATGTCTTTCCGGTGGCTGTTTGAAATTGTCCAGTCGATTAAATCTAACGGATACTTTTGCAAATACCAAATTGCTTCTTCCAAATCAATTTCATCTACATCAACCAAAGCAGTCATAATATTCCACAAACCCTCTTTTTCAGGTCGTTCAATTTCCCAATGATCGATAATTGCATCCCGGAATAAACTTTTTAGTGAATCGTTAAATGCATAACGATATAATCCCCAATATCCGCAATAGTACATTTCGTCGTCGGAGTGGTTCCAACCTTCCGAAAGCATTTTACTCCAGGGATCTGCATCTTCGGGTGCCATTCCAATTTCGCTCATTGGCCGCATTAGATTTTCTAAATAACCATGTTCATCCATCAAATAAAAAGCGGCCTCCTTGTACTTCTCTTTTTGGGTGAAATAATAAGCAGTTTGTAACATCCCGATAATATTCGATGAATTTATTTTCCGGTCGCCAACCATTTTCGGTCGGGCATTTACATAATCTGGATGCCAGCGTCCCCAGGTGGTTGGCTCGCCATTCCAGTCGATCATATAAAACTCATTTTTCAAAACATGAGTCATTAATGTGTCGATTAACAAAATTGCTTTGTCGCGTAAATCCGGTTCATCAATAAGTTCGGCAATGGTACCAAATACAAAAATGTGGCCGATTGCTTCGTCGCTGCTTGTTGTCGATTTCCAATCCCACTCCGGGTCCTCTGCCCTTCTCCACTTTTCATCGTGATATTTATAACCCCGCCTTTCAAACGAACGAGACGGAAATCCTTCAATGTCATTAATTGTATAAAGACGTTCCAATGCATCCAACGATTCTCGGACATTTTGGAGCGCTTCTTCCGATTGTGTTACCGCATAACGAAAAACTTCGGCAGCATGGTACATAGTTGTCCAAAGTCCGTCGTTATCGGATGTTGACATGCTACCTGTGGTCACATCGCCATTTTCCATTGCGGTTACCGTTGCATTAAAACCATTACGAATATGACGTTCGCGAACTTGTTTTTCGTAGAACATGGCTTTGTCGTACAATGTCATCTCTTTGGAAAAAATTTGCCCAAGCCCATTTTCGGTAAGAATAAGAACTGAATTTTCTGGGCCTTTTGTAATATCAATCACATTATCTGAAGGTAACCACCGTTTTGAAGCGAAGTAATTATATTTCCCCTCTTCGTTCAACATAAAAGCTCCATGAGTTGAACCAAACCAAATGTTGCCATCAATTTCTGAAATGGTAGTTATTTCTGTCCAAGGTAATTTCTTTTGAATTTCGCCAATTTGCTTTTTTGTTTTTGTATCAATTGCAAAGTATCCGTCAGAAGTTCCGGCAATTAATTTATTCCCGACAATTTCGATACTGGTAAGATTTGAATTTTCAGTTACATTCTCAATTTGATTTTTATCGGGTGAAAACGTACTAATTGAATTTTCTCCCAAAATCCAGTACAGATTATTTTCTTCGTCATGTTTTATTTCAATTATCTTTTCATTCAAACTCCCCTGCCAATTTGTTTCCGAATCTTTTAGAAGATTCAATTTCATTCCATCCGAAATAAGGAACTCAAAATCGTTGCCTGCTTCAAAAATATTTGCGTTTGCCAGTTCATGCCGGGAATAGAGATTTGCGGCCCATGCGTTACTAAACACAGCTTTATCATCAACATAAACCAATTGGTTTTTAAAAGTGCCGATGTCGGTTATTTTTTTATCTGAAGTCGGAAGATAATGAACATCTTTTACCAAAGTTCCAGGAAATAGAAATTGCCCGCTCCGGGGTCGCAATAATCCTTTTGATGATAAAACCTGAATATATCCGTTGCGATCGGCTACCACTTTTTGAAGTTCCGTTTCATTGTCATCAAATTCATATTTTATACTATATTCTTGTTTGAAAGGTTTGTCCGCATGAATTAGTTTTGTTTGTTCATCCTGAACCTGAGCAGAATTACAAGCACTAAAAACAACTAGTACTGCCATTAAAAGAGGCAATCTTTGCTTTACTGTTTTCTTAATATTCATTTTATTTTTATTTATTGATTCTTTCTAATCCTAAATTTATCTCATCCCAATTTAATTCTAAAACGAATATCTGTCGAAATGCTTTTGGGTTTTT
>Ga0233437_1006350_pt1 | contig 12110 bp, 11 predicted proteins | sample SI_122_August201_FD_182714 | JGI IMG/M metagenome (GOLD analysis project Ga0233437, IMG submission 182714) | Seawater microbial communities from Saanich Inlet, British Columbia, Canada - SI_122_August2016_200_MG | ecosystem: Environmental > Aquatic > Marine > Inlet | place: Canada: British... | reverse complement strand
ATTTTAGGCACCAAGGAGCGTCCACGAGTAGAGGTGCCGACTGCCGCAGCTATGTTTCCAGCAGAAAGTTTCCCATGGCCCCCTTACTCATATGCAAACCGACTTTACAATATCACTCAGTGGACCAAGATGCCACGTGGCGGACACTTTTCTTCGCTGGAAGAACCAGAACTCCTTTTAAATGACATTGTAAAGTTTGCTAGAACATTGCGCTAAAAAAATGAACATGGCAGTGAGTTGATTTGGAAAGAACTTATCAATGCATTGCTTGTTCAGAACAATTATATATAAAATGGAAATTTTACTAAAAATTAATGGTACCATGGAGAGATTTTTTCCTGCCACGGAATACACTTTCACATTAAGTAATAATGCAACACTTTCTGAATTGTATGATGAACTGGCTATTACCGCTGGTGCTGAAATTTCACCGGCAGTTTGGAATCACAAAACAAAAAGGCCAAGAGGCCCCGTAATCGTACGTTCTGATAACGGAGTACTAAAAGGAGAAAATCAACCCTTATACGATGGACAGGTAATTGAACTTAACAGGTTCTTAATAGGAGGTTAAAAAATGGTAAATGGATATATAGGAAAAATTTTACGGGTGAACCTAAGCACCCAAACCTGTACAGAAGAACCAATCGATTCGAAAAAAGCACGTAAATTCGTCGGTGGTGCCGGTTATGGTGCTGAAATATTATACACTGAACTGAAAGCTGGCATCGATCCTTTAGGTCCGGAAAATAAAATTATTTTTGCAACCAGCCCACTATCATGTAATGTCGTTCCGGGTGGCGGTAGTATTATGGTTTGTTTTAAATCTCCCGCAACAGGCGCCTGGGGTGAATCAAGATGTGGCAGTAACTTTGGCCCCGATTTACGTAAGGCGGGTTATGATATTGTCATCATAGAAGGAAAATCGGAAACCCCGGTATATTTAACGATTAAAAGTGGCAAAGCCCAGTTGAAAGATGCTTCTAAACTTGTTGGTAAAGATGTCTATAAAAAATCCGATCTGATCGAAGCAGCAGAATCTATTGAAGGTAAAAAACCAACAGTCATGTGCATTGGTCAGGCTGGAGAGGAACAAGTATTAATTGCTTCTATCATGTCCCGTGATAGAGCAGCAGGGCGTAATGGCGGTGGTGCGGTCATGGGGTCAAAAAACATCCTGGCCATCTCAGTATCCGGAAAAGCTAAGCCTAGCTATGGTGATGAAAAAGGCTTTAAAGCCGCCACTAAAGGAGCGATGAAAACCGTCAAAAACAGTGAAATGCGAGATGGATTCTATCAATTTGGAACCATGGGCGATATGCCAGCCAATGATGAGGATGGTGATTGGCCATCACAAAACTGGAAATCAAACAGCTGGGGAAAAGGTGCTGCTTTATTTGATGAATTCCAGGAAAATAATCTCATTCGCCCAAACCGCTGTTATTCAGGATGTCCTATTGGTTGCGGACGAATTTGTGAAGTGGCAGATGGGAAATTTAAAACACCCGTTCACGAAGGTGGTGAATACGAGTCAATTAGTGTTTTCACTTCATTTGTGCTAAATGATAACATGGATGCCGCAGTTCATTGCGACTATCTTTGTAACAAATGGGGACTTGATAGCATCTCAGCGGGGGCAATGATCGCTTTTGCCATGGAATGTAATGAAAATGGTATTTTATCTGAAAATGAAGTTGATGGGTTGGATCTATCCTGGGGCAACAGTGAAGTCTTGCCGGTGATCCTTAAAAAGATTGCTTTCAGGCAAGGTATCGGTGATATTCTTGCGGATGGTGTGAGAAAAGCAGCCCAAACACTTGGTCGGGGAGCTGAAAAATATGCCATCCATGTAAAAGGATTAGAAGGTGCGGCCCATGATCCACGCTCAGGTAAACTTCTTGGTATTGCCTATGGAACTGCAAACCGAGGTATGTGTCACATTCATCCACTGGAAGGAATGGCCTTTGATAGGGGTAAAATGCATTGGGGTATGATAAACCATGGCGTCAGAGATCCCGAAAAGATAGATCGATGGGATGAAAAAGGTAAAGGGACTGATTGTGCCTTACTACAACACGCTATGATTTTACCAGATGTGCTCGGTACCTGTAAATTTATGAGCTACGCCGGTCTGGATCCCGAATTATGGGCAAAAATGCTTTCTGAAGCAACCGGATGGGACATGGATGCTAAAGAGTTGCTTCAGGTTGGTGAAAGAGTTCATAATATCCAGCGATTATTTAATATGCGTGAGGGGTTGAGGCGCAAGGATGATATGCTACCTGAAAGAGTTCGACGGGTTCCGGAATTTGGGACTTATCAAAACGAAGAAAATTGCATTATTAGTGACTATGAGGCTTTACTGGATGAGTACTATAAAGCTTGTGGTTGGGATATTGAGACCGGTATACCTTGTCCTGACAAATTACAAGAACTTGGGTTAGAGGATTATAAGTAAAAGGCTTACAGCTTTTACAATCAGCCAAACAGGCCGTTATTAATTGAACTGAGCAGTAAAAAAACGATAACAGTCGTGATTTTCAACTGCTCAACCAAGCATTTAAGCCTATCATTTTCACTACCCAGATATTGATCATGATTTTCGACCAGACTACCCCTACCAACCAGCATTACATAAAACACCATAAACATTCCAATACCAACCAGGATGATCCAATTCACCAGCCCATAACTATGATAAGGACGGGTAAATTTAAGATTAACCTTTACCTAATTTTATGCGATCTCGTAAGGGGCAAACTTTTATTTACTTTTGATCATTGTTAGCAGCATTTTAAATCGTTTTTCAGCTTGAAGCGCATAAGGCGATAATGTGGAAACAATCTTTTAAGATGAGGAGGGAAGCTTCCATCATTTTTGATAGAAGCTTACAAAAGTAGGTTTTTTTAGTTTACCATGAATATCTGAAATCGACGAAAAACTGTGAACCCGAAGCTTTAATTTCAGTGTCATCGATTTTATCATGAGTCATTGAAGAAGAAACATAACCTAGTCTTCCACCAGATGCATCCTCACCCCAATCTACAATAAAACCAACTTCAGCAACTGATCCATTGGTTGACTCTTCAATTTTTTCATCGACACAACTGCTACTAGAAGCATTGCAAATGACTTCCCAGGAGACGGTATATTTTGAAGATCCAGCACCAGCTGATCCACCCAATCTCCAATAACCACTTCCAACCGGAAACAATAAATTCGTATAAAAAGTTGAGTTGTCTATCATAATCCTGCGTTCAACTTTCCCATCAGTACCAGAATAATCAACACCTCCAGCCAAAGCTTGAGATTTTAAACCCAAAGACAAATAATCCAATATAAAATATTCTGCATAAATCTGGAATCCTGCAGCAGCTTCAATTTCATCCTCACCATTAAAATAAGTGCTTCCCTCTCTGGTATCATCAACTTCAGTAAATGCATGGCTAACAATCCCGATACCTAGAACAAAACCTAAATCTTTAGATTGTGTAAATGCAATATTAGCCATAAAAATCAGTATACAAGCAATCATTCCAGTTTTAATTTTCATAAGACACCTCGCTGAGTTATTTTATTAAACATACAAGTATAAGTGTAAGTGTAAATTAATTTATATGAAGAATCTTTGAATTTATGAACTTGATATCACAATTTGGTTTTTTCAGCAAACTTGAAAACTACACATTTTTCTAAGCCATTAAATCCATAAAACAACTCAACATTTTATAATCCGGAGTTGATATCATTGTGGTTACAAAAACCTTTTAAACTGCTAGTTTTGTGTCATATCGATTTAAATATGAAATCAGGGTACACGTAACAAACTGATACTGTTAATTTAAGTAAGGTTCCTAATTTAGTACATGTCCCCTAATTTCAATTCAGGGTACACGTAACAAACTGATACTGTTAATTTAAGTAAGGTTCCTAATTTAGTACATGTCCCCTAATTTCAATTCAGGGTACACGTAACAAACTGATACTGTTAATTTAAGTAAGGTTCCTAATTTAGTACATGTCCCCTAATTTCAATTCAGGGTACACGTAACAAACTGATACTGTTAATTTAAGTAAGGTTCCTAATTTAGTACATGTCCCCCAATTTCAGCTAAATTGTTTACAACCTTTCAAAGTTGACATGACACCAGTTCAATTCAAAAAAAACACCAGCGATTGCAGTTAACCTTTTTGGTTTCTTTATAATGGGCAATTACATCGGGAGATTCTGGCATCACCTATCCGATCAAAAAATTCAATGTGATCTTTGTCCTCACTATTGCCAGTTAAAAGAGGGGCAGAGAGGTCTTTGTTTTGTGAGGCAGAATATTAATCAGGAACTCATTCAAACCACTTTTGGTCGTAGCAGTGGATTTTGTATTGACCCTGTTGAGAAAAAACCACTAAACCATTTTCTTCCAAACACTCCGATATTATCTTTTGGTACTGCCGGTTGTAATCTGTCCTGTAAGTTCTGTCAAAATTGGGATATCAGCAATGCCAAAGTATATGATCGACAAATTGGCTATGCCAGTCCTGATGAAATTGCCAGGGCTGCCAAACAAAACCATTGTAAGAGTGTTGCCCTAACTTATAATGATCCTGTCATTTTTTTCGAATATGCCATTGATGTTGCGATTGCCTGTCATAATCTTGATATAAAAGTTGTTGCCGTCAGTGCTGCCTATATGAATCCCGCACCACTTAAAGAATTTTATTTGCATATGGATGGGGCCAATATTGATTTAAAAGCCTTTTCACAGGATTTTTATAAGAAGCTAACCGGGGCTGACCTTAAACCGGTTCTCGAAAATTTAATCTATATTCGTCATAAAACCAAAACCTGGCTGGAACTTACAACCTTAATCATTCCCGGGTACAACGATAGCCCTGAAGAAATCAAGGCGATGTCTGAATGGATTTGTCATGAATTAGGCCCGGATACACCCATTCATTTCTCTGCTTTCCACCCTGATCATAAAATGCTGGATATTCCAAAAACGCCTTTGGAAACACTGATTCGATCCAGAAACATTGCCATGGAGGCAGGACTTCACTATGTCTACACCGGTAATGTTTACTATCAACCGGGTGACACAACCTATTGCCCCCAATGCCAAAAACCGGTCATTGAACGATCCTGGTATCAACTCTCGCAATATCATTTGACCGACGACGCTAAATGTCGTTTTTGCGGTACGGTAATAAAGGGAGTATTTGATACGTCTCCAGGAACCTGGGGAGCAAAACGTAAACCGATTAGCATATAGCAGGATCTTGTCTGAGGATAATTAAAGCTCTTTTTCCATCACAAAAAGCAGATGAGTTTTGTGATGGAAGGTTTTTTCTCATTGATGATATATAATCCAAGGTACCAGATCCCTCTTTCCGGATAATCTGCAATATCTTCAATAATAGCCAACAATCGATCCTGTTCAAAGGCCGCTCAGATACTTTTATCAATCAATTGTTTTCCGGCCGGTAATTCTGTCAAAATTTCCTCTGCAGCTAGTAAATGACCATTTACCCCTGATTGAAAATCAAAAAATTCTGAATTCTGCACACAAAACTGGTTCAAAATAGCATAGTCTTGTGGCGAGTTTAACTGCCGAACCTTAATTTTATGAACTCCAATATTGAAGAAACAAGTTTATGAAAATGATATTAGCTATTTTTAACAATCCAGAAAGAAAACCAATAAAATTGAATGCTGAATTGATTATTTTATGTTTAAACGATATATTGAAAACCAAAATACAGTTATTATTGAAATATTATAACAAAATAGTAAAATGGAAAAATTTATCGTTAAAGGCGGTTATCAATTAAAAGGAAAGATCACTCCTTCAGGTAATAAAAATGAAGCTTTACCCGTTTTAGCGGCTGTTTTATTAACAGACCAACCCGTAACATTACACAATTTACCAAATATCGGCGACATCAATCAGCTGAAACAGATTTTAGAAGGACTGGGAGTCAGTATCAGCTATAAAGGTGACAGTTCATATCAATTTGATTCTTCCCAGTTGTTATCTTTTGAGCCGGATAAGACTTTATCTTCTGCGATCAGAGGCTCTTTTTTATTAGCGGCACCATTATTAGCACGGTTTCATCAAGCAAAGGTTTTTGTACCGGGTGGTGATGCTATTGGTAAAAGAAGGCTAGATACGCATCTGGAAGCAATGCAGCAATTAGGCGTCACTATCAAATCCGAAAATGATGGTTTTCTCTTAAAGTGTAAAAAACTGAAAGGTACTGATATTTTATTGGATGAAGCCAGTGTCATGGCCACTGAAAATATTGTTATGACAGCTGTAATGGCAGAAGGTACCACAACGATTTACCATGCTGCCTGCGAACCTCATGTCCAGGGCCTCTGTCGTATGTTAAATATGATGGGTGCTAAAATAGATGGTATCGGTAGCAATTTTTTAAAAATAGAAGGTGTTGAAAGTTTATCTGGAGGAGATCATCATATTCAACCGGACCATACTGAGATAGGTTCGCTAATTGGGTTAGCCGCTGTCACCCATAGTGAGATAACCATCGAAAAACCGGGATTTCATAATTTCCCTCAAATATTACGATATTTTGAAAGACTGGGTGTTAAAGTTAAGCAAGTTGGAGAAGATATGCTGATACCGGCTGAGCAGGAGCTTGAAATTAAAACCGATATCGATCAATCGATCCCAAAAATTGATGATGCCCCCTGGCCCGCCTTTCCTGCAGATTTAACCAGTATCATGACAGTCGTTGCTACCCAAAGTAAAGGAACTGTATTGATATTTGAAAAAATGTTTGAAAGCCGTTTATTCTGGGTTGATAAATTGATTAGTATGGGAGCAAAAATTATTTTATGTGATCCCCATCGCGCCGTCGTAAATGGCCCCGCTAAGTTAAGGGGGGGGATTTTGACCAGTCCTGATATTCGGGCAGGTATGGCACTTTTGATTGCAGCTTTATGTGCAGAAGGAACCAGCGAAATATACAATATCCAACAAATTGACCGAGGTTATGAGAAAATTGATGAACGATTAAATCAATTAGGAGCCAAAATTCAACGCGTTTAATTAAACACTAAAATATAAAAATCATGTTCATAACATTTGAAGGCATTGATGCCAGTGGCAAGTCAACTCAACTAGAACTTCTTGGAAAAAATCTACACGATCAGGGGTTTGATGTTATTATCACCAGACAACCTGGTGGAACCCAAATTGGCCAGCAGATCAGGAAGGTGATTCTGGATCCGGAAAATACAGATATGATTCCTGAAACAGAAGTCTTGCTTTACATGGCAGACCGTTTACAGCATATATCCGAAGTCATTCAACCAGCACTTGATTCAGGTAAGGTCGTTATTAGTGACCGCTATCATGATGCCACCACCGTTTATCAGGGATCAGGAAGAGAATTGGATTTATCCTGGTTGAAAGCCATCGAAGATCGTTTTATTATTAAACCGGATTTAACCTTCTGGATTAATATTTCTCTGGAAGAATCACTCACCCGCCTGGAGAAACGGAATCAAATGCAGGGTATTGAAAACTGTCGTTTGGAAAGTGAAGGTGCACAGTTCTTTACCAGGATTATAGAGGCTTATGATCGTCTGTCTCAATCAGAACCGGAGAGATTTGTTGATATTAATGGTGAGATGCGTCGTAGTGAAATACAGACTGAAGTACTGGATATTCTGCTACCTAAGCTTAAAGCCATTCAATAGTTAGTCATGACTTTTTCAAAAATATTTGGTCACGAAAAAGTAATCGAGCGTCTGGTATTTTCCTGGGAAAACAACCGAATCCCATCTGCCTATCTGTTTATTGGATGGGATGGCATCGGCAAAAACACACTGATAAAGGAATATGCGCAGATGTTGAACTGCGATACCCATTCCAATTGTCAGCAGTGTAATAATTGTCGAATGTTTAAAAATATTGAGCACCCGGATTTTATCATTATCAAACCCTCTGGAAAGTTTATTCGTATTGCTCAAATCCAGGGATTAATTGAACAGTTAAGCCTCAAGCCCATTTATGCAACAAAACGGGTCGTTGTCATTCATGAAGCACATCGGATGAATTTGGAGTCAGCCAACTGTTTCCTGAAAATCCTGGAAGAACCTCCTCTGGATACCCTGATTATTCTAATGACAACCGATGAAAGTCTGCTATTGGAAACCATTCAATCCCGTTGTCAAAAAGTAATGTTCTCAACCTTAACCAGGGATCAACTCAAGAAAATTTATGGTTTGTATTTTAATATTCAGGCTGACGAAGAAACCTTTATCTTAAACTATTCAAATGGCAGGATTCGAAAAAAATTTATTGAAAATGCTTCCGAACTCTTTAATATGAGATTCCAAATTCTGGAGATGCTGTTAAATTTGAAGAACACCCGTTTAATAGAATTTTTTTCAAGAATGGAGCAATGGATTAAACAGGAATTATACCATTACTTTTTTGAATTCACCAGTAGTTGGTTGCGGGATTTCATTTATTTACTGGAAGGCAAAACAGAAGGATTTTATAACCAGGACATCATCGAAAAAGTGCCGGATATCTCTCGAAAATTTACCATAGAGCAACTGCAGTGGATTTTTGATTTAACCATTGAAACGGAAACGGCATTGCAAATGAATGCCGCCAAACAGTTAGCACTAGAGGGTTTGCTGATTCAATATAAACAAATTGTTAATGGCATTCCAGTGATATAATTAAGATCTGATCACATCCATAAACGCTGATACTGAAAAAACAGCTTTGCCAACACCGGGTTCTCCATATCCCGGGGGTGCCGGAAGCTGATATTTCTCCATGGTATCCCGCCAGACAAGTAACAATTTCACATAGTATTCCAGGGGAGGTGCTGACTGATCTTTCAAATGTGCCAAGGGTTCACGACACCAGGTGGTAAACCTGGGCATGATTGATTTTGACATAAAAAATTCCAGCCCCTGCCGGGTGGATTCCACTGCTTCATGCACATCACTAAATCCCATTGGTTGCGCCATTTCTACTCCGGCCACAAAATTAGGAATCACATTTTCAGGGCCAAAAATATCAGCTGAAGCAACAATCCTATCCATCCATTCCTGCCACCCTACAAATCGCTCTTTTCCTGGACAAATTTGTTTAAAAAGCTGTTGGTTCCAGATCTCATAATTAGGGTGATATATCTGGATTCCGCCTTGTTTAAGTTTCTGACACTCTTTTTGTTCATAAGCTTCAACAACGGCTTTGATAATCCAGTGTTTTTCAAATTTCTCTGAAATTGCAGAAATGTAATCGAGATAAAAATCCGACTCTTTTTTCCCCTGTAAGTGACTGGTAATGCTTCCACCTGTTATGGTAACAGCTCTGGTTACCGAGTCCTTTGCTTTAATGATGCTGAGTGCTTCCAGAATATCTTCAATATCTTTAACACCGGTATATTCTTTCCCTGCTTTCTTCTGCTGACGATAATTCTCATTAATATCGCAATATTGGCACTCCTCATCCCTGCCCCAATACTGGCATAACCTAAAGATAGTTAAATATATCAGATAGCCCCATTCCAGCACAGGTGCTATTTGCGATATCTTTTTGCCACTTTTTAATTTAGATTGATAAAATTCTGGGTAGGGATGAAATTCAGTATCTGCAAATGCATGGTTTTGATAGCACAAAACCGGCTTTTGATCATCAAATTTGATTTGATAGGGCGATTCCGGATTTAAACGAACATTAAAAATGGTTGGCTTCAAATCAAATTCACCACCATAAAACTTCACCTCTTCAGGCGCAGACAGGAACTGTTCTCCTTTGGCTTCTAATTCATCCAGGGTAGCCATGTCGAAACTAAATATAAAATAGTCCTTGGTCTTATATTGGTTTTGAGGCCCCTGGGGAGGTTTAGCAAAACTAATCCCTAACCTCAGTATATCCTGCTTAACAATTGCTTCCAGGGGAAGATCCGGATACTTTAGATGAAGATGGGAGATATCGTCATTAATGATTTTCATATTAAAACCAGAATTGTCTAAGTTAGCTAAATGATTGTAACAATCCTTCTCGATAAGTCGGGTATTTCAATTGATACCCCTTTAAGTGCAGCAATATTGCGTTGGAAATGATCCTTTTTTCATGAGGTTCCAGGTCTTTACGTGTAAAATTTCCGGGTTTCCATTGAATGGCATGCGCACAATTAAAGAAAGATTGTTCCATGGTCCATATTGCTACTGCTTTTGATGAAGTGGCTAATTGATCAATTGCGTTGACAATTTTTGGAAATTTAATTTCCTGGACCGCTTTTAAGACAAGCCTAGCCAGGTCATGGACATGGATTCTATGAATTGGTTGGTCTCCCTGGGGAATCAGTTTCTGGGCTAAAATGCGCTCTCCGATATTTTGACCGGGCCCGTAAATCGCCCCTGAGCGAATAATTTTCAGATTAAAATAACGGTCCAGCGCCTGTTCAGATAATAAGCGAATCAACCCCTTATCTACATCAGGCTCAATAATTTGATCCTCAGACCAAACCCCATCCCTGTTTGGATAAACACCTGTCGTAGACACATATACCAGGTTGCGAAGCATAGGGCGATTTTCCTGCATCCATTGCCCCCAGGCTAAAATCCGATCTTGTTCCGTTTCCGGATCTTTGATGAATGGCGGTATGGTTAAAATCAAGGTCACTTCTGTTTCAGGGATATTCCCCCATGTTACAGCATTACCCCAATCAAAATGAACATTTGTCTGACTTTTTTGATCGACAAGCAAGTGTTGATAATGGGTTTGCCAGGCCAAAGTTGCCGGGTCGATCAAATTAATAATCTCAAGACCCAAATAACCTACCCCTAATATCCCAATTTTTCTGCTCACCATATTATTTGATATCCAGTAACTCTATTTCAAATATTAAAGATGAATTCGGCCCGATCAGCTTTCCGGCACCATATTCTCGGTATGCCAGATTAGACGGAATAAACAATTTCCATTTAGCGCTCTTTTTCATTAACTTCAAGGCCTCAGTCCATCCTGGGATGACTCCCGTTACAGGAAAGGTAACGGACGCTCCGTTTTTGTAACTGCTATCAAACTCTTTACCGTTTAACAGTGTTCCTTTGTAATGGACCTCAACTGAATCCGTACCTTTAGGTTTCACCCCGGTACCGGCAGTTATAATTTCGTACTGAAGCCCGCTTTTGGTGACGATGACACCTTTTCTCTTTCTATTTTTTCTCAGAAACTCAATACCTTCCTGCCGGTTTTTTATGGATAATTCTTGCCACATATCTTTTTTAAACTTATCCATGGTTATTTTGACTTCTTCATCCGTCATCTTAGGTTTAACGCCTTTCAAAACATCTTCAATACCGGCAAACAGTGATTTTAAATCGTAATCATACTCTTGCTGTTTCAAAAATTGTCCGGCATTCTGCCCGATGATATAACTAACTTTTTCTTTCTGGTTTTTCAATTCAACAGCGGAGGGTTTATCCTGCGCCAATGCATTTATAGAAATACTTAATAAAAAAGCCACCGACACAGAAATAACTATTTGTTTCATTTTTCACCTGTTTAATAATCGTTTTTAATTAAATGGATTTAACCCGTCTTTCTCCAATTAAAGCATCTATCATTAATAAAATAATAGAAACCGCCAGAAAAAACTGATACAGCTCACTCCAGACTTTAGATTCTTTCGATTCTATTTCCTGTTTTTCAGCTGTGGCAATATACTCTTTATAGAATCCGGCTAAATCAGCCAGATCCGTTCTTACTGGAATGAAAACACCGGATGTTGATTCAGAAATTTTTTTCAACATTGATTCGTCCAGTTTCGAATTGATGGTTGTGTTTTTATACTTTAATAAATTATATGTATTTTTACTTCTAATGGGAATATTGGCGCCATCTGGATTCCCAAGACCAATTGTATGTATTTTAATACCCAACTTAGCGGCTTCTTCTGCGGCTTCTATCGGAAATGATTCATGATCTTCGCCATCTGTAATCAGAATAATGTCGCGATATTTGTTATCCCGATTATAAAACAGGCGTTTAGAAACCATGCGAATAGCATCACCGATATGGGTGCCACCCCGGTTAATATCATCAGGTGAGATTCGG
>Ga0233437_1006348_pt1 | contig 12112 bp, 9 predicted proteins | sample SI_122_August201_FD_182714 | JGI IMG/M metagenome (GOLD analysis project Ga0233437, IMG submission 182714) | Seawater microbial communities from Saanich Inlet, British Columbia, Canada - SI_122_August2016_200_MG | ecosystem: Environmental > Aquatic > Marine > Inlet | place: Canada: British... | reverse complement strand
CAGATTACGGATAGCATTCATTTCATATGTGAATACATATCCTATTGAACTGGCCTGATTACAGCTCCACCCATGCTGACCAAATACCTCCGGGAAATATTGTGAAGCAGTATTATCTTTTGTTGTGGGCAAACTTTTCAGCATGTGGCCCTGTGGTAATTTTAATTCTTTGAGAGCCTTAAGTTTGTTCAGCTCACCATCCATGATATTCGCCACCTCCTGTTGGGCCATCAGGCCTGTTGTCAGAATAAGGACGCCAATAAAGAAAAATAATCCGCGCTTCATTTATTTGTTTTTTACATGTTTATCTATTCAATTGCTATAAAAGCTCTACCGATAATTCAGATACTCCCTTGACTCAGGAGATGTCGGGTATTTCTGTTAATCACCTAAAATCCCCATTTGTTTCATCAGAAATGTGGCATTCAGATTTTGACTGATTCCATCGTAAAGGATATAATCAAAACTTAAGTGCTCATCTGATATTTTTACCTCAAAGCTTTTATTTTCTATCTGTTTGGGATACTCCCGGATGAGCTGTCCGAGCTCAATATCATGTGTTGCCACTAAACCGTTTGCACCCAATTTTATTAATTGTTTCACCAGGCCAACTGAGCCAGTATGTTTATCTCTGGAATTTGTGCCTTTCAGCATCTCATCAACAATAACAAATACCGGCCCCTCTTTCCTTAAATCTACCATAATCCGGTTGAGCTTGACGAGTTCAGCATAAAAATAGGATTCATTATCTCCCAGAGAATCATTAGTTCTAACGCTTGTTCGTATCCGGATCGGGGTAAAAGTAAACTTTTTTGCACAAACAGGAGCTCCCATCATACCTAGTAGCAGATTTATTCCTACTGTTCGTAAAAGAGTTGACTTCCCGGCCATATTGGCTCCGGTGATAATTTTTATCTGTCCCCTTCCATAGAAGTTCAGGTCATTGTCTATCCTTTTTGCCGGTTCAATCAGCGGATGACCTCCTGATTCCATTTCCAGGATACAGTCTCCATCCGGCAGGTCAGGAAAAATCATATCATCGCGATTATAATTCAGGTTTGCCAGGCTGTTAAGTACTTCAAAGCGGCCGGTAACATCGAGCCAGGTATCAAATTCATCGCCGAAATCACGACGCCATATTTCGAGACGAACCATATAACGCAGATCCCATACCATAAAAGCATTAAGAAGGAAGGCCATAATCAGGTTATTCCGTGACTCGAGCCCCCAGAGAATTCCGGATAATTGGTTTACAATGTTACTGGCCACTTGTCCTTTATGGTTTAAGCGGGCTTGCAGTTTTTTCAGATACTCAGATTTATATCCGGGTTTTTCAAGCAAGAGCAGGAGGGAATAATACTTTCTGAAGAGCTTAACAAAACGTCCTACTTTGTTTTGCTCGCTAAGTATGCGTTTCGCCTGAATGGCAACCAATGCAAGAGGCAGTATATAGTATAAGGCTGAATATATGCTAATAATATTGAATCCTATTAACACCGGAATGGCAACAGAAATTAGTGGGATCAGAATGAACAGGATGGGATAAATCTTTTTCCCGAGAAAATAATCCTTACTTCTGAGCCAGTTTTGCAGCTCTCTGGTTTCGTCTTTTTCGAACTCAATCTGTCGTGCGGTAGCCAGGAATTCCTGGCGCCAGTTCAGTTCAGATGCCAGTTCCTTAACTGCATTTTGTCTTTGTAATATAACTTCCCTGTCAAGCTCAGTATCGAGCAACTCCGCTGCTAATTGATCACGTCCGGGAACTGTGCCGGTACGGTCGAGAAGACGGTATAAACTGTGTTCTCCGAAAACATCCAGATCGTAACTATAAGTATGATGGTAATCAATGTATTTATTGCCTGATTTAAAAGGAGACAAATCACCCTTAATCGCTTTGAGTTCATCTTCATTAACCTGAATCAGGTTTTTTAAAAATACTACCCGGGCTTTTATTCGGGAGCTTTTTTGAACCAGGTAAATAAAGCCTGCAAACAAAAGGAGGGGCAGAACAATGCCAAGCCATGCATTTGTTTTAATAAAGGTAATGATCAGCGCAAGAGCTATCAGAAACAGTAAGGCTCTTAAGAAAGCAATAGTACGCTCACGGCTTCGTGCCTGTAACAGATCCAGGGTATATTTATCGCGAAGTTGGGAATACTTTTGGGTCAATTTTTCCAACATCCGGTAAAAGTAACAAAGAGTCGGGATTATTCAGCGTTCAGACGGTCGAAGAAATTACGCATTTTTTTACCGTTCCAATTGAAAGCCCCGTTTTTTTGGTAAACCAACTTGCCTTGCTTGTTAAAAACAAAGCTGGCCGGAATGCTACGACTTTGCATCACAGCTGGTAGTGCAGTTTTCGTCAGATAAACAGGAAAGGTATACTCTTTTTTCTCTATGAACTCCCTAACTACATCAAGGTCCTCATTACTAATCATCAACATCCTCACACCATTTGCATTGTCCTGTAGTTTGTCCGAGTCGACTGTAGATCCCGGGCCATCGCGAAGCCCGTTGTTTTTATACAGCTTCTCTATACTCGGCATCTCTGCCCGGCATGGCGGACACCAGGTTGCCCATGAATTTACAAAGAGAACTTCTCCTTTGAAATCCTCCAGCTTCATCTGATTTCCATCTAAATCAGTAAATGTCCACTGATAATCCCCTGCAGAAAGCATCGGTCCGTCGAGAGTTTTAATTTTTTGGGTGAAAACTGCAGTGCGTACCTTGGCAAATGCGCCCAGAAAAACACTGCGTGTTGACGGAATTATAAGTAAAATAATCAGACCCCAGAAAATCACATCAGAAGCAATTCTTTTGGGTGGTCGTGACAGGTATTTTTTTAGTTTTTTATTCATCTTGAATTAATTCACCTCTATCGTTTTGTTCCGGGCTTTTAGCGATTTATATTCCACCTTAATTTTTCCCTTGCCCTTGACGAGAAACTGGTATTCTACATGACTAAAACCCGGAATATAGAAAAACTGTATTTCTGGACGATGTTCTTTATAGCTTACCAGATCGTTATATTCATCAGTTAAGCGTCCACCTGTCAGCACTTTTATCTTTTTACCACTGAGTATCAATTGATCTTGCGGGTGTATTTTGTCTCTCACCGACTGGTAGGAATTACTTGAAATACCTTTTTTGTTAACCAGTCTGATGCGAATTTTATAAAGATCCTTTTCTACCTCTTCTTTACTCATTAGTTCAATCTTAATATCCGGTAGTTGATCAACCGTATGAAAAACTGCCATTGCATTTCTATGAACCAAATCCATGAGCATGAATGGCTGGGGTAATCTCGATGTGAATTTTGTCCATCCTCCGATTTCAATGTCTCCGTAAACGGGATGCTTGTATGGCTTCCAATCCACAAACATCTGACCCAGGGCCAGGTAGTCATTGAAGTCCATCCGTTCCTGATCTCTCTGATCTCTTGGTGTTGCTTTTGCTGTTTCTTTGCGATATGTCTCTGTATTTGACTGAAATAATTCACCCACGAGAGTGAAGGCTCCAATCACATTATCGGTATAGTCACCAAAATCGCCCCAGGTGGTGTAAAGATCTTTCCATGAAATCATGTACTTATAGCCCGGAACCATTTTTTCAGCATGAGCACCGAGATAGTCATAAACTTTGGTGTCACGTCGGTCATACTCTTTAGCTAGTTTTGATGTTGGTCCCCGCAAAAACATACCACCTGAATTATGAAATGCCCATGCCATAAGAATGTTTGGCCGATCGAGCAGATACTGAGCCAGATCTTTTAGTCCTGCCCCCTCTAAAGGATAGGAACCAGCTCCTCCTTCAACATAATTTGGCTGCCAGTTAAATCCCCAGTTCCGGTTGGGGTCAATATACCCCACTCCATCCTCATTAATACGACCATCATTGTCATTATCAATTCCTTCTGATCCCAGTAGAGTATAATCTCCAATTTCATCTTCAGCGACCCGAATCATAATTCGTGAATCGTTCGGATCAAGCCGGTAATCGCCAAAAGGAACTTTTTTTCGCATTCTGGTGATATTGCCATCCCCATCCAGATCGTCCATTGGATCCTCATCAACGAGACCATCTTTGTCATCATCTTTTGCTATTCGTAGTCCTCTGGTATTGCTGATGACATTAATCTCATGGAAAAAATGATATCGACCATCCACATTCACACTGGGGACACAGTATGTAACAGTTCGGTCGAGCATTTCAGTAACCCGTGGATTTTTTTCGTAATTAGTAAGTATATAATTCAGATAGTATAAGGCTACTTCACCCGCCTGGATTTCATTCCCATGAATATTGCCGTCTAAATATAAACCTGGTTTTGAAAGTTCAAGCCCCGTTTTCGGATTGTTGACCGTTATTGACCAGATTTCACGTCCTTCATCACTATGGCCGACAAGATCGAGATGAGTCATTTTGGGATAGGCCTTATTAAGAGCTCTTAGTGCTTCATTTACCTGATCATAAGTGTAATAATGATCAAAGCGCAGGGGCACCTCTATTTTTTGTGCTAGAGAATTCATGCTGAATAGTGAAGCCATACATAACATACATGATATATATAAGGCCAGGAGATATCTTTTTGCTTTCATCTTACTTCCCTCCTAATTTAATGGTACTTACATCACCATGAGCATTCATGGCCTTAACTGTTAATTTCAGCTCTTTCGATTCAGGGGCTTTAATCAGCCATTTAAATTTGATGTTTTTGCCTGCATCCAAACCGGTAAGCAGTGAGCGGTATCGACCGGATAAGAACTCCAGATCCTCACCCTCAATGATTAATACAGCCGGCACCGGAGTACGATTTCTTTTTCCCATGGATGTTGGGAAAGGCAATCCTCCATCATTCCGTATCCACACTTCGAGTTGAAAAATATTCTCTCCAAGATCTTTTATTTTCGTTGTTTCAACAGATAGTTTAGGTATCTCTTTAAGCAATTCAAAAACCCATGGTACCTGAACGCTGAGTAATGAATCAATTTGATTTTCTAGAGGCGTCTGGTCGGCATAGGGCACCACACCACCTATCTCAACTAATCCTAATTGAGGATGATCAAAGGCTGTCCAGTTAACAAATCCTTTTCCGCCAAGAACACTATCTGAGTATTGAAGAAAAACCTTTTCCTTATCAACTTTCTTCGATCCCCCGGTGCTCCCTTTATTACCCTGAGTCATGCCTCCTGAAGGCTGAGCCTTAAGCCCTGCACTTTCTTCGGCCTTCTTTCTTTCGCCGTCAGACTTTCCCTCCGTGCCTACTGCCTTTTCAGCTTTAAGGGACTTCTCCTTAAGACCCCAGAAATCCATTGAAAAAACTGGCAGTCCTAAATGATAATAACACCAAAGCTCAAATGATCCGTCTTTGGCCGGAAGTGGATCGAGTCGTTTTTCATCAAAGCCTTTTTTCTTAAGGTACTTCTTATATTTATCTGAAAAGGATTTGTAGAATTTGAGATCATCCGGCAGGGGATTCACAGCTGCTCCCAAACCAAGCATGCCTGCAACAGTAGATTCGTCAACTGTTACTCCCGGGGGCATCACCGCTTTCATCATTTCAATTACTGCTGACATGGTGTAACTCTTATTCGGGTCAGCACCTATCATAGTTGCATACCTGCGGGGCACTTTAATAGATTTTGAGGTGTTTCCTCCCTTTCGTCCGCCCCTGGGTGGCATGAGGCAAAAATTAGTGGATCCATAATACATGACCATTGCCACTTCCTGATGATCGGTCATGAATTTTAAAACCCCGTAAACCTCATCCTCCTGACCTGACCACAAGCCTGAGTTTGTGCCATGATATTTAAATAAATGAGGAAAAGAAACACCATTATTTGTGCCTCCGATACCATCTTCATTATATTTACCATCATTGTCATTATCAATGCCTTCACTATAAACTTTGTACAGTCCCCTCTCTCCTTTTGTGAGATCAGGACGGCGCAGTTTGCGGGCATCGGCTGTATCCGGCAGGAGATTACCAGAAGGATCTTTTACACGCATCTGAGTTATAAATCCATCTCCATTCAAATCTTCATTAGGGTCCTCATCTATGGCATCATCCATATCGTCATTAAAAGGACGTGTATTTTGTCCATCGTCCTGTTTCAAACTGTTAAAAAAATGGCCTGCCCCTTCGGGATTCCCTACAGGGAGAATGTACCAGGTTATATTTTTATACAATTCTGGATTTTCAAGAATTTTCCCGGCCAGGTAGAGTGCACCTTCAGAAGCAAGAGGGCGTGTGCCTTCAAAATTTGCAGCTACAAAAACTGCCGGATGGGACTTTTCATGACTCTTCACTTCTGATCCGATTTCAATCAGATTGACCGGAATACCTGAATAGCTTGAACCAATTTTGTGAATTCGACTAAACTCGGCATGGGTATTGCTGAGATTGCTAATCCATGCTGACAGCTCATGGGGCTTATGATAGCGTTCAAAACTAAACTTGCTTTGAGCAAATAAAATCTGACCAAAGCCCAGAAGAATTGCTACAGTAATAAGTATCTTTTTCATCCGTATTGATTTAAGAATTCTTAACAATCTGTTTCGGAAAATTAATTTTCATTCACCCTGACAGGAATTACAAAAGAAAATTTTGATCCCTCTCCTACTTTTGAGTTGATCCATATTCGTCCCCCCATAAGTTCAATCAAACCTCTTGATATGGCCAATCCTAATCCATTTCCGCCAAAATTCCGTGTGCTTGATTCATCAGCTTGCCTGAAGCGCTCAAAAATCACCTCCTGGAGTTTTGGTGATACTCCAATTCCAGTATCCAGCACGTCGAAGCGGATGAGTTCGCCATTTGTCCGAGACCACTTGAGTTTTATTGAGCCGTCATCTGTGAATTTTAATGCATTACGACAGAGATTAACCAATACCTGCATCAACTTGCCTCTATCAGTATATAAGCTAATATTCTTCTTTTTAAGTTGATCAGGAAAAACCAGTTTAATATGGCTTTTTTCCATCGTACTCTGTTCCAAGGAGAGTGTTGACTCTAGCTCCTGGAATAGTGAAAATATGTCAAACTCTTTGTTATTCAAGTTCAATTGTTTCACCTCAAGGTTTGCCACAGTAATGATATCATTGATGATATTCATAAGTTGCTGTCCGTTGTTATCAATGATCTTGAGGTATTTATCAAAGTCGTCCGGGGTCGTTTCTGTCTCTCTGAGTAATTCTGAAAAACCCAGAATCCCGTTCATGGGGGTTCTGATTTCGTGGGATAGATTTGCCAGGAAGGAGCTCTTGAGCTGGTTAGCCTCCTCGGCTTTTTCTTTTGCCAGGATAAGATCATCTTCCATAATTTTTCGTAAGGTAATATCCTCCTTTACGGCAATAAAATGAGTGAGCTTTCCTTCCTTGTTTTTAACCGATGAAATAGAGGCCATCTCCCAGTAGAAACCTCCGTCTTTACGTTTATTTTTAAATTCTCCACTCCATTCTTTTCCCTTCAGAATAGTATCCCAGAGTTCAACATACATTTTAGGAGGGTTATCTCCTGAATTGAGTAAGCTGGGGTTTTTTCCGATAACCTCATCGAATGAATAACCTGTTACTTCTTCAAATTTTGGATTTACAAATTCAATAATACCCCGAATATCTGTAATAACTACAGCCGCAGGACTATGAAGTACTGAATTACTCAGTTTACTTATCAATTCAGCATCTTCCATTTTTCGAATAGCTGATTCTATCTGTAAACAAATGAACTCCATCAGAGAAAGATCGTCCTGATCAAAGGCATCCGCCAGGTCATAATTTTGAATTGTAACAATACCAAATGCCTTTCCGTTTTTCCTCAATGGTAAACCCATCCAGCATTTAGAATCACGACCCACCCGTAGAATTTCACCTCTGTCCTCCATTTCATCCATTTGCCGCTCATCAATCAGCAAAGCCGTATTTTTAACAATGACCATTTTACTCATTGTGCCATCGGCCGGTACCTCTTTTATATCAGCCTCCCCTGTAACATATTGGATTTCAAGCATGTCACTCTGCTCGTTATAGTAGGCCACGAACATATTACTGGCATCGAGGAGTCGTTTTATTTCCTCATGGATAAGACTAAACAAATCATGTGCATGTTCTAAATCAGATGCGGCTCGGGAAATATTGTAAATTACTTCTGTCAGAGTTTCCTGCTTTTTCTGTTCAGTCGCATCCCTTATAACACCAGTAATTCTGAGCACTTCTTTCTCACTGGTATATTCAGGTGAAACTCTTGACCAGATGTGCCTGATTTGGCCATTACGGAGCCTAATTCTGAATTCCAGGGCTGGTAGTTCATCTATCTCACCAGATAGTACTTTTTCCAATGCTTTTCTGAAAAATTCATAGTCCTCAGGATGTAATAATGAATAAATAAGCTCTGGCATTGGAGTCTCAATCGATGAAACATCAAAAATGCGAAACACTCCAGCTGAATACTGAGTTACATTTTCTTTTACATCCCAGACAAAGCTACCCGAGTTGGATAGTACTTCAGCCGTAATATATAATTCTTCTTTTGAAATGTTCTCGCTCACATTTTCTGCCTTTGATCTGATCTCTTCGTTCTTCAAGTAAAGAAGTCACGGTAAAAATCAGCATAATCTTTTAAAAATCAAAAAAGGCCAGCTTCAGTAGAGCTGGCCTTTTGTTCTGGTATGCTTTTTAACGATCAGTCATGTTCTTCATGATATCCGGTTAGCATTGATTTATAATGCTCACCAGGGGTTCGTCCCATAGTGGCAAAATATAAGTGTATCATCAGGAATATAGAAATAATGAAACCCGATGTAATGTGTAAAATGTCGGTTACCATAAAACCATTGACGCCCATATATTCATCAATGATTATCTCGGGAAAGAACATGCCCCATCCTGTTAAAATAACAATTGGTACAAAAACATACATTATAAATCCATAGGTTACTTTCTGTAATGGATTGAATTTCTGGGTCTTTCCTATTGGGTACGGAGGCTTTTCGTTTTTAAACACACCATAAGCGTAGAATCGTCCCTGTTTCCATAAACGAGTCAATAATCCGATAGGCTCTAAACGATAATGTCGTCCGTTTCGTGTAAAAAGATTACCCAGAAAAAAGATAACATAGCTAATTGACAATAATATCCCTGCAACATTATGTATTGAAATCGCTATGTCAAAACGTATAAGTCCGGATCCGGGTTCAGAATATTGTATACTGAGGCCGGTAAGGATTAGCAAAAGACATAGCAAAGCATTTATCATATGCCATGCACGTATCCACTTAGGATATAAATAAACTCTTTCTCCCATTTTATTTCTTGATTATCCTGATTAAAGCATGTGCAATTATGACCAGTGTGACCAGTCCGAATATTAAAGCGCTGATCCAGTTAAGAAAAATATTTCTGTTGGCGCCAATGACATAGATGTCGCTTGTTATCATGGATCCCAGAACACCCTTTTTTATCCGGCCTTCCTGAATCTGGTATTTATACAGCGAGTGTAGCAAACGCGAGTCGCTACTGTGGCATTCAGCACAAGTATTCACTGCCTGATCAGCAGGCAGAATATCATGGGCTACTAAAACATCATCAACCAAATCAGCATGACATTCAAGACATCGAACATGTCTGAAATGATTAACCGTTTCAGGTAACCACTCATGAGTAGCAACCAGTGGCTCCAAACCAGTCCCCAGTAACAGATCTGTTGCTGTTGTTCCGCTATGACATTTAAGACACATGGCATTGTCGGTGGCAACAACATGGCTAATCACTTCCTCATTCCTCACTTCCATACGGAATCCATGCGGATCATGACATGACCAACAAGAGTATTTTGTGTCGGTCAATTGAGTGTGGTGACTTTTTTCGTATTCCTCTGCGATCCTTTCAAAATTGTATTGAGCAACAGCTTCATCGCCTTCGTGGCAATCTAAGCAAGTTGGGATATACTCGAATTTGGATTCGCATAAATGAGGATAATCAGTATAATCAAAGGAATGGCAATCTAAACATCCGAATGACCAGTGATTTGCTTCGTAAAATTTGACAGAATCAATGATCAGGCATGGATACATATTCCTTATAATCGTTTCACCTGACTCTTGAGAGGTTTCATAAAACGATTGTTGTCCGTGACAAACAAAGCATTTTGCATTGTCTTCCCTGTTGGGATATTCACGTTCCTCAACTTCCGCATCCTGACTGAATGCGGAAAAAACGAGTAGGAAAGTGAATGATGAAAGTAAAAGGCTAGTTTTTCGATTCATCTTTATTCATGATAATTTTACAGAGCTTAGAACCTCACAATCACATTCATTCCTATAAGAATCTCACCTTTAGTAAAATCATTGAGGTTATTGGCCAGATTTTTCTGAGGGGTGATTTTGTCATAATTGGCTGCAAAGAGCTGGAAACAATGTGTAGGTGTACCAACTTCAAAACCTAAAGCCAAATTTGGCTTTGTGTCGTTTTGGTATAATTCCACAGCTTTATAGGTAAATGCTTGTTCGTAATTAGCAATAATAGAAAAATCACCAAATACTTTGTAACGAGCTCCGGCTGAAACACCTATATAATCATTATGCCAAACACTATCAACAGCATTAAAGTGTGCAAAACTAGGTGCTAATTGTACACTCAGCCGATCACCGAATTTCCTGTCGATAATAATCTGATGGAAATAAGATAAACGATTTGTAAATGCATAATTCTCACCAAACACTTCTTCATTACGGGCATCAATAGCCATATTAACATAGTAGGAAATCCCAACTGGTATTGATCCTCCACGAGTTTGCTGTAAAATGTTATACATAGCGTAGAACTCTTGCAGCTTATTATTTTTTTCAGTACCAAAACCCACCATGAGTTTTTCAGTTACTCCAAAGCTCAAACCCAAACGGATATTTGAAGGGGCATAGATTCCATATAAATCAGTCAGACCATTTTCCATGGTTCCAAACCTGTGATGGATAATTAATTCCAGTCCTTTATCGCGTGGACTGGTAGCAGTTTGTTGGTCACCGAGTAAAGTTCCGTTAAAGGTTTCTCTTACCGGACGCATGTCTTTCTCTTCTTCCTGAGCTAAAAGATTTGCTGGCAACAGCATTAAAGCAGCACAGGCAGCTACGAGTACAATTTTATATTTTCTCATAATTCCTCCTTACTTAATTATCTTTAGCTCCTTCTTCGATCCATCTCAAAATCAATGCCTTTTGTAATGCAGAAAGATTCCCTGCCGTACCATGAATCTCGTTGATTGTGACTATTAGCGTACTTTCCTCCGGATTATCTGTGTTAATCATTCCACCGTTAATCAGAGCGGCATATGATTTATCTTCACGTAAATCAGGAGCGATCCCGCCTGAGTGGCAACTGGTGCAACTCACTTCAACAAAAACGGGTGCAATTTGCTCAGAGTAGCTCACTGGCTCATCCGGCAGGTCAACTTCTTTGGGGACGATGGTCTCGTATTCACAAGACCATAAAGCCGCCAGAAGTAACAAAACAAAAATTCCAACTTTTTTCATATCATTTATTTTTAAAACCTTCATAATTTGATTTACTAAAAATACGAGCCTTTTCGTTTTAAACCCATAAGAATTGTCATGTTGCTCAAAAGCTCATCAAAATGTATATCATGGGTTTATATCTGCATTAATGATCACGCTTGTGTTAGGCTTTGTTTCACCCTGACTATTAGTCACTTATAAGCCTGCCTTAACTTAAACAACAAAACATGTCATGATTTACATCTCACTACCATTGAGGAACATCACAGGATATATTGATCTATATCATGAATTATGCTGTCGTTGTCGGCCTTTGAACTAAAAACAAAGAGGATGACTCAGACGAGTCACCCTCTTTTTGAATAGTAAAACTAGCCTTTTACTAAAAAATCTTCTACCAGGTTTTAGCAAGCTCAATTGAGTTGACTAAAAGTGCTTTCGAATATTTGTAATTATGAACACCATGGCTACCTTCATAATGCATCAGAAGATAGTTAAACACAGCTCCACATTCATTGGATGTCCATTTACGTCCAAGACCTGCATCATTGGTGTAAGGAATGGCATGTCCGGTATCATCAATCAGCATATGCTCTTCAAGCAGG
>Ga0233437_1006346_pt1 | contig 12114 bp, 6 predicted proteins | sample SI_122_August201_FD_182714 | JGI IMG/M metagenome (GOLD analysis project Ga0233437, IMG submission 182714) | Seawater microbial communities from Saanich Inlet, British Columbia, Canada - SI_122_August2016_200_MG | ecosystem: Environmental > Aquatic > Marine > Inlet | place: Canada: British... | reverse complement strand
TTTTACTGCTTTTTGCAGGATAATGCACGATGAAGGCCCGGCGGTCTTCGGTTTTTTGGCGGTTTAGAAAATCATGAAAGTTCATCATGCCCCTTGCAAGTATTCTGTGATGGCCGAAAGCCAGGTGATTTCACGCTTGAAGCGCACTTGATCTAACCCAGAGCGAGTTTCGACGGTTAGCAAATCAGCATTGTGTAACTCATCTAACGCTTTCCGAACGTTGGATTCGTTCACTCTAAAGATTCTTCCTGGACTATAGTGGCTTTGAGCAATTAGGCGTATTTCTAACGATGATGCTCCTGGATAATATCGATCCCGGAATATCAGTAACGCGCTTAGCCAAACCCATTTTGGAATAACACCTGTATTCCAACCAATCTGGTATTCGCCATCATAGTTTTCAATAATTCCGAGTTGAGTAAAAAATTCATTAGTGTAAGTCTTAAAAATTGCATTTAGCTCTTGGGGGATTTTCTTTCGAATAGAATAGCTCGACCATCTACCCTCCAGAACTTGAAATCTCTGAGAAATATCCTGAACAGAAAGATATTCATTTTCAGGCAAATGCATATCAAAAAGATTGCTCCATAGCACAAGCCTGGCATTTGAGGCTAAGATGAAATGAAGTAGCCAAAGTATTCCAGCATCGTCAAAATATGGTACATAATCTAAGATTAAATCACCCAAAGGGAGGATATGCGTTTTCGAGTCGATCAACCCCAGCTCGCGCATCATGCTAATAGTCCCTTTTGCCATTGCCTTTGTCATCCCAAGTTGTTTTCCGAGTTCATCTCGAGCTATTGGGGTGGCGGTTTGTGTGCTTTCTCTGATATTACCAAGAATACGACTGACATTGATCGCACTAAGCTCGTAATGTTTGTTCAATTCAAGAAGGGCATTATTAGGAATAAGATCCCCAAGTTGTACTCCCGGAACATCTTTGTTAATCTCTATGGAGTCAATAATTTGCATCACTTTTTTTTTGTCCCGGTCGCCATTATTGTCAAACATACTCAATTGCCCGGTCATTGGAAGCCTCATCCTTCATCATTAATTTCATCTTCTTCCCCATCGTCTTCTACCGCCATACGCTGAGCAGCCTCCTCGGCAGCAATTTGCTGATTCAAGGCGATCAAGCGAGTGAAAATCTCACGCTGGGCAGCACGGGCAGGCATATAGCGAATTTTACCGCGATCATTTGCATAAAAATCATGTTGTAGGTCGATGTCTTCCCAACTATAACAGGTTAGAATCGCCTGATCCATTTCCGTATGCAGTTTACGCAGAGTTTGAATTTCATCATCCTGGCATTGTGGATCGTGAAAGCGGTTATAGGTTTTGGTAAATCCTAGTTGGGTACTAAGCATCACCTGGCGACGGTATTCATAAAATTCACGTCCAATTAATTCAACTTGATGTACTAATGTGTCTGATACTGCTTGAGGAAAGGGAAAAGTTTCGAAACAATACTTGATTGTATAACTAATATCGGTTCTGAGAGTTGTCGCATTCCTTCGTAGCCATATTTCATGAACACTAGATTGAAGCAAAGAAAAATGATAATAATCATCAAAAGTAAATACATTGAGTTTTATTGATATGATTTGATTTTTGGGTACCATGGCCAACATATGGTGTTCACTGACCATACTTCTAACAAGTACATTTTCCAAATGCTCGATTCGATTTCTCATTTCCTTTCGATATCTGGCAAATAACCACCAATTATCACGATCGCCAGCTTGTTTTACTTTTGCCCGTATTGGCTTAACTCTCTCTTCAAGAACAGAGAGTAGGATGGGATATTCACTCGCTTTTTCAAAAGAATAATCCTCGAAACAAATCACAAATCGACTTGCCAACTGTTCAGGATGTTTATTGAGATCTTCACCAACAAGATATGGCAAAATCAATCTGCTATTTCGGTTATCTTTCTCTATCAAATACTCTCTCTCACTCTGGTCAAGCAAGAAACCCATTCCTCTAATGTAATCTCCCGTGAATGCTTTACCAGTATTTGAATTTAGGGTAATAGAATCTTCTTCGGGATAATCATCTAGCCAAGACGAAATAAAGGGCACGTTTGAATTATCTAACAAAATTTCCGATACATCATGGCTTTTTGTAAAAGCGATTAGGTTTACTTCTACATTAGCATCCCCTTTCCATTTTACAAACCGTTCCCCAAATGTTATTTTTCCACCATTTCTTAGAATCAATGAAAGCCCAAATTTGCGTGTATCTCCTTGGGCGATGGTATTCGTGGCAACAAAACCAGAATGTCCTGTCTTGCATATTAAAGAAAAGCCTAACCGGAAGAAGTAAGCACAAAGGTCAGGAACTCCATCTGCAGGAAAAAATCGCCGTTTCAGATATCGTTCAAAAGGTACACCTACCTCAGATGATATTTTTAATCCACCCAAGAAAGGAGGATTGCCAACTACGATATCAAATCCATTGTTTTCTTGAGTTGTTCTTTCTCTAAAGAAAACTTCTGAAAATTCCAGTTCCCATTGAAGAGAGGATTGATCATCCAGCACTTGTTTTGCCTGTTCAATCAATTTACATTGGTTTTCAGATAGCATTTCTAGAGCAGAATATTCAACAGCTGTCACAATATTACGCAGTTCGTGATCTTTGACCTTCCAACCCATTTTTCTGGCAACCAAAAGATCTCCGATTTCTTTGTATGGCTGTAGCGCACGCTGAACTTCAGAATAAGATATTTCCTGAGCTTCTACATCTTCAATACGTTCTACAACTTTTTCAGAAATCTGCGCTAATTTTTGGTTAGCGCGTTCAAGCGTTTGCATGACCTTCGGTATTGTTCGAAAATTGTATTGCCCTTTCTCTTCGGCTATCCGTGACTTGGATGTTTCTTGATTGATCGCATCATCTGAGAGTATTGCCAAAATCTCATCCAGACTCACGCCTAACAAACTGTTTCCCTGTTTCAGTCGATGATCTAAGAATGAAAGCGGCCTGCCGAGCTGCATCGTTGCCAGCCAGAGCGAGAGTTTGGCTAGTTCTACAGCCATATTGTTGATATCGACCCCATACAAACAGTGCTCCACCACCAGCCGCCGCCAATAATCAGGATCTAAATTGATGGCAGGGTTATCCCAGATCGTCAAAGTCATGGTTTTGAGAATAAAGTTGGTCAGGGTATGGGCAATATGCACCAAAAAATGGCCGCTGCCCATCGCCGGATCGCAGATGCGTAACGAAAGTACCTGTTCCTGTACAAATGTTTCTAATTCGCTGTCCAATCGCATTTGCAAACGCCAGCGGGACTCTTCATCAGGTGTATCTTCGATGTCACGCCACATCTGTTGGAATTGATCTTGAAAATCATCCCAACGGGCATCCAGCAGTCGGCCAGCTGTCTGTTGGACAAGTTTTGCAACCAACTCCTCCGCGGTGTAGTGCGTGCCCGTTGATTTTCGTTCGTGCGGGCTTTGCGCAAAATACACTTTGCCGGGTTGGATGACTTCATCATTGGGTTTCTGGCTGGTTTTGGCAGCTGGTAAATATTTGACCTTGCCGTTCTTATCGCGTCTGGCCAACAACTCTTCTTCAGCAATGAAGAGTTTGTATTCGATCATGCCTTCATACAAGCTGCCCAGGTGACGCACAGACAGGTCACGGTAATCAATGCGTTCTGGCGTTTCTGTGCCTTTTTCTTCCAGTAAGAACGTTAACTCAAAAAGCGCTTCGGCCAGGTAAGTGTTATTGATCTGGTAATCTTTGAGATAAGGCTTATCTTTATCTTCAAATAACCCGCCATTGTAGGGTGGAATTCCCAAATATTCATCACTGAAATGGATAGCGTTAAACAAAGTGCTGAGTTGCGCCCAGAGACTGAACGGTATCAAATTAGATTGACTGGGGTGTTGGCACAACTCAACAGCTTCATCCACGATCCGAGAAAGACTCACGGATTGATAGTCGGAGCGATCCATGGGTAACAAGCCGCGTGCTTCGGCAAACAGAATAAACAGCAGCCGATACAGGAGGTAGGTGGCATCCCGATAAATGGCCGCCCGCTCGTCTTCTGAAAAGGACTTTGAGCCTTCCGGATCTACGGCATTCACAAAGCCCATACAAAGCTGAGCCATGATGCCGTCTCCGCCCCCGGGCGTTGCCAGATTATCACTTACGGTGGTCTTCAGATAGGCTTCCGTAGCCTCCGTTGCCTCAACCGATGATTCCAGAAAAGCATCCAAAGCATTTCGACCAGTGGCTTCATCGCGTGCAAAACTATCTTCCAAGCGGAACAGGCGATAGAACAAATAAGCAGCCAGCGGATCGTTTTCCCCGTTCAGCAGGCTGTACAAATCGATTTCGAGATAGGCTTCATACCGGCGCAGTGCGCTGGCATCCAATAAGCGCCACTGCACGCCATTGGTCAGGATCACCCAGCGTAAATTGAGTTCCGCTTGCTGGCGCGCTAGGTTGACGGCCTGAATCATCCAATGTTGGCCTTTGGGCAACTGCCCGTCCTCGGTGCAGCCGTCTAGATTTTCATCGGCTGGTATTACATAGCACAGGGCTAAGGGCGTTTCTCGATCCCAGGGTGCGACTACAAACCAGGCGTTTTCATCCAAATCAGACGGTATCAAATCCAGCGTTTGCTGGTTGAGCATCGGCTGCACCCACTTCTCGGCGATCCGTTGCGGGGAAGCAAAGTTCTTCTCCCTGTACCAATCCCGGGCACTTTCATGCACCAGGTAACGTGCAGCCGCCAGTTCTTCTTCAGCTGGTTTTAAGTTCTTGAGAAATATGTTATTGAAGAGCAGGTAATTTGAATAAGCCATGATTAGATATTATATTTGCCGGCGCGCAGCTTATAAGGTTCTTTGCCGCCTTCAAGATGGTCGATCACCGATTCACGTACGTCTTGGGAATCAATCGCCCCAATATGGAAAATTCTGCCAGCTTCAGCGCCGGCCTTGAGCACAATAAACTGATCTGAGTCGCCACCTACGGCCACACTGGAATTATGGGTGGTCAGAATAAATTGGCGGTGATCCTTTCCCCGGCGCAACTTCTTGGCCACATCTTCCCAGACAGAAGCGATGTCCAAAGCATCCTCAGGTTGGTCAATCACCACCGGCATGGTTCCATCACACAGGGCAATGATCAATAAGGCGGTACATTTTTGCCCAACCGATAGTTCGTTGAGCTCACCATACACTTTCCCTTCCTTCCGGAAGCGGATGGTAGGTACATCTGTTGGGTAAGCATTGTGCTGTAATGCCAGCATCTGGGTGAAATCATCTGTTGACCAGAGCTTTTCGATGGTTCTTTCCGTCCAGGTTTCGGATAGTTCGGCTTCTTCTTTGAGATGTAATGAATTCCTATCCAGGACCAATTGAATAAGCCGGCGAGGCAACACATTTTGGGCGATTTTTTTGCGGTCGCTCACGCTGGGGGCATTGTCGCCGCCTTTGAGCAGATCAACTAATTTATCTTCGAAGTTCTTTCGGTCAGCGGCATGTTCCAGTTCGACCTGCAACTTTTCATCTGATAGCTCGGTTAATTGTTCATACTTGGCTTTACGGGTTTCATAATAGCTATGATGGGCACGCTCAAGATCGTCTAACAATTTCTCGCGTTGTTCCAAAAATGCAGGCAAATCTTTCAACAACTTTTGAAGCTCGCTGGCTTCACTATCATATTCAGCCTTTTGGGCTTCTAAATTCTTGCGTTCACGTTCCTTGGCTTTGCGGTCACCGCCAAGTTCTTCAAGCAGTTTTTGATACTCTGCTGAAAGTTTATCAAATTTTGGCATCCAACCCATGATCACGTCGCTGACTTGGGCTTTGGAATCTCCCAAATCTTTCAATATGGCTTCTAAGGCTTTGATCGTTCTATTCTGCGCTTCCTGGGCCGCTTGTTGCGCTTGCTTCAAGTCAGCATCATCAGCATACTCATCAGGTAAGGAATCGAGCTTGTTGTCTTTGATGCTTTTGATTTCATTTTTGATTTCATCGATCAAGCCACTGATGTATGTGTAACGCGCATCGAGTGCTGCTTTTTTAGCCTCAGATTTTTCATATGCTGTAAAAATGGGGTTTTCCAGTGATTTTTTGAGTGTCCCGATTCTTGCCTTTAGGGTATCAATTTCAACCTGAACACTGGCCATCCGATCCCGCGCTTGGATAGCAGAAGCAAGACGAATATCATTCTCAGCGAGGCGTGCTTGAATCTTATCAATCTCTTGCTCGTGTGGGCGGGGATCGATGAAACGATCGATCAACTGGAGTTGAGCATCTTTGCTTTCAGTGATTTTGATAACTTCTGTTTGGCTATATGCCAGGATTGGGAACATTGTCGGGATGTTTCCATTGTATTCTTCGCCTGTAGTGAGATTAGCGCAAGTTTGGTGCGTATCAATCTTGCCTTTACGAATATTAAGGATTTGCCGCTCAAGCTTATACTGAGTGCCGTCTGCCTGCTCATAAACAATCTCAACAGAATTACCGACTTCTAGGCGCTTCTCTAGCTTTTTCACGTGATCTTCATGTAAATTTGGATCTTCGGGAGGTTGTTGTAGTCCAAACCGCAAGAATTCAACCGCTAGTGATTTACCAACGCCTTTACCCCCAATGATGCTATTCAGACCTGGGTGGAAGTCAAATCCCTGGTTGCGCAAAAAACCAGAATTTCCGACCTTCAGATTGACAATTCTTGGATAGCCCACCTTATGATAACAATCCGTCAAACATATCCGGGCACTTGGATCATTAAACGCCTGGCGCAAGCCCTCAAGATTAACTTGTTCAATATTAAACCAAGAGTGTAATTTACCCAGGCCAGCTATGGAGTGCTTGGTGGGTTGTTCAGGATCGAGATTATCAGAAGCTTGATAATAGGCAGGGAAATTTTCAATATGGTGCTGTTCATCATAACCTTCGGGGTAGCCACCGCCAACGACCTCAATGGCATCGTATTTCGCCTGATTGAACAAATCACGGCAATTTACCGGAACCCCGACCTTACCATCATCTTTCTTTTTGGCAAGTTCAAAGAAGGCACCTTTCGGAGCGTCAATGTGCGCCAAAACTGCCTGACCACCAGATGTATGAATCTGGTCAATCACCGTATAAACACTCTCTTTGCAAAGCGCATCTGACTTGCCATACTCAGAAGATTTAATTTTGATTGCCCCCAAGAAATTCTCGACATGTTTTTGATCGACAGATGGATCAAAGATGGCTACCAGGTGATATCCTTCACTCATTGATATTTCAACCCCAGGAAAAACAATCAGACCCAAATCCTGGGCAGCTGTCTTCATCTGATCGACCCACTCAGCTGTATTATGGTCGGTAACTGCAATGCCGGCGAGTCCTTGATCTAAGGCCGCCTGAACGATTTGTGCCGCAGTTTGCTCTTTATGAAGGTAGCAGCGTGAAGCGGGAGTATGCGTGTGAAGATCGAGTTTGAAAAATTTTAGACCTGGCATAATTATTCCTTTTTCCCTTTTATTACCAACTCCTAATCAGAATTTATCTAATGGGCTACTAGCTATTGACATCTTCATCTATTATAAGGCACTTTCAACGCCTGTGCCGCCTCCTGCTTCGCCCGCTCTGGTCGGCGATCATACCGCGCTGTTGTATTCACGCTCGCATGTCCTGCCATCTTTGCCACAATCGCAATATCAACGCCGGCATCTAGAAGATCACCAACATAAGTTCGCCTGAAATCGTGTGGGGTAAAGCTTTTTACACCTGCTCTTTTCGCACGCCTTTTCAATATGTAGTAGATACCTTGTGGCTTCAATGGTTTTGCCATCACCCAATTATTTCCCTTGTTAACCGTCACGAATATTGGCCCGCTTTCATCTCCCCGAATTTCCAACCAAGCCTCTAACTGCCCCAATTTGATAGCGGAGCATCTAAGGTTGGACCGTCTTTATCTTGCTGACGATAATCACGCTGACGGCTATAGAAATAACCTAAAGATTGATAATATTGCCCAAGTACGTAACCCATTCCAATAGATGCTGGAGGGGAATCGATGAAGACTTGCTCTTGAAATCTGTCCAATAACTCCGTCTTCTTTTTTTGAGATAAGGGAGTCCATGAGCCAGATCTCATCAATTTGGAGTAGTTCACGTGCCTTGGTTCCAAAATGATGTTTCGTTTCCCTTCTTTCAAAATGCCAGGGAACAAATAAGAAATAGCGTGCTCGAGTTTGCAACGTTCCAGTACCTGGGAAGAGTAACTCCGCCAATGTGTCTCGAATCGAGGCTATACCAAGCTCATCGCGGGTGTCCTGCTCACGAAAAAGCTGGACAACTTCGATCATCTTTTTTCGTTCTTTTTCAGAGAAGTCTAACCAAGTGATTTGTGATGACATTAAATTTTGTATCGTCAACAATAATTTAAAAGACTAAGAATTTCTGCTTGCAACTCATAAAGACGTTTTAGTGATTTTTCATTGATAATTTGATTATGCATAACAGCGTCGCGAATCGGTGCGATTTCCTCTATGGCCGTGGCGATATTTCTCCAAGAAGGATTTGTATCAGAAGAACAATCACGAATGACAGTTACTAAATCGCCCGTTGTTATATAAGCGATTAAAGGATTGATCCCTTCCTCCACGCCACTTTTCGTGCTTCTTTCTTTCCAATCAAGTGTTCTTGTGTAGGCATCTTCATCTTCTTTTGTACGAGAATTTTCTTTTATAATCCTATATTGAAGAATATGTTCGTTTTCAGCATCTTCATTGCAGAGTTTTGTAACCATAAAATTTCGTACAAGGTTCTCAATTTTATTTATGACTCGATAACCCTCTGCATTAAAAATTGTAATACTTGGAATATATTCATCAAAGAGTATCATTCCTAATTGTTTCTTTTCTATACCCAATTCTTCTAAATGGTTTCTAATAAGCAATTCTACATACCAAGATTTCAGAGTAATATATTTTTCCCCTAGTATAGATTGATGATCGATAACACCAGAGCTAAACAGTAGATCTAAATACTTAGGTGGAATTTTATCTAGTATTGTTTTTACTAGAAGGATTTTAGAAATTATTTCGAGCACATCAGCAGGAAATTGTTTCCAAACCTCTACTAATGCTTTTCCATAGTTTCCCTTTTGAGACGATGCTTCAGCAGCCCTGAGAACTTCCTTCATTGTTAGTTTATTTGGATTAAGTTCTAATAGTAGGTCTTTAATAAGACCCACATGGCCTCCTGTAATTTCATAAACCAATTTATCGTAGGGTAAGTTCAGTTTTTCGACTGCAAGTTTTTCTTTGACTAGGCGTGCCGTATCTTCCAAAGAAATAGTTCTCCATATAAAATAATTTCTGCTACCAGTGTAGGGGAAAGAGAGCCTTATCCTTTTGTAATAATCACCTACTCTGTGGTGATTCCAGAAGCCGGCTAAGATAACTTGTAGATGTATATCATCCCTGTCCCACAAGTGTTCTAAGTATCGGATACTGGATGCCAGGGTTTGGAAAGAGTCGAAGTTATTGAAGCCTATGTTGTCTAATTCAACCAGAATAATAAAGTTTTTTGGGCTTTTAACTTCGATATTTTCATTCAGGTATTCCCACAAATTACTTAGGCTTGATACACTATCTTTATCTATTTCTTCATCTAAAAAAGCCATATCATAAAGATCTTTGGCTATTTGTTGAGGAATACTTTGTTGAGACGAACGATAAATACCTAGAACATACAAATTAGGGCTGAATTGCTTCATAATGCCAGGCAGCTCAGCAAGCAGATAAGATTTTCCCGCGCCAGGAGGAGCATTAAGGAAGCATGTGCTAGCTCCTTTTGAGATAAGTTGTTTATATAGTGCTAGAGAAAGTTCGTTTTTATTCATTTTTCAAAGTACCTTTTTGAGGAATTTTTTTAAATTTCCCTCTATACTGTTTAAATGAGATTCGCCTAGTCTGTTGAGGATGTCTGGGTAATCAGGAACAGTAAATTCATATAGATGAGTTGATTTTTCTCGGATGACACTAGTTACTTTAAGTAAATTCAAGCTACGTGCAAAAATACTTTCAGGAATTGGCGGTTCACTTGAATTAGCAATTTCAACAATTTGATCAAACGTGAAGCTTTGAGATTTTCCATAAAGTGTTGCTAGATAGGCAAGTAAGTAACGAGGCACACTTTCAATCAAATCGTTCTCTATTTCGTTTCCAAAGGTTCCATCTAAGTAAAGATGATCAACAAAGTTCATAGCGAGAGTATCATTAACATATGCAATAAATGAATTGGTTGGATCATCATCACTATAAACAGCATCCACATCTTCCATATTGATGATTTGGTCACCTCTATTATTCACGCGTTCCTGTAGTTTCATACAAAAATGTTGCACAAACGCTGGATGTCCACCTGTCTTTTCTACAATTTTTCTTGGAATTGTTCGATGGCTAAACTCCCACCCAAGGATAGAACGAAAGCCTACCTTTACAATTTTTTCAGCAGAAGATGGCTTTAAATTCCCCAAAGGTGCGTCAGCATTAAGCATACGTCCCCATGGGTTGCTAGACGGTGAATACGGACCTCTATTTTCTAGGCAATCATATAAATTCATAAAACCAGCTATGATGACACGAAAGCGATCTTCAAATCGTTCTGAAGTTGCTCGTAATGTCTCAATTAATATATGCCGCTTTGGGTTTTCTGCAATATATCGATCAATTTCATCAAGTATAAGCACTATGCTTTTATCTGGATTTTCTTCAAAGTAATTAAAAAGTGCTGTCTTTAGATCAAAGGTCTTCCCAAGCTCATACTGAAGCCCCATTCTATGAGCTAATATTTTTGATATATGTTCCTCTGTATATTTATCTTCACCTTCAAGGGATGTTGAGATAACTTTTTGGTTTCGGTGCTTTAGACGATTTTCGATTGCCTTTATCACCGAGCTTTTCCCTATTCTTCTGCCCCCATATATTGCATAGTTATCTCCACTCGTTGCTATGCGGTCTATTAGAGAATCTCTGCCAACAAATATAGATGTTCTACTGTTTACTGATTGATTCACTGTAAATATATCAGCGTTGCCTTGTATTGCGTTTAACATCATAGGGCGCAACTTGTCCAGGGGAGTGAAATTATGCTCTATCTCAGCCAGTAGCATTTTCTTGAGAGCGGTCTCGTTTATTAAAACTAAACCTTGTTTTCGTTTTGAATCTAACCTTTTTGTAACTCTAGTGCTATCCCCAGGAATGAATAAGAAAACAAAATGAGAAGCGAGAGTATTATCTCGCTCTAAAAATTCTTCTAATTCTTGAATATCGTCTTTGCTTGGAGAATCTCCTGGTAATGCAATCAAAACACAAGTTTTTTTGAGAGCAACGGTCCGAGGATATCGTAGCTTCCAAAGTTCATATATGAAATCTGGGGGAACAAATGGCACTATATTTTTACGAACACGGTCCATTGAAATCATTCTTGCAAAATAACTAAACAGTTCCCTGATATTATTTTCGTCCATCTGATTCATGTCTTTTTTTAGGAAGCTTTTTGTTTTTTTTGTTTTCTCCCAGCTATATAGAATATTAGCTCTTGTCTCTTTTTTAGATTCTTCTATGGTAGTTGCAAAAGGTTTATCTTGCTGCGTTTTAGTATCGAAAGCATCTAAAATATCTTTGATAGCATAATCATCTTGCTCTTCAGTCGTATTTCCAGAAAGTAATTTTTTCAACTCCAATGTGCTTTCTGTTATTTCGTCTTTTCCCGTGTTATTGTCCCAAGCTTTGCGATTGAGCCGATATTCTATTTCTTCTAAATGTTTTTCAAGTTGAGGAAACAGATTTATTTCTTCTGAGACCTGTCGAGCCACTTCCAAAGCCTCTTTTAATGCGGGATAGATATCGATGGGTATCTCGGCTTTTTCCTTGAAACACTTATCATCCAAATTATTTATGCGACTTCGAAAAGAAAAAGAGTGCTCTAAATAAGTTTCATGCTCTTCAGTAGACTTCTTTTGTAGAGTATCTATTTCTCTCGCTAAAAACTCTGATAAATAACCCCAGCGCCCTAATTTAAGAGCGAGAGTTATCGCTTTGTTTTCGCCACCTAATTCTATAAATGTGTTTTCCAAGTCGATTGTTTTTCTC
>Ga0233437_1006345_pt1 | contig 12114 bp, 10 predicted proteins | sample SI_122_August201_FD_182714 | JGI IMG/M metagenome (GOLD analysis project Ga0233437, IMG submission 182714) | Seawater microbial communities from Saanich Inlet, British Columbia, Canada - SI_122_August2016_200_MG | ecosystem: Environmental > Aquatic > Marine > Inlet | place: Canada: British... | reverse complement strand
TTGTAAAGAAACTTTAAACTAGGGTAAAAAACGAGTTTAAACCAAGTGACTAGAGCATTTTCTTTGAGAAAGGAGGAGTTATCTGTCTTTGCTACTAGTTGAGCATACTTGTTTATCTTGACAATAAAGCTGTAAATTGAGTCGTGTGAAGTGTGAAAAATATGTATGTTTGATTTAATTACACGTCCTGTAACAATAGGAAACTCATGTACAGCACCATGATACTTTACTCTATTCTTTCTAAAAACTCTGGTAATTCTTTGCCTGCCAGCTTCACCAAAATGAAGTATTTTACCTAGAAAAACATCACTTCTTAAGAGGGAAACTGGTGAGTTGGGGTGAGAGCTAATTATGCTATGTAATTTTTCCAAACCTCCAGCTTCAAGTTGCTCATCACTGTCTAGAAACATGATCCAGTCTGTGGTAACGCGTCTTATAGCGTAGTTTCGAATAGCAGAAAAATTCAAAGATGGTTTTGTATACTCCAGAATCTCAACATTGGGAAACTTAAGCTTGGATTGATCTAGTTTGCGCGAAGTATCTATGATAAGAATACGATGGGCAGATTTAACCGAATATATGGCCCTTTGTAAGTTTTTATTTACTTCTTCTGCCAAGATAACAATAGTTAAAGCCGGTTTCATGATTACCGCCTACGTACTCTAGCAAGTCCATATAATAAGATAGGAAGCGAGATAACTCTAGAGAGTAATACTCCCCAACCAGCTCCAATTAAACCAAAATTCATGCTTAAATACCAGACTAAAATAATCATTGTGAAAAGAGTGAAAAACAAATGAAAGTTAATCAGACTGTAGCGTTTAATTGCTACTAAGCCACCATAGGCTACTCCAGCCAGGCTATGCACCCAACCGGCTAGAGCCAGCCAGGGTAAAACAGGTACAATTGATAACCACTGCTCTCCCAAGATAACTGTAACTAACAACTCTGGAAAAATGAATAACGGAGCTGTAGTCACAGTGGCTATGAGCATCATGACAACAATAGATCTAAAAAATCCTCTGTTAAATCTAGATATATCTTTAGTGAACTTGGTTAAGATAGGTAAGATGGAATGAAATGCACTCTTTGACAGCTCGTAGTTAGGTTTATGAGCGAGATTGTAGGCGTTGTGATAAAGACCTAGACCAGAGGTACCTAGAGTTTTGCCTAGCACTACATCGTCCAGATTATCATTGGCGTAATGGAGGGCAGCGGAGATAGACAAACCCTTGGCATTATTAAAGATAAGACGCCCGATGGTAGAGCTATACTGCCATTTGGGTCTATCTTTAAAAACCAAGAAACTAATCAGTACTTCAAAAATGGCTGTGCCAATTAGGGCTAGTATTAATGCCAGAGCAGATTGAGTGACGTAGGCAATAGAAACAGCTAGCAGAGTCTCTATTAGCTTCAAGGAGATGTGGTACTTGGTTTCTGTCTTGTACTGGAGGTTTTTTTGCCAAGAGACGATATTGGGGTTTATAAAACCCTTGATGACGGGTACTAGAGCTGCTAAAGAGATAAGTGAGACCAGGTTTGGTTCGTTGTACAGACTGCTCAAGACTTTTGCCAGGAGGAGCATAATGGCTCCTATAACCACTCCCCTAATAATGGCTATCACCCAAGCAGTATTTAAAAATTCTTTGACAGATTTTTTACTCTGCAAGATGGTGATATTAATACCTGTTTGGGTGAGAGATTCTGTTAAACCTAGGGCAATGGCAGTTAGTCCAAATAAACCAAAGTCGTAAGGGGCAAGAAGTCTAGCCAAGAAAAAGATTTTGATCAGAGATAGAACGCTACTTGAACCTTTGAAAATGGTTTGCAAGCCAAAGCCTTCTACTGCTTTTTTGGTGTAACCCATGTTTTCATTATAACCCTAAATCACTCCTTGCATCTCTCGTCCTCCAGTTTCATAATAACGGACGTGTTCAAACGTATCGGCAGTTGGTTTTTAGACCTAACTGAAACACTGGTTATAGGGTTATCCATCTTTTTGGTGGTTTATCTATTTTTTATGCAACCCCATCAAGTGAATGGTCAATCTATGGTCCCAACTCTAGATAATGGAGACTATATTCTGACAGACAAAGTTAGCTACAGAGTGGGTGATCCAGAGAGAGGCGACATTGTGGTTTTCAAAGCACCTCCGGCCGCCAACTGCCCCACTGGCACAGGCTGTGACTTTATTAAACGAGTCATTGCCGTACCAGGAGAAGAAGTTGAAGTAAAAGACCAAAAAGTGTATGTAAATGGTATAGCCATTCCAGAAAACTATATTCCAGAGAGTTATGAGATAAATGCTGGGGCTTATACTAGAGGCAAGACAATTAGGTTAGGTATGGATGAGTACATGGTGTTTGGGGATAATCGCCCCTACTCTAGTGATTCACGTGCTTGGGGACCTATCTCAAAGTCGGAGATTGTGGGTAAAGCCTTTTTTAGATACTGGCCACCAAAAAGTGTGGGCCGAGTTTACTCTGCAACTTATTAGATATTCTTCGAAGTAAAAAGTAATTACCTATTTTTGTTAATCGTTTTTGGTGATTAAAGTCATGATCTTCTCTAGATCTTGTTTGGCCTCGTCTTGATCGCCTTTGAGAGTCACTGTCAGGCGGGTTTGGTTACGACTCCTTACTAACTTAAGTTGAGGCTTGGTTTTAAGATATCTTTCTATCTGATCTTGCCACTTTTTGACAATACTTGGGCTAACTTGAGCTTCCACTTTTTGATGAGATTTTGACTCTTCTGTCTGGATTTTCTCTTTTTCGTATCGCACTAACTCCTCTGCTCTTCGCACAGAAGCAGTTTCTTTGAGAATCTTCTTGTAGAGCTCTATCTGGACTTTTTTATCATCTAGACTGGCTAGAGCTCTTCCGTGGCCTTCGCTAATTAATTTACCCACAATGCCATCTTTGATAGCATCTGGTAGGGCGAGCAGCCGGATAGAGTTGCTGACATAAGGACTAGATTTACTAACCTTCCTAGCCACATCTCCCAGCGTATACTTAAAATCTCGCATCAGTTGTTTAAAAGCTTGAGCGCGTTCTATGGAGTTAAGATCAATTCTTTGAACATTTTCTATAATTGCCATTTCTAGCATACCTCTGGGAGTTGTTTTTTTGATTAAGACTGGAACTTCTGTTAAACCAGCAGCCTTGGCTGCTCGCCATCTTCTCTCTCCAGCGATGATCTGGTAACCGGCAGGAGTTTGGGCAATAATGAGCGGTTCTAGAATGCCATACTGTTTAATAGAGTCTGTTAACTCCTCCACATCTTCTGGTTGAATCTTGTTGCGAGGTTGAAAAGGATTGGGTTGAAGAAGTTTAATATCGAGAAACTTGAGTTGTTGGTTGTTTTTTGCCATGCCCCAGTATGCCACAAAAACTAGATGTTTTCACGACGTAATTTGAATATATCAAAATACAGCAGTGCATCAGGAAAAAGTACGATATGAGTGAAAATATCAGAAATTAAAATTGAAGTTTGAAAGTATTTAGTAAAAAATAACTTAAGCCGTAACTACATTAACCACAGTCTTGCCCCATTTTTTGCCAAACTGGACACTGCCTTCGATCATGGAAAAGATTGTATGATCTTTGCCCATGCCTACGCCCTTGCCTTGTTTGTAGACGCTACCGCGTTGACGAACAATGATGTTGCCTGGAATAACCACTTCTCCACCAAATTTCTTCACACCTAGGCGTTTACCATGGCGTTTACCTTGTGCGTGTTGATTGACACTTCCAGATGCTTTAACTTTTGACATTGTTTACTTTATTTCCAACCTGACTATTTGTCTTTGAACTACGGCTCCAGGTCTAGCATAGATGACCGGTTCAAGAGTGGTAGTGTACCCAAGTTCGCCGAGTTTGTCAATCAATCTATCCCAAACCGACGGACTGTTACTTGCGGTAAATCGGGGAAAAACCATGATGATCTTTGATCCAGGCTTAAGCCAGCTAGCCCAGTTTTTAAGTGTGCCGGTGTATAACTTGACTAAACCTTTGGTGATATTGGGTATCTGATTAGGCTTGGGGGTGAGTTTACCCAAGAAAGGTTCTGTCACAATAACCTCTGGTACTGGCTTTGGATTAACCCCTGTAGCATCTGCTTGAAACAATCTGGATTTAGGCTGGAGCTGGTAGTTGGTAGCTAGCCACTCTAGATTATCTCTAGTACCCTTGACTGCTTCCTCATCTAGATCGCTACCCATAAGGGAGTAACCAGCCAATGCTGCCTCTAGTAAGACGGTACCTGTGCCACAGAAAGGATCATATAGCAGCTTGTCTTGTTCGGGCCCAGCTAGATTAAGCATCATTCTAGCTACTTTTGGGGTTAACATGCCTCTACGATGTTGGGCAAAAGGTTTGCCTCTATCTCTATAACTCCAGTCATCTATGTTTTGAACAGCCAGAGTTTTACCAATATAAATCTCTCTTGCTGTATTAATGACTGCAAGTTCTATGATATTTGATTTGTGTAGTAATAAAGCGGCAGTCAAACCAGAACGATTACCCTTTTCGTATCTCACTTTATGACCTAGTTCGACCAGTTTATCTTTTAAATCTGATAATTCGAGCGAAGGAATTGTTTGTCGATTAATCTCTGCTACAAAAAACTTAATTTTTTCTTTATCATCAAGTATTTTGAGCAAGTGTTCTTCTAGTTGTTCGTTGGTTGTTTCTAGAGGTAATTTATGGATGATTTCAAATATCTTGACTGTACCACCTAGAGAATTAATTACATCTTTGGCTGGTTTTGTTGGGTTTTGTAAGATGGCCAGTCGATCATCTAGTCTCTCCACGTCATCGCCATAAAAACTTTCAAGTTCTGCCCAAGATAATTCTGGGGTAGTACCAAGTTCTAGCAAATAGGCGGAAGGCAGTGATTGTGGTGTGGTCACGGGAACTCTTTATTTTAGCTTAATAGACTTGATTTTAAGCCTAGTTTGAAAAGCTCTAAATCCTTTAACTCGGCGATATTTGGATTTAGATTTGTAGGTAGCAACTCTAATTTTGTCACCCTTGAGATGATCCAAAACTTCTACTACAACTACGGCTCCCTCGACTGTGGGGGTACCAACGTGAGTTTGTTTGGCATCTGTCACCAATAATACATCGGTAATGTTGAGCTTTTTACCAACTTCTTCTTCGGTGCGATCTACGGTAATTTCTTGACCCTCTTCGACCAAGTGCTGTTTACCTTTAAATTGAATAACTGCTTTCATAACGTCTTTCTTTATTAGACTTGATCATAAGCCTTTTGAGTCCGAGTCAATTATTATATCACGACCTCAAGATAGGTGAAGCTCTGATTTGTTGTCACCCCAAGCAGAAGCAGATTTTGCAATCCCCAACCACCAGAGACTACTTAGCAAGGAACTACCTCCATAAGATATAAATGGCAATGTTAAGCCAGTAATGGGTAAAAGTCCCATATTCATGCCCACGTTGACGGATGTTTGCAGAGTTATCCAGACAGCCACAGAGACTAGAGTGAATTTAGTTGGCAAAGGCTGAGTCTGGGATCTAGATAACAAAAAGAAGATGATTGTTAGATAGATAATTAAAACTAAAGCAGTTCCTACCAGACCAGTTTCTTCCGCTAAAGCCGCAAAGATAAAATCTGTATGTTTTTCTGGTAGAAACTTGAGTTGTGATTGACTACCCAAGCCGGCTCCTCTGCCTATTAAGCCCCCCGCTCCGACACTAATTAGAGCTTGTTTGGCGTTGTAGTTAGCATCTGTCACTTGAGTCTCTGGAGACATAAATGAAGTAAGTCTGGCTTTTTGATAAGGTTGGAGTAGAAATAACCAACCAATTCCCAGCAGAATACACCCAGTCCAGAAAAACTTAATTAATATCTTGGTTTGCAGTCCGCAGATAATTAAAGAAAAACCTAAAGTGGCTAGAGTAATAATCACTGTGCCCAGATCTGGCTCTATAAATATTAAAAACAGAGGTATAGCGATGATGGCCAGATATGACCAAAGTTTGTCGAAGTACTTAAGGTGAGATTTAGTCAAGATAGATGCGGTATATATACTTAAAACTGGCAAAGCAAGTTGGGAGGGTTGGAAAGAAAAACCAAAAATATGAAACCAGCGGGCTGTTTCTCTGGTTTCTGCTACAAATAAAACTACAACCAACAGTGTAATTAAACCGATTAAACTGATCTTACCCAGTTTTAACCATTGGTTAAACGGTAAGCTAGCACTGGCAAAGAATATTGCAAAACCTAAAACCCAAAATAGAACTTGTCTCGAGACTAACTCTGGAGCTAGGCTGTGAAGAGTGGTTAAACCAATCGCCATCAGTAATACCAAGCAGATGATTACCAGCCAGTTGCGCATAAGTACATTGCATTATAGCGATATTTATTGCTGATATACTGATGGTAATGAATCTAAATTTTTCTAAATTGAATTTCACTTTCTCAAAAAAACCCCTACTGATTGGTGGCTTGGCAATGGAATATTTTGGGTTAAGAAAGTCGGGGAAAGATATTGATCTAGTAGTTTGCAAAGAAGATATTAAAAAATTAGTTGCAAAATACCCCACCAAATTAAAAGATTTGTATGGTGACTTTGGTGTTGCAGTGTATGAATTTGAAATTTGGAAAACAATTAGGTATTTTGATTATGATTATCTGGCAGTAGATGCGATTGAAGAAGGTAACTGTTTAGTTATATCTTTAGATAAACTCCTGATTCAAAAAGCCATAGCAATGGACACAAAGAAGTATTTTGAAGATCTTAAGTTGATTGTGAAAAAAATCACATCAGATCAAGCAAAAAAACAAAGAAATATTATCGATGAAAATAATGATATGTTGAGTGTAATTGATAATCCACGGTATGTAGAGAGAGTTGGAACTAAGACTTAACTTCTAAGATTATCCCTTTTATTAGTTTTGAATTGGTGGCTTTTTCGATTTGTTTTTGCCAAGCTTGAGGCCAGTCTGGAGCTGATACTTCTATTTTGTCCGAAGGTTGCAACCCTTCTTTTCTGCGTAGTTTTTGAATAGAGCGAATAAGCTCTCTGGCTTCACCTTCTGCTTTAAGCTCTGGAGTTAAATTCCAATCAATGACTATTTCAAGCTGAGACTCCCCTTTTGCTTCCCAGACTATTTGCTTGATATTAACCTCTGCAGATAGAACTTCAAGCAGCTCTGGTTTGGGTTTGATGACAGATGATGTAACTGTCACAGACGCTAGAGGCTGTCTAACTTTAACTGCCTGTTCTTTGCGTCCGGCGTGAACTTTTTCTGCCACTTTTCTAATCTCTTCCATCTGGGTTTCAAGTTGAGGGTCGATTAAACCATGATCCACTTCTGGCCAATCTGTATGATGAATACTCTCTTTGTCCGATACCAGGTTATGAAAGATTAGCTCAGAGAAAAATGGGGTGTAGGGAGAAAATAGTTGAGCTAGCCTTACTAAAGCCCAACCAAAAACTTGGTGAGTGCTGGTGGCTTTTTCATCTTTAATCTCATCTCTACTCCTTCTCAGATACCAAGTAGAAAACTCACTCACAAAATCTATTAAAGCTCTTGAAGCTTTGACTACGTTGTACTGGGTTGTGTAGTCTTCTACTTCTTGAGTTAAGGTCATGATTTTACTCACTAACCACTTGTCCATAACCGTTGTGGGTTGGGGGGTTGTTTGCCAGTCCCGTGTTTTGTCTCCCACGTATAATCTGTAGAAAGACAGCATGTTCCACCAGATGAGGAAGACTCTTTTTCTTAAATCTGCCACATCTCTGTCGTTGAAGTTGACATTCTCCCCTTTCATAACTGTAGAGCTCATCATGTACAACCTTAAGCTATCTACCCCATGCTGATTAATAAGCACCATGGGATCGGTGAAGTTTTTCTTTGATTTGCTCAATTTGTTACCATCTTTGGCCATGAAAGTGCCAGTAGTTAAGATGTTCTTGACTGCATTTTTGCCAAAGATACCTACAGACATGGCGTGGAGAGTATAAAACCAAGCTCTAGTTTGGGCGATGTACTCACTCACAAACTGGGCGGGATAGGTGTTATCAAACTCTTTTTCGTTCTGGAAAGGGTACTGGCGAGATGCAAAAGGCATCGAGCCAGATTCCACCCAACAGTCAAACACTTCTGGAATACGCTTGCCAGTTATTTTTTTCTCTTCATCTACAAATACTTCTATATCATCTATGTACTGGCGATGGATGTTGGTAATATCTTGAACTTGTTTTGGATCTACAGCCCACTTTTTAAGTTCATCTATAGAACCAATAATTCTTAGCTTTTTGCCATCTTTGGATTTCCAGATAGGCATAGGAGTTCCCCAGTAACGAGAGCGAGAGATGTTCCAGTCTGGAGCTGTCTGCAATCCTTTGCCAAATCGACCATGTTTGAGATGTTCCGGATACCAGTTTATGTTCTCGTTTTGTTCAATCAGTTTTGGTTTTAGTTGTTGGATATCAATAAACCAGGCAGGAACTGGAGCATAGTAAAGTCTGGTCCCACATCTGTAACAGTGTGGTGTGGAGTGAGTATGGGGAGAATGTTTGTATATCAAGCCCTTTTTCTTAAGATCCTGGTCGATTAATGGGTTAGCTTCCAAAATATTCATGCCAGCCCAGGGCTTAACTTCCTTTTTTAACTTGCCTTCACCATCCACGTGTTCCACCAACTGCACTCCATGTTCTTTCATCACTCTAAAGTCATCTTCGCCATAAACAGCTAGGGTAACGATGCCGGTACCTTCGTCATCTGTGACAAAGTCATCGGCAATGATTACTCCTGCTTTTTCATCTTTTTTTCTCTGCGGATAGAAATCATATAGCAACTCAAACTCCAGTTCACTCAACTGTTCACCTGTGAAGCGATCTACAACTTCATATTTCTCATCCTCCAGTACGTTAAGTCTAGATTCTGCTAGGAAAAAGTAGTCTTTATCAACTCGCACTTTTACATACTGCAAGGTTGGGTTAACGGCTAAAGCAGGGGTAGCCAATTTATTCCAAGGAGTGGTTGACCAGGCTAGGAAGTAGGTATCTTTCTGGTCTTTAACGGGGAACTTGTAGTAGGTGGAGTCTTCGGTATGGTCTTGGTAGCTGTTATCCATGGCAATCTCGAAATTGGAGAGGGGTGTGGAACAGCGTGGGCAGTAAAGAATAACCCTCTTGCCTTCATAAACTAGAGATTTTTCATGAAGTTGTTTAAAGCCCCACCAGACAGACTCCATGTAACTCAGGTCCATGGTTTTGTAGTTATGGGTAAAGTCCACCCATCTACCCAGGCGAGCAATAATTTTTTCCCATTCTTTATCTAGTCGTAAGACTTCAAGCTGGCAGGCGTCGTTGAATTTATCTATACCCAATTTCTCGATCCCCTTTTTACCATCTTTAATTTTAAGTTTTTGTTCGATCATGTTCTCGATGGGCAAGCCGTGACAGTCCCAACCCCAAACACGTTCTACTCTGTAGCCTTGCATGGTCCAGAAGCGAGCAATCACGTCTTTACTAGTTGAACCTAGTAAGTGACCGTAATGAGGCATGCCGGTGGCAAATGGAGGACCGTCATAGAAAACATACTGTTTGTCTTTTGACCTATTTTCTACAGACTTTTCAAATGCTTTAGTTTCTTGCCAGAACTTCAACACCTCCTCTTCAAGGGAGGGAAAATCTGGGTGGCTGGGAAGGGTTTTTAGTTTAGGCATAGCATGTTCTATTAGAATTATAATCAGTTTGTATTTCTGATGACACGTTAAGATTATATATCAGAAGTGAAGATGATAAAAACTGAAAGACCTACTTCCCCTTATTCCTCAAAAATGCGGGGATCTCGAAGTCATCCGAAAAAACTTTTGATAAACCAGATTTTTTCTCTGGAACGTCTGCTTCTTTGGTGGGATCAAGGCTAGTTTTAGTTAAGGGCTGGTTGATGGAGACTTGGGGTTCTGTGCTGGGATGAAACTCTTCTTGTGGCGAGGGTTCTTTTAAAGTAGGAGTGCTGTCTTCTTCTTGTTTTTGTTTTGAGTCTTTGGAGTAAGCTCCAAATTGGGGTCTATTGGCCACAGAAAAACCGCGGCTAGCAAAACCTGTGGCAATAACACTAATCTTCATGTTGGCACCCATATCTTCGTCTATAGTGGCTCCAAAAATAATGTTGGCGTCTGGATCGGCGGCGCTGGAGATGATGTTTGAAGCATCGGATACTTCTGTCATGGTCATGTCTGGACCACCGGTAATGTTGAACAAAACTCCCTTGGCTCCCTCGATAGAAATTTCCAGCAGTGGTGAAGAGGCGGCCATTCTAGCTGCGGTGGTAGCTCTATTTTCTCCACTAGCTTCTCCAATTCCCATCAGAGCAGAACCAGAATCTGCCATGATGGCTTTGACATCTGCGAAGTCTACGTTAATTAATCCAGGGATGGTGATTAAATCGGAAATACCTTGAACGCCTTGTGCCAAGACGCTGTCTGCTAGCCTAAAAGCATCGGCAAATGACATCTTTTTATCTACTACATCCATCAGTCTTTGATTGGGGATAACAATTAGTGCGTCTACATGATCTCTAAGTTCTTCGATTCCCTCCTCTGCAGTCTGCATTCTTCTGGAACTTTCAAAGGCAAAAGGTTTGGTTACCACAGCTACGGTTAGAGCCCCACTTTCTCTGGCGATCTCTGCCACGATGGGAGAAGCACCAGTACCTGTACCACCACCCATACCAGCGGTGATAAACACCATGTCACTATCAAATAGTAAATCTTTGACTTTGTCGTATGATTCTTCGGCTGCAGTCTGCCCTACTTCTGGATCTGCCCCAGAACCCAGACCTTTGGTAAAGTTGGATCCTATCTGGAGTTTAGTTTCTGCTTTGGAGGTGAGAAGAGCTTGAGCGTCTGTATTGACAGTAATAAATTCAACTCCTTTAATTTGACCTGTTTCGATCATGGAGTTGATAGCATTACCTCCGCCACCACCTACTCCAATAACCTTGATCTTGGCAAATGTGGTATTGGTAGGTTTAACTAGTGCCATATTTTTAAAATTTAATATTTACAATAATAATCTATGTGGATAAAAGTGTATCATCATTACCATCGAAATCAATATGAGTTAAGGCAGAATAGACTTGAAGAACTTGATTGCTTGATTTTTAAGCTTGCCCAGAGATAAATCTTTAGTAATGTTGGAGAACGAGAATCCGCCTTGAGTTTCGCCTCCCATGCGTTTGCTAGCAAAAACTAACAAGCCAACACTAGTAGCAAAGATAGGGTCCTGAATATCGCTAAGTAGACCTGGCAAGGCAGTGGGTTGACCTACTCTGGCTGGTAGTTTGAGAGTTGATTTAGCCACATCTGTAGCACCAATAGTTTTGGCTCCTCCACCAGTAATCACTAATCCGGCTGGGACTAGAGAAAACAAGTTGTGGGTTTCCAGTTTTTGACCCACCATAGAGAAAATTTCTCGTAGTCTGGGAGCCATGATGCCCTCGATGACATTTCTTCTGGAAATAATTTCCGATTCATCGCCTAAATTAAGATCACTCAAGTGAAGCTGATCTGCCTGGCGACGTCGCTTATTAAAATCTACTTTTGTTTCTCCAGAATGAGGGGCAAGTTGAGAGTTTTTATCTAGGCTTAAAAAGGTTTTGATTCTTTCGGCAGCATCTAAGCTTACTCTGCAACCTAAAGCTACGTCTTGTGTAATATGGCGGGCTCCTATAGGTAAAGAGCACGAGTACTCTAAGGCTCCATCTACAAAGGCAGATAGAGAGGTAGAGCCAGCTCCAATGTCTACTACCACCACACCTAGCTCTTTTTCTGTTTCTGTGAGAACTACTTGTGAAGAAGCCAAGCCACCAAATACAAAACCTTCGATTTCTATGCCCAGGTCTTGAACACATTTTTCGGTGTTTCGGAGTGTGGGAGAGAGACCGGTAATTATATGGGCTTCACTTTCCAATCTAATGCCAGTCATACCAACAGGATCTTTAATGCCTGTTTGAGAATCGACCGAAAAATCTTTGGGAATGACATGGATAATTTCTCTATCTGATGGAAGTGATATAGCTCTGGCCGCTTCGATGACTCTGTTAACATCTTCTGGAGTTATTTCTTGGTTGGGA
>Ga0233437_1006344_pt1 | contig 12119 bp, 8 predicted proteins | sample SI_122_August201_FD_182714 | JGI IMG/M metagenome (GOLD analysis project Ga0233437, IMG submission 182714) | Seawater microbial communities from Saanich Inlet, British Columbia, Canada - SI_122_August2016_200_MG | ecosystem: Environmental > Aquatic > Marine > Inlet | place: Canada: British... | reverse complement strand
TTCAATATCCTGTTTTAAACTTTCAATATCTGTTTTTGCCTGCCTGATTCTAACCTGTCCTGCCTGCCTGTTCAATTGATAGGATCTTTGATCAATCCTTACCAGAAGATCGCCCTTAAAAATCGCTCCACCTTCAATAAAAGAAGGATGGAGATAATCAATTCTCCCGGGCACTTCAACGGCAATCCTTACTAACTTTCTGGGTTTTACAGTACCAAAAGCTTCCACAGTCATGACTTTTGGAACAGGTGTTGCAACAATCACCTTCACACTGGGGGGAATTTTTGCGATTTCATTTTTCTCGGGTTCCTTTTTTAAAGAAATGAGCAATTTCGACAGCGCAATGGCAATTGCAAGGACAGCGACAACCCTTAAAAATCTTAACAAAAATGAAACAGATTTCTTAACCCCTGACGCTTTTTCCATAATCCATACCTTTTTTTATGCTGATACCAACAAACAAATTTTATAAAATTCTTTGTGCCCATTTCTATATACCAAGATTAATCTTTTGAAAAGATATTTGAAAATTATCAGGATTTTAGGACACAAGATGATGCAATACTACTAAGCTTCAGTATTTATTTCGAATGGCAATGATATCATCTTTGACTACAAAAAAAGCATCCAATAGATCAGGATCAAAATGCTTTCCCTGTCCATCTTTCATGATAGCAAATGCTTTTTCCATGGAAAACGCATCCTTGTAAGGACGTTTTGATGTTAAAGCATCGAACACGTCTGCAATGGCTGTAATCCGACCGGGCATTGGGATATCTGAGCCTTTGAGGTTGTTTGGATAGCCGGAGCCGTCCCATTTTTCATGATGGGTTAATGCAATAATTTCAGCTGTTTTCAGTGTGCTTGAGTCTGAACCGCTTAAAATTTTACCACCAATTGTGGTATGCTGTTGCATGACAGCCCATTCCTCTGCATTCAATTTTCCCGGTTTCAGAAGAATATTATCTGGGATACCGATCTTGCCCACATCATGCATGGGTGAAGCATAAAGAAATTCATCTATCTCATTTGGACTCAACGAAATTTTCTGACCGATTATTTGAATGTAATATCCAATGCGCTGGATATGCTGACCCGTTTGCTGATCCTTATATTCCGCCGCTTGGGAGAGCCTTAAAATAGTGTCCAAAGAATATAATTTCAGTCTTTTATTAGCAGTTTCCAATTCATCAAATGCGTATTTAAGTTTGGCTGTTTTTTTTGCGACTTCATCTTCCAGCTTGATCTGATAACTTTGCATATAATCATTGTAGGATTTAATTTTTAACAAAGATGTGACCTTTGCCTTGAGGATGATCTGTTCAACTGGCTTTGGCAAAAAATCATCTGCTCCTGCTTCAACAGCCTTGACCTGATCTGTTATTTCATCATGATTTGAAACGATCATAATAGGAATGTTTTTTGTGTTTGGCTCGTTTTTAAGTTTATAGGTCAGTTCAAGTCCATCCATTCTCGGCATACTCACATCCAGAATAATAAGATCGGGACAGAGGACAGGCACTTTTTCCCAAGCATCTATGCCGTCAACAGCTTCACTTACCTGGTATGACATCCGCGATAAAATGGTTTTCATCAAAAGACGGGTCATGTCATCGTCATCAACAACAAGAATATGATTGGGTTGTTCCATTTATTATCCTCAGGAAATACTTGCGGGGAATTTCAGTTCAAACACTGCGCCACCTTCTTTACCCTTTGACTCAACAGTGATCTTTCCAGAATGGGCCGTAACAATATTGCGAACAGTGGCAAGCCCAAGACCGGTTCCAGATTTTTTTCCAATAGACGTAAAAGGGTCAAATAATGAATTTTTTATCTCTTCAGGAATACCCGGTCCATTGTCTGCAAACTGAATCACGGCATGGTTATCTTTATATGTAGTTGTAACCCAGATTATTTTCTCTTTAACCTCATGGTTCCCCGTAAAAAAACCTTCTTTGGCATTCATGACAAGGTTATCAATTACCCTGTGTATCTGATCGCAATCAAATTCCACCTGAATATTATCACACGCTTCATACCTGGAGATAAGGGAGATTCCCATGGTTTTCAGCTTGATCCTGTGATTGCTCAAAGTTGTCTCCAGAAAAGGGACTATTACGGTTGAATCAGTATTCAATCGAGGTGCATACCCTCTTGCAAAATCTAATATTTCCGAAATCATCCGATGGAGTCGAGTGCTTGATTCCATAACCAGGGACAGGCTTTTGGAAATCCTTTTCTCTTCCAGGGCTTCGGAATCCTGTTGGGCAATCTGGGTAAATCCCATGATTGAATTCAGGGGATTTTTAAGGTCATGGACCACTTCACTGGTCATCTGTCCTATGGCGGTCAACCGGGTTTCCCGCTCACTGATATTTTTTTCCAGAAATCGATTTTTTAAATGTGCGGCAATGCGGGCTTTCAACTCCCTTATTTCAAAGGGTTTGGGAACATAATCCGTGGCACCGATTTCAAGGCCTGCCTGAACAGCTTCCCCCCCTGATTTTGAGGTGACCAAAATGATGGGAACCTCTAACAGAAAGGGATCTTTACGGATTTGTCGGCAAAGTTCATATCCGTCCATTTCCGGCATCATCACATCAGACAAGATCAGATCAGGATTTATACGCCTGGCCAGATCCAGTCCCTTGCGGCCGTTTTCAGCTTCCTCCACCTGGTAGGTATCAACAAGATTACTGACAATAAATGCCCTGAGGTCTGGATTGTCTTCCACCACTAAAATTTTATGGGCATCCTTTGGAGCCGATTTTTTATTATCTGGAGATTTTTCAGCAATGGTATCACCCAGACCCGTGCCCCTGGCCACATCGGCAAACAGGGTTTTTTTATTGATTTTGGTCCTCTCCTGGTATTCCTTTTCCATCAATCCATCAATTCTTTCCGCTGCAATCTTGTCGATTTTTCTTCGTCCCGGTTTTTCTCTACGATCCATCTTGGAAGAGGGGGGCTTCATAGGAAGCTCAACCCGAAAAGTAGATCCTTTACCAATTTTGGAACGTACATTGATTTTGCCCCCATGGAGCAGGGACAACTCACGAACCATAGCCAGTCCAAGGCCCGTCCCTTCATTTTTCCTGGAATGTTTGTCTTCCACCTGCAGAAATCTTTCAAAGATCAGGTCCAGTTTATCTTCAGGGATACCCATACCCGTATCCTGAACTTCAAACCATATAAACTCTTTGTCCTGCCCGGTACAAATACTTATTTTACCATTGTCTGATGTGAATTTCAGGGCATTTGAAATAAGATTGGCTGCAATGGTTTCCACTTTTTCAACATCTATTTCCGTATCAGGAATCTTATCCGTACCGGAAATGGTCATCTCAATGTTTTTCTGTTCGGTATAGGGGATAGTCGCCCGGACAAGTTCAGAAAGAATTTCACCCAGGTTTCCGTCTCTATAGTGGCAGGTCAACTTGCCTGCATCTGCCTTGGTAAAATCCAATATGGTGTTTACCTGTCTCAAAAGGCGATGGGCATTTGCTTCCATGGAACGAAGCGTGGGAACAGGATCCATCTCATTCCAGCTTTGCATGAGTTGCTCTAAAGGACCGAGAATCAGCGTTAAGGGGGTTCGAAGCTCATGGCTCACATTGGCAAAAAACCGCGTCTTCATCTTGTCAAGTTCGCGTAATTTTTTGTTGCTTTCCTCAAGTTCCTTAGTGACTTTGCTAAGTTCTTCATTAGATTTTTGGATTTCATAACGTGACTTGAATTCATTAAATCGTATATCATTGTAGAATTTTAAGGAACTCACTGATAAGAAAAAAATTGCAACAATAAAATAATTATTATTTAAAAAAATTGACCAATCGTTAACAGTATTTGCAACCAAAAAAGGAAACACATACATTGAGTAAATTGATACTGCACAAAAAAGACCTAAGCGATAGGTGATTGGTATCCAGATACATATTGCAAAAAGTATGATTAATAATCCTGCATAATAGGGGCTTGATGAACCACCTGTCATATGAACTAGCGCTATTATATCTATTGAGCAAACAAAACAGGCAGCAACTCCAAGCCACATTGCATATTTTATTCCATATCTTGTTCTTGCAATAATATATATAATAAACATACCTATGCTCATAAAAGATCTTACAAGAATAAATTGAACGATATTAAAGTTTGTTTGAAAAAAATCAAGAATTAGAAAGGTCGGATTTCCCAACATCACAAAAACTGTGACAAACCGAACCATTTGATTACATCTCTCTAATGTTTCAATTTTATATTTATTCAATAAATCTGAATTTGCCACAGGTTTCTCCATGGAGGTTATATAACTTTTACCAACAGAAGTTTCAATCCGTAAAACATGTATTTTCGATAAATAGAGTTACTTTTTTAATCTTTTCTTTAAATTGCAGTTGCCTTCCAAACAATTATAATTCTTTAAATATATTTTTAAAATGCTTTAACACCTTTAAACGAGCCTCTTTGCTGTAGACTTTTTTATAAACTCGATGCAACCCATTTTTCAGGTCTTCACCCGTCATATTTTTAGGTATATAATTTACTTCAGTAAACGTATAGTTGCTCCAAGGTATATCAGTAAGCCGATTTTCTTTTTTCAGCCTTTTATAAAGTCTTGAACCCGGTAGTGGTGTTAAAACTGTAATCTGTGGAATAAATATATTGTTTTCAAGGATGAAATCGGCAAGTTCATCAAATGTCTCTTCGGTATCACCATCAAGCCCGAGAATAAATGCGCCGACAATACCAATTCCCTGTGCTTGAATTTTTTCTATAGCTTCAGGGTAATTATAAAGCTGATTTAACTTCCATGAATTTTTATTGATTTTTGATAAACTTGATTTAGAAACACTTTCAAAACCAATAAAAAGAGTTGTGCAACCTGCTTCTTTTAACTCCCTGATAAACTCTTTATCATCTGCAATTGATATATCAGTTTGTGCAAACCACCGAAGATCAATTTTTTTTAAATGTTTAACCAGTTCTCTTGAAAATTTTCTATTTACAAGGAAATTATCATCAGCAAAATTTATTCTGGCATTCGGCCAAATTTTATGGATAAATTTTATTTCATCAATAATCTGATTTATTGTTTTGTGTCTATATTTATGACCATAAACATTTGAGGCGACGCAAAATTCGCAATCATGGGGACATCCCCTACCCGTTTGCATCCAAATAACTTTATAATTTTCTTTTTTCAAAAGATCATATCTTGGTGTAAGCAAAGACGTCATATCAACCGGCTTCTCAGATTTATAAAAATCTGAAACATTACCATTTTTAAAATCCTTTAAAAAAACAGGCCATGTATGTTCTGCTTCACCGATGAACACACTATCACAATGTCTCTTTGCTTCTTCGGGTAAAACAGTTGCATGTATCCCTCCGATCGATACAGTAATGCCACGACTTCTAAATTCATCAGCAATCTCATAAGCACGTGATGCTTGATGCGTCATTACTGAAATTCCAATTAGATCATAAGCCTTATTAAAATCAATATCATCAAAGTTTTCATCGATAATCTCTATTTCAATATGATCAGGGGTCAGCGTGGAAATCACTAATAAACCAGTACCGAATGCTCCAGATAAAGAATCTATATAACTTTGATCCTGACTTGTGTTTTGGAAGATTTGATCTAATTTGTTGTCATTGGTTTTTAATCCTTTCGGGCTAATTAATCCAATTTTCATAAATCTTTATCCTACTTCTCACTTATTATTGTTTCTATAATATTAATGAAGTCACCTACATTATTAACATCTATTATATCTTCTTCATTAATTTGAATATTATAATGCTTTTCAATTTTTGCTATTATTTCTATTGTCATTAATGAATCAATACCGAGCTCCTCACGAATAAGTGTATTTTCATCAAAAACTTTTCCATTAATCCTTGCTATCGAAGATAGTGTTTTTATAATTTTATCTCTTAAATTCATATCACCAAAAGTGTTATTAAGTTGCTTATCCATATAACTCCTCAATTATTAAAGGATTATTTATTTTATTCGTTTTATTAATTTTGGGACCTTATATATTGCAATAATTTCACTTAAAAACTTTTTAATCTTTATATATTCATCTTTCATATCTTTATGTGTATCTATTTTAATTCCGGCAGACAACGTATTCTCTTTAAAATCAATAATTGCATCCGTTATATTTGGATACAAAAGGATTGCTTTTTTCACCTCTTCCAGATCAATCATATTTCCTTTCAATTTTCTGGTATTTTTCTTCTCTTTTATGAAAAACAGATGATCATCCTCCATTCTACCGATATCCCCTGTTTTAAACCAGCCATCTTTAAACGCTTCCTGTGTTTCCTTATTTCGTCTGTAATATGATTTGGCCATATTGGGATTTTTTATAAGGATCTCACCATGGCCTTTAATATCTGCAGAAGATATTTTATACTCTATTCCATCACAAAAAGGACCGATTGTACCCGCCTTTGCCTGTCCTCTAATATTTCTACTAACCGGTGCAAATTCAGTAAGTCCATACCCGTGAAGCAGTTCAACATTAAAAGCTTCTTTGATTGCGTGATAATTCTCTTTTGTAAGTGTACTTCCCCCAGAAACAAAGGACTTTAAGGAAGATAAATCCGTTGATTGGTCTCTGCAATTAAAAAGCAGTTCATATATTTCCGGAATAGCTGTGATTATATTTATTTTGTATTGTGGGATATATTTAAATAATTTTAATGGATTAACAGTCTGTGAAAGAATAGATGTCATCTGATTCAATAAGGGAACAAAAAGGCAACCGATCATAGGGAAAATATAGTAAAGCGGAAGAACTGCCAGCATATTTTCTCCTGGTTTTGGTTTCAACCCCTTTTCAAGAACCTCAGCCCCCATAAGATATTGGCTATGGGGTACCATTGCGCCAAGGGGATATCCATAGCCTCGATATGTATAATTTATAGAGGCTATACTGTCATCTATTTCAGCAGGCGCCTGTTTGTTTTTCACTGACTGGTGCAGCGTAAGTTTACCATTTGATCTAATGATAACTATTTTTCGTTCTATATAAGGCATTATAAGTGGTAGGAATGGTTCCTCAGTTATAACTGCATGGGGTCCTGAATTTGAAAATATCTCATCAAGCTCGATCTTCCTGTAGGCCAGATTCATAGGAATCGGCTTTGCCCCGATATCCATTAATGCCAAAAAGATAGAAACAAAATCAACAGAATTTCCCAAAAAAAATGCGACAATATAATTTTTTTCGATGCCTGATTTTTTTAAAAAATTTCTGCTTTCATTTATCCTTTCTTTTAATTGTCCGGCTGATGTATAAACACAAGAATTATCCGGCAATAGTTCAATATAGGCTGGGTGATCTCCCCATGTATATAGTGATTGAAATACTTTGTCCGTAATCTTCATGGTTTAAGGTTTTTCCCCAGTAATTATCACAGCCTGTTCCGGCTTACCAAATGATGGTGTAACCCTTATATTTTCAAAACCGGCATTTTTAAGCATGGCAATAAGCTCATCATCTGAATAAAATTTAAAGTATCCATCCTCTTCCAGTTCAAAAAGGCCTGCAGCCTCATTTAACATAGCTCTGGCAGCCACCAAGTTCATCTCTTGATCTTTAATGTTTGTATCCCCCATGTCAAATTTTTTAACCTTATAAATATAATCTGTAAAAATCAAGGATATGTCACTATCGGGTTTCATTGATGAGACAAGCAATCGACCGCCGGATTTTAGCATTCTATAAAATTCATAAATAATATCATCTGGATTATAAAGATATGAAATAAAAAGGCTGGCTATAATTTTATCAAAATAATTTGAATTGAAATGTAAATGTAAATCCAGTCCATTATTGCTGAAATTCAGCCGCTTAAAAGCCATATCATGGGTTTGTATATTCAAGTAGTCTTCATTATTGATATATCCTTGATGGACATATTTTCCATCCACCATATCCTGGGCAGATAAATTTTTATTGATAAATCTTGCAGCCCGGTTAAACTCTACAAGGGTTTCATAATCTTCATTACTAAAATTGTTTTTTAAATAAGAGTGATCATCACTGGTTAAGATTTCTCCCCTCATTATTTGATAGAGCCTTGCTGAAGCCTTTTGTAACAATTGGTCAATTGTTAGATTTATCAATCCATCAATTCGATTTCTCAAAAAATTGAAATCAAGTGTTGAATCTTTTATAAATCTTTTAACCGGAATCAGCCGGTTAGGGTCAAGATCCATCTGGATAAATTTAGTTGTTTGAGGAAGAAGGGATGCATTTGAATGAAAAAACTTTTCGCATTTGGCTTTTGATTTATCCAGCGCTTCTTGAACAAGATCAACCAACACGAGCTGAGAATCATTAATGTTTTTTCCCTGACCTGCGAGGGTCAAGAGCATATTTTCAATAAAAAGACCTGTACCGCATCCAATGTCGGCAAACACCTCTCCGTTTTCCAGCCCAATAAGCTGACTTTCAAGCGTAAGAAATTCTCTAAACTCCTTAATGTTCTTATAAAAATCATACCCGATATTGTTTCCCTTACCAATCAGATAGTTCTTCCAATAATCATCGGGATTAAATTCTTCAGGGTTGTATAGTCTCTCCCGTTCATAGGTGATAAGCTTAAGCATATTTTTCCTGTCCGGAGCAATAGGCTTGATCTCTTTTTTATACTGCATACGATAAATTAATTTTGTTATCAGCTTGAATGTCTTTATGGCATCGTCACTTGAACGAAGATTATGGCCCGTTGGTATCTCAATCACTTCCCGCATACCATCTGCTTTAACACTCATAATATCGGTGATCTCATTTTCAGGGACCCATCTGTCATACTTTCCATAAATCCATGTCACAGGGATAGAAGCCTTTGACATGTCCAGTCGGGCATCAGTTATATATGCATATTTATTATCAATCAGATCCTTTGCAATATTATCCACATCCAGAAGATGGCCCAACACCCCGGACAATCCGTTTCGAATACCGATTCTTGAATTTCCAATGATATCCATACCGCCCATTACATTGCCAAACGAACTCTGTCCGCATGTGGCTCCCATAACATTGATTAAATAATCAACCTTCTCATTACCCTGATCAACAATAATTTTACGCGCATCCATAGCCGACATGCTGAATGCAACCAGGATTACCATGCTGGGTTTAAAAACCGAATTATTGTACACATAATGCAATGTTGATTTTAAATCATCAAGACCTTGAGTGATTTTATAATGAAGCATTTCATATCCACGTTTTGGGGACATCTCCATATTATAACTTTCACCCGGCCTGTTAATGCCGTCATACCGTATGGTTATTATATCCTTATTTAAATGGCGATAATTTGCAATCAATGTTGATACAAGAGGTGATAATGTTTCCTTTTTCTTACCAAAGGCAGGAGGAAGAATAACAACCGGCGCCATGATATCTTTACGGGTATAATTAACAAATGCAGCAATTTTTTTGCCGGCGCTGTTTTCATAGGTAACAAACTTGGAGGTCATCATTTGTTTTACAATTGATGAAAGTTTTTTTTGATATATCGTTTTTTTCTTCCATATAGAAGACTGAAATTTTTCAAAGATAAAATCACATCGTTTGATACCTGCTTCAACACCAATTTGAAGGACCCTGCCCCCGTTCGGTATTTTTCTTTTTTTTATATGACGTATCTCTCCGTATGAGTCCAGACCATAATTGTTATTTAAAATATAGTTTAGTGCCTGCCCTGACTTGATCGAATTCTCAATACCTTTATCAAAAGAAAATTCACACAAGAATCCACGACTGCTAATGTCAATTAGTCTACCCTGAACTTTCCTGCCTGATATTTCATCTAAGCTAATGGAAATATCTGTATCACCACAAAATAATTCCCTTGTATATGCTCTTTTTTCAGACTGATACAAAATAAAAGGAAATGAAAATATCAAACTGCTATTATTAAACTTGACAAGTTTTGTCTTAAAATAATAACTGCCACCCTTGAAATAAAAGGAAACATAAGAAGGATGGTTTTCAATCGGCACGGGATTTAATACTTGCTTTTGGTTCGAGGTTATAAACACCCGATCTTTGATAATTACTTTATCAATATTTAATTCAAACATTTTCTGACTATCTTCAAATAAAATATTCAGAAACACATTCTCTTTCATAACATGGTTTAAAATTGCATCTATTTTGTTCAGGTTGGTAATTTGATAGTTTTCTCTGATTTCTTTTTTTGAGATTGTTTCCTGCAGGGCTTTTAATGCGGAATTTGAAGCAGTACTCACAATAAAGTTATATATTCTTTTCTGATCAATCTCATTAATATTGTTAAAAACAACTCCTGCACTGTTTATACCCTTAAAACAATTTCTGATTACATGGGTTATAATACCACTGGCTTCGATTTTTCTTGTGTCATCGGGAAGGTAAAATTCAAGATCCATTCTGTCACTTGAACAAAGCTCCCCTTTAAAATTTAAAAGACATCCTTCAGGAGAAATATTTTCTATTGAAATAATAGAAATATTTTTTTTCTCACTGGAAATTTCAGTAAGAAGGCACATCGTACGCGGGATCTTTCTTAGCTCAGCGGATCCACAACCATCTACCAGTTTTGTCTGGACCAAATCTTTTATAAAGGTATCAATAAACATAACCGGAGCTTCTGTTTGATGGGAAAATTCTATCCCTAAAACATATTCATGATCATGGCCGTTATTTTTTTTATTTATCCATGCTGTTTTGCATTGTATATGAAGTTGTTCCGACAGGTTGGGCAGGTTAAAGGAGACACTCTTTACAGCAGGATGTGATTCAGGAATATTTACCATGACCAGCATTCCGTTCCTGCTGATATCAATGGATTTACCTACAACCATGTTTTCCCCTATTTCAAAATTTACACTGTTTTCAAGGGACACCCTGATATGTTTTCGTTTGTCATTCATTGATTATCGCTTCATAGGTATTGCAGGGGAACCCTATGCCGTCAATTGTTTGATAGACACCAACAAGCTTCTGCGACGTGGATCCGTTCAATGTTTCAAAAGTGCTCATTGACAAGTGGTTTATGTAATAACTTGTTAATTTTTCTTTTATTTTCTTAAGATGGGCAATTTGATGGTCAAGGGTACGGGCAATTGAATTGTAAAATTGAGATTTTTCTTTAGATAAGAATGAACTACTGCTTAACTGGAACACAAAATACCTCAACAAAACAATATTAGAAACAATTATTACACATAAGATAGCAGTGCCTGGTAAAAGTCAATCTTTTTTACCTTTTTCAACAAGTAATTATTTTCCTATGTAAAGCCTGGGAAATGTATTTCACTGGATTCAATTTTTTCTTTAAGAAATCCACTTTTTATCTACCCGGAACCGCTCTTGGAACCCGTTTCCTTTAAATAGTATTACTGAATTGTTGAATTTATTTGAATTGTTGAATTTATTTTTGACGAGGATGGGCATAAGACTGTTCCGGTAAATGTATGAAAATTATTGCTTCTTCATAAGTCTCTTGAAATGCCGGACACCCTAAAAAGGACTCTTGAACCTAAAAGCAAGACTGGCTAATTGTTTTTTTGTGCTTTGGCTTTTTTGGGTTTACTTTCTTTTTGTTCAGGCTTTTTTACGATTTTTTTCTTTGGCTTGACTCCCCTTAATATGGGAATCAGTTTATCCTTGTTATCTGCCAGTAATAAGCTGATGTCTTCAAGTTGATTTTCACTGAGTTTAATTTTTGAACTTTCCAGGAATTCAAACAAATTGTCGGCAATATCGAGCATTTTATCATAGGCGTCTGCTTCTTTTTTTGTCGCAAATGTCATCTTTTCCTCTCCATTCCTGACAACAATATATTTTACGATTACAGCCATTTTCTCTCCTTGGAGTATTATTTTTTTTATAGTCTTAATACAAAAAAGGATACAGGTAAAGGGTTTTCCTTTAAACCTGTATCCTTTGAAGATTTTTAGTTTAGATTGACTATACTTTTGGTCTTGGGTAGAGTCCTGATCTTTCAACTATTTCAGGGACTTTTTCTTCCCATTCAATGGCCATAATATGAAATCCTGAAACCCCTTTTATTTCCTTGAGTTCCTGGATATG
>Ga0233437_1006342_pt1 | contig 12120 bp, 13 predicted proteins | sample SI_122_August201_FD_182714 | JGI IMG/M metagenome (GOLD analysis project Ga0233437, IMG submission 182714) | Seawater microbial communities from Saanich Inlet, British Columbia, Canada - SI_122_August2016_200_MG | ecosystem: Environmental > Aquatic > Marine > Inlet | place: Canada: British... | reverse complement strand
GCTTCCAGTGCAACTTTGAATTTGAATTGACTGCTGTGCTTTTTTCGTCTTTTTGTCACTGAAAAACCTCCACAAGTTTCAGATATTCTATCTTAGCCTGTGGTCTAGTTTTTGGGGGTCATTATACCCAATGTTTTTAAGGGGGCTGGAGAAAATATCACTTATACATACTCGATTACCAATACTGGCACCATAGCGCTAGAGGGACCAATCTCAGTTCAAGATAATATGGTGGCCGTCACTTGCCCCGCAGATGGTTTAGCAATTGGAGGAAAGGCAGAGTGTATAGCTACATATACAACAACTGATGATGATGTTGCTCGAGGCGAAATCAATAACACGGCCCTGGCATCTGTCGGCAGTACATACTCTATGGAAGCTAGTTTTCAAATAGCGCTGAGTGTTGATACTAATGCTTCCGCAGAAATATCTTTGAAAAAATCTACCGATCCCGCTACCTTCTCATATCAATCCGAGTTAATGATTTATATTTTCGATGTCACCAATACCGGGAGTGTCCCTCTCACCAGCCCATTCACTATCAATGATCCCAAGCTGGATGAATTGATCTGTACTCCTCCTGAGCAACTTTCTGTGGGAGAAAGCTTCGAATGCCGGGGATATTATCGCGTTCGAGAATTCGATATTGGAAAAACTATCAACAATTGTGCAAGCGTATCCGGAACATACCAAGGTCAACCAATACCATCGAAAGAAGCCTGCGCAAATATCCCTTATGATTCAGGCGGGAAACCGCCTCCCGACCCTGATCCCAATCCTGACCCTGACACCGATTAAGGGAAACAACAAATATATTCACCAGAAAACGGGATAAGCAAGCTCTCATCCCGTTTTTTTTATTTGTTCACAATATTCTTTTCTTTGGCTTTTACTGATCTACATAAACCCCAAGATGATTTGCCACCGGTCTCTCCCGCCCGGGGATATGGCTATCGATCGGTGAATTGATCACTTCGGCTTTGCCGTTCTCGTTCTCGATAACTAATGTCGATGAGCCGCCCCCATCCATATTCATCGCAGTATAAACCCCATATTCGATCAATAAATCTGCGAGTTGAGTAAGCGTTGCGCCCTCGCTATAAAATGGCTGCCGCCCATCGACAACGACGATAACGAGGCGATCGGGGCCAAAATCTACCCCGAGGGCGGTGCGCGGTGCAGGCCTTTCAGAATCAAGCCCTTCGATGGGTTCCCCTTCGACAACCAACATATGACTGCCCGAGATCGCGTTATAGATTTTACTACGAGGCTTATTAAATTGAGCCACATTATTCTCAGCAATATATAAAACCGGGCGATTGCCCTCCGCATAACGCTTGCCGCGCGAGGCGGTAAATCCTGTTGGGGCAACGGGGTCGCCAACGTGGGGATAATAATCAAGAAGTGAGTTGGAGTACCAGGGAGAAAACTCCCCACCATTAACCGCAATTTGCAAGTTGTAGTCTCTCAAAAAAGTGGTTGTTGTGCGTGCATTCAGCGGCGTATCAGATTTTCTGTCATCAGGTGGGGTAACGAGAAAAGAAATGCCGTCTGTATGAAGATCTATGGTAATTATGTGGGCGATCCACAAGCGCGGCTCTGTATGCACTTTTCGCCTATAGGTAATACCATCGTATAACTCTTCTTTAACTTCTAAAGGAAGAGGGCGGCCAGAGAGATATAGGCTCGGTAGTACGAGGCAAATAAAGAGGAGAAAAAGAGCAAGAAGGATTTTATGCTTTTTTATCATATTTTTGTCTACTCTCAAAAGAAAGCCGATGTGCAACGCACCCAAGAGAAGATGCAATGCACATCTAGCATTAGAAAATTAATCTTAATCCCATCACAACGAGCAAGACCAGGACAATTTTGCGGAAAACTTCGGGATTGATCCAACGATCCATACTGAGACCAAGAAGCAAACCGGCAATGAGCCATGGAAATCCACGCCCAAATAGAGACCAAATATCGGTGGTGAGATTGCCACTAAGCCAATGCCCTATTAGCACAATGATACTATTCTGAATAAAGAAGGTTTGTAAATTACCCTTAAATATATCTGGCTCCCATTTTTTACAACTGGCATAGATGATAATGGGCGGCCCCGGCGTATTATAGGCTCCACCCAATAGCCCGCCTACAAAACCTGTGAAATATGCCCAAAGATTTCCTTTCAATTCAGGCAAACGCAAGCCTGAGAGCGCGTAGAGGGCGTATCCGACCAAGATAATGCCCAATATAGCGAGAGCAAGCCCCTCGTCGGCACGACGTAAGAGAAATATCCCAACGGGAACGCCAATGAAAGAAGCCAAGATCAGGGGTAAAACCTTCTTGAATTGCAATGAACGCCAATAGCGCAACAAAACGCCTAAATCCACGACAAAGGCAACCAAGGCAACCAAGGCTATCGATTCCTTGATCCCAATAATACTTGGCAGGAGAGCCATAGAGACCAAAGCAACGCCAAAACCGGAAAACCCTTGCGTAAATGCAGAGAGAAAAAGAATTGCGCCAATGAGAAGGCTTGTTGTATTCATGCGCCCGATTATACCCACGCATAAGATTCAGGTACAATGAATTTGGCATTCACGCTTTCGAAAAAGGAGCCTGTAAAATGAAATATGCTGTAAGTATTAGCCTGGGTAGTTCAAGCCGCGACAAAAAAGTAGAAGTCAAGTTTAACGACGAAACAGTGGTCATTGAGCGGATTGGCTTAGATGGCGATGTAGCAAAAGCAAAACGGCTATACGAAGAGCTTGACGGACAAGTAGATGCTTTTGGGATGGGCGGCGTAGATATGTCCTTGCGACTCGACGGGAAAGAATACCCACTGAGGGCTGCGCTCAAACTGATAGAAAATGTAAAGAAAAGCCCCGTTGTCGATGGGCGCGGGTTAAAACATACTTTAGAGCAGCGTCTCTTTGAATTGGCTGCACCAGCGCTAGGCGAAATGCCGAGATTTCAGAAGGCGTTTATCCCTGTAGCAGCAGATCGGATCGGTTTAGCAACTGCGCTCAGCGAAGTAACTGAAGAAATTATCTTTGGGGATTTGATGGTCGCGCTGGGTTTGCCACTTCCTGTCAACGGGTTAAAAAACTTTAAGCGTGTCGCTAAGATCATGTTCCCCCTTGTTAGCTATTTTCCGATGAGCTTGCTCTACTATGGCAGCGATGGCGCAGAGCAAAAGCCAAAATATCAAAAATACTGGGATGAATGTGATCTTGTTGCCGGCGACTTCCTCTTTATGCGGAAATATATGCCCAAGTCTATTGCGGGGAAAACGATCATTACGAATACGACTACCGACCAAAATTTGCTACTGCTTAAAGAACGTGGTGCCCGGCGAGTGATCACATCCACCCCACGCTACGATGGGCGCTCCTTCGGCACCAATATGATGGAGGCTGCCCTGACAGCTTACGCAGGCTTGGGAAGGCCATTATCCGATGCTGAACTTAACGCTCTGATAGACGAGTTGGATATTCGACCACAGGTGCAAGATTTTACAAATACATCTTCTGCCCACTGAAAACTTCCATGTCAAAAACAATCGCAAGAAGGTTGCAAAGAACTCCTTTTGCAACCTTCTATGCACTTTAAAAAATCATTTTTATACCCATCACAAGCAATAAGACGAGCACAATCTTTCGAAATACAATGGGGTTAATTCTTTTATCTAAAGCAATTCCAGCTAGCAAACCCAAGATAATTCCAGGCAAACCCGCTAAGAACATACGCCAAACTTCTGGGGTGAAATTCCCTCCAACAGCATGCCCAATTGCTATCACAAAACTGTTGAACAAAAAGAAACTTTGTAAATTTCCTTTAAAAACATCCGGTTTCCAACGTCGACAATTAGCGTAGATAATAATTGGGGGACCGTTAGCGTTATATGCCCCCCCAAGCAAACCGCCTAAAAAGCCTGCAAGATAAGCCCAACCTCTTCCCTTTAGCTCAAAGAGTCTAAACCCCATTAATGCATAGACAGCATATCCTACTAGAATAATCCCCAAAAACAATAACATTACACTCTCTTCAATATATCGCAAAAGAAAAATGCCCAAAGGAACACCAAAAAAAGAGGGGAGGAGCAGGGGCCAAACATCGCCAAACCTTAAAGATTTATAGTAACGCGCCAATACACCAATATCTACAACGATGACGATCAAGGCAACCAACGCCGTTGCAGACTGAACATCTATTAACAATGGAAGCAAAGCCATCGAAACCAGCGCGACACCAAACCCAGACACACTTTGCGTAAAAGCAGACCAAAAGAGTACTACACCAATCAAAACTAAACTCAAATCCATACTTACTCCTGCGTTTGTATTTAGCAATTGTCCAATTTATACTTACTTCAAACAGAAAAAGCGCACTCTTGTACATCTCCAATATCACCGCATGCTTTCTAACCCGCCCTCCAAAAAAGTCTATTAAAAGCTCTTTTTGTGCAACATCAGTTACTCATTGAAAATCCTCCAAAGAGAGTATAACTTCTCTGCAATTATATTCAAATGTTTCACAGCCCACTCTTTCAGGTATAATCTCTTTATGCCCACTCCCCTCCCCATTGAAAAGGTAGACTATCTTATTATTGGTCATTTTTCTAAAGACCTAACGCCCGATGGTGCACGTCTCGGCGGAACAACTGCCTATGCCGCACTTACTGCGCGTGCATTGGGATTGCGCGTGGGTATCGTGAGTAGCTTTAATAAAAAAGATATTTCTCTGGATCTTTTTGCTGACATTCCCATTATTGCATCACCTTCTGAAAAGACAACAACCTTCTCGAATATTGAAACGCCTGCGGGGCGGGAACAAATCCTGCATGAACATGCTGCACCAATTGATTTTGAACAAACCCCTGAAATTTGGCGGCGCGCGGCGATTATTCACCTGGCACCTATCGCACAGGAGATGAAGTCTCAGCTACCGCAAGGTTTTTCATCAGATTTGCTAGGGCTAACGCCTCAGGGCTGGTTACGCGATTGGGATAAAGAAGGTCGTGTGATGCCGAGAGAATGGCCACAAGCGGAAGCAAGCCTAAATCAGGCAAGCGCCACTGTTCTTAGCATAGAAGATGTAAATGATGATGAGGAGCTTATCGAAGCCTTCTCCCTTGCCAACAGAGTCCTCGCTCTTACAGAAGGCAGCGAGGGAGCAAGACTTTACTGGAATCATGACTTGCGCCGTTTTCCCGCATCCCAAAAAGAAAAAGCTGTAGACACCACCGGCGCCGGCGATATTTTTGCCGCAGCTTTTTTCATCCGCTTACATAATACTCGTGACCCGTGGGAAGCAGCACGTTTTGCAAACTGCCTAGCTTCAAAATCGGTCACACGTCAGGGGCTGGAAAGTATCCCCACCAAAGAAGAAATTCAAACTTGCCAAATGGAGGTTCTTTAATTCATGGCACGCATTTATACACTCGTCAACCAAAAAGGTGGTGTAGGAAAGACAACCACCGCCATCAATTTGGGCGCATATCTTGCCCTACACGGGAAAAAAGTTTTAATTGTAGATATTGACCCACAAGCAAATGCAACTTCTTGCCTTGGGATCGATAAACACAGCGTTGAAAAAAGCTCTTATCAGGCATTACTCGGCGAAGAATCGCTTTCTTCATTAATTCTGCAAAACCAACGGCTCAATCTCTCACTTTTACCTTCTTCGCCCGCATTGGCTGGTGCAGAAGTAGAGCTTGTGGATGAAAATGAGCGCAACACACGTCTGCGAAAAGCGCTTAATACGCTCAACGGAGATTACGATTATATTTTGCTCGACTGCCCGCCTTCGCTGGGATTACTCACCATCAACGGCTTAATGGCAGCGCAGGATGGCGTAATTATCCCCGTTCAATGTGAATATCTCGCGTTGGAGGGATTAGGTCAACTGACACAAACTATTCATCAAGTTCGCTCGGCGCTCTACCCGGATTTGCGCGTGCGTGGCGTTGTTTTGACAATGTTCGACAAGAGAACGAATCTTGCTAATGATGTCGTTGCAGAAGTGAATGATCATTTCCCGCAGCAGGTTTTTAAAGCCGTCATTCCGCGCAGCATCCGTTTGGCAGAAGCACCATCTTATGGCTTACCAATTTCGGCCTACGCACCTAACTCGGTTGGCGCAAAGGCTTATGATGCTTTGGCAAAAGAATTATTAGAAGGCGACGAAAACTAGAAACTTATTTATCTTAGTCTCAGGATAAGAATATGGCGAAAAAAAGAAGTGGACTTGGCAAAGGTTTAGGCGCATTAATTGTAGATACAGATAGCCCTGCCCCAATCCCAAAAGCGGATGGGGGTATCGTCGAGGTGCCAGTAGAAAAGATCATTCCCAACCCACGCCAGCCGCGTCTTCACTTCAACGAAGATGAGTTGGCTGAATTAGCTGCATCCATCAGCGAGCATGGAATTATTCAGCCGTTAATTGTCTCCCCAAACGGAGATGGAGGATACACACTCATCGCTGGAGAACGTCGCCTAAAAGCCTCCAAGCAAGCCAAATTAGAAAAAGTCCCTGTTGTCATTCGCGAAGTTAGTGACCAACAGCAACTAGAATGGGCATTAATTGAGAATATCCAACGAGCAGACCTTAGCCCACTTGAAGAAGCAGAGGCATATCATCAATTATCTGAAGAGTTCGGTCTGTCTCACGCAAAAATCGCAGATCAAGTTGGTAAAAGCCGTGTAGCAATTACAAATACGCTCCGCCTGAGAAAGCTTTCAGATTCTGTAAAAGCAGCACTGGTAAATAAATTGATCAGCGAGGGACACGCTCGCGCACTCCTGGGGCTTTCGACAGAAGAGGCGCAAGAAGCAGCTTTACAAACTGTGATATCTTATCGCCTTAATGTGCGACAGACTGAACAGCTAGTCAATAAGATAAATGGGGAGAAAAAACCAACGCAAGAAAAGAAGATCGAAAAATCACCAGAAGTTATCGATATTGAATCGCGGCTGCAATCACGCTTTGAGACCAAAGTATCAATGCGCTATACAAAAAACGGCGGTAATATCACCATACATTATTCATCTGATGAAGATTTAGATGCCCTTCTGGAAAAGCTTTTGTAAGTTATTTGCCCTTATATTTTCGCATTTGTACCCTGAGTAATGTAAAAAGGTTAGGCGAAATCATGACACAACAAAACCTTAAGTTAACGCCCGAAATGCTTGTTCCCCGCCTTGGTGAACACTTGGTCAATAACGGTCATATCAGTGAAATAGACCTCAAGAAAGCACTGGCATATCAACAGGAAAAAACAGCGCAAGGAGAAAGCCTGCTCCTCGGTCAAGCTCTCTTGGATTTGAAGATCACTACCCAAGAAATGCTTGATCAGGCAGTCACAGAGCAAATCATTCAATTGCGTAGTGCGCTTCAAGCAACAAATCGAAATTTAGAGCAGCGTGTTCAAGAGAGAACAGCCGATTTGCAAAGAGCATTAATAAGGTTGTCTGAATTATCAGAGCTAAAAGCAAACTTCATTTCCAACGTCTCGCACGAATTAAGAACGCCGCTAACACACATTAAGGGTTATGTTGAGTTGCTCATCTCCGAATCTCTGGGTCCCATCACACCTGAGCAAAAACATGCTTTACAAGTTAGCCAAAACTCTTCGGGCCAATTAGGGAGACTTATCGAAGATTTGATCATGGCGTCAGTTGCATCACAAGGTGAACTAACCCTAAAGCAAGAGGCTTTAGATTTACGGCGCATTGCTAACATCGCAGTTAAAACCATGACAAAAAAAGCAGAAGATCGCGAGGTTTCAGTCCATGCGGTTTTAGACAAAAACCTCCCACTCGCACAAGCAGATAGTCAAAAATTGATTTGGGTACTAGGCCAACTCTTAGATAATGGTATTAAATTCACTCCCATAGGCGGTCGCGTGGTTTTACGAGCTGAACACGAAAGTGATCAATTAATTTCTATTTCTATTACAGACACAGGAATCGGTATTCCCGCTGAAAAAATAAAAGATATTTTCGAACCTTTCCACCAATTAGACAGCGCATCAACCCGGCAATATGGCGGCACTGGCTTGGGCTTACTGCTCGTTCGTCAAATAATAGAGGCACATGGCTCAATGCTGGATGTAAAATCTACTGAGGGAAGAGGTACAACGATTAAATTCCCCCTTCTAGTAGCAAATAAATCTGCAAAACCCTAAAAATCCTATCCCCGCAGCAAGCTGACGGGGTATTACGGAATTTTTCCCCTTCGGGTCGGGTTTTGCTCGAGCGTGGAACCCCGTAGCAAGCTACTGAGTATTCTGCTTCGCTAATAAAGCATAAAAAAGAGAAAAAAATGGACTCCCTTGGGTACGATTTTTGGAAAAACGCTGTTCACGAAAAGGATTGGAAGAATGCACTCGATTTTTTGATTGCATCTTTACGTGACGCACTTATTTTTGACAATTTAGCAATTTACATTACCACTAAAAATGGGGAAACATCAGAAATCGCATATGCCCGAGCAGTAGGCAGAGAGAAAAAAGCAGAAGCAGATGCAAACTGGGGAGAAAGCATAGCCAACCAAGCCATTCAAGAAAACAATATCGTTCTAACAACACCAAACTCTTCAGATATCAAGGGAAAACGTGTTCAAGATGCATACCTAATTGCCTTGCCGCTTATTGCTTCAGGGAAAACACTCGGCGCAATGAGCCTGATCCGTTTTGGTGGTCCAGAATACACAAAAGAACATGTTGAACTTGCCTCCTTTGCAGCAGTAATCGCTTCCTATATTTTTGAAAAACGCGCCCTAGGCGAAAGTATTTCAGAACTAGAAACTGTGCAACGTCAAATGCGCCTGCAAGACGATTTTGTTTCGACAATTTCTCATGAACTACGGACCCCTCTGGGATTCATAAAAGGATATTGCACAACACTGCTACGAACCGACACAAACTGGGACGATGAAACACAACGAGAATTTCTAACCATTATCGACGAAGAAACTGACCATCTAAGCGAGTTGATCGAAAATATTCTCGAATCCGCCCGTCTTCAAAGCAACACGCTTGAAATGAATTTTCAGCCTTTGCGTCCCGACGCCCTAATTAGAGACATAATTACGCGCGTTAGTGCCCGCTATAAAAACCTTGAAACTTCTTTTGAAGACAGATGCCAAAGAATCGTTCTTGGCGACAGCACACGATTAGCACAGGTTTTCGAAAATCTTTTCAGCAACGCTGTAAAATATGCTCCCAATACCAAAATTGAGATATCTATAGACGAAATGGACAAATCTTCTATTCAAATCATTTTTTCAGACAATGGAAAAGGTATTCCCCAGGAACATCTACCCTTTATTTTCGACCGTTTCTATCGCGTTCCCAATCAACCAGGAAAAGCAGGTACGGGTCTGGGTCTATTTATTTGCAAACGTATTATCACAACACATCATGGTAATATGTGGGCAGAATCAGAAGCCCAAAAAGGTACTCGTTTCATCATTCAATTACCATCTCAGTAATTTTCGGCAGAAGGAGAGTATATTATGGCAAAACGCATTCTTGTTGTTGACGACGAATCTCGCTATCAACGTCTTTTAGAGGCCAATTTACGCACAGACGGTTACGATGTTGTCACCGCTTCAAATGGCGTAGAAGCCATTGAGCTCTTCTCTTCGCAGCCCATTGACCTTATCCTCTTAGACGTGATGATGCCAGAACTAGATGGGTTTGCAACTTGCGAGCGTATCCGCGAATACTCCAATGTTCCCATCATCATGTTGACCGCAAAAGGAGAGGAAAAAGATCGCGTTCGGGGGCTTGATCTCGGCGCCGATGACTACCTCTCAAAACCTTTCTCAGCTACAGAATTGCTCGCCCGCGTGCGCGCAGTCTTTCGCAGAGCCGATGTTTCCACCAGCAGTGCGCAAGCTCGCTACTTTACACATGGAGATATCCGCGTCGATTTTGCCCGCGCAGAAGTCTGGCAAGATGGTGAAAGCGAACCCGTCCCCCTCTCTGCAACCGAATATCGCATCTTCCTCCAATTTGTCCATAACGTGGGCAAGATTATTAGCGCGGAAGAACTTCTCACCAGCATTTGGGGACCAGAATATCGCAGCGAGAAAGAAATCCTCTGGGTCAGCATCGCCCGTCTTCGTCAGAAACTCGAAAAAACACCCCATTCGCCAACGCATATTGTCACCCGTACAGGGTTAGGCTACCTCATGCCCCCTCTGGATGATTAAAATAAAAAACAGGAAGATGAATTGGAACGCCCCGCACCCCAAAATTCCTATATCCCCAAAATCATCTCAAGACCAAACCTGCTGAGGACGCCCCAGCAACAAAAAATTCTACCTGTAAAAAAAAGCTCCCCCTTCAACATTCTCTGCCAATACCTTACAAGGAAAACGTGATGACTTTTGAATATGATAACACCGGGAAATTTTTTACCAACATAATCTCAAAAAAACCTCTCGGCGTTTTAGTACAGACAAGAACCCATCTGATTCAAGGCACTATTCACATTCGGTTAGAAGAACGCCTAAAAGACGAGCTAGATAGAGATGAACTTTTCTTAGCTCTCACAGAGACTAAGATACTCGATCCTTCTGGAGAAGTTCTTTATACAAATGACTTCATAGCGATCCACAGAGACCAAATCGTCTGGGTCATACCTGATGAAAAAGAAGAGAGAAACTAATGGGCAGACTCAATATGAATGCGGCGAAGTCATCATCATCGCTCGCAGCGCCTGAACTTCTGAAGCTTAAATACTATCTTATCAACACTGTCTCACGAGAGTTAGAAGGAAATGATATTCCTTTTGAGGAGCGTAAAACATTTGCTCTGCAACGTCTTGATGAAATATATCAACAAGCAAATCTAAAACTTCCAGAAGATATGAAAAAGAGTATCTTCAAAGAAGTTGGCAGCGAACTTTTTGGCTTTGGGCCTATCCAGAAACTTCTCGATGATAGCAAAGTAACCGAGATTATGGTCAACGGTCCAGACAACATATATGTCGAACAAGGTGGAAAGCTTCTCAAAACCTCTGTGAAGTTTGAAGATAACGATCATGTTCGGCGAATTATTGAAAGAATTATTGCTCCCTTAGGTCGACGAGTAGATGAAGACAGCCCCACTGTAGATGCCCGCCTCCCAGACGGCTCTCGTGTAAATGCCATTGTTTTGCCTGTTGCCATAGACGGACCTTCAATTACCATTCGAAAATTTGCAGAAGATCGCTTAGGGATCGCCGACCTGATTAAATTCGGTTCACTAACAGAAAATATGTCAGAATTTTTACGAGCCTGTGTTGCTGCCCGTCTAAACATCGTTATTTCTGGCGGAACAGGTTCGGGAAAAACCACCCTCCTTAATGTCATGTCTGGTTTCATCCCATCTGATGAACGGATTGTCACTCTAGAAGATGCAGCCGAATTACAATTACAGCAAGATCACGTTGTCCGCCTTGAAACCAAACCAGCCAACGCAGACGGTCGCGGTGCAGTAAGCATCCGCGACTTGGTAAAAAACTCTCTGCGCATGAGACCCGATCGTATTATCGTTGGTGAAGTACGAGGCGGTGAAGCACTCGACATGCTCCAAGCTATGAATACCGGCCACGATGGCTCTCTAGCCACAGTTCACTCCAATTCCCCCAGAGACGCCATCTCTCGTCTTGAAACCCTTGTTCTCATGGCCGGTATGGATTTACCAATAAACGTGGTACGTAAGCAGGTAGCCTCAGCCGTAGATCTCATTGTTCAACAAACACGGCTCAAAGACGGTTCGCGAAGAGTTGTTGCTGTTTCCGAAGTCGCCGGAATGGAAGGTGACACCATCGTTCTCAGTGACATTTTCAAATTCAAGCAAGAAGGCATTAAAGACGGAAAAATAATCGGGCAAACTGAACCGACAGGGCTTCGCCCCAACTTTGCTCCCCGCCTCGAAGCAGCTGGGTTCAAGCTTGGGGCGGAGGTTTTTGGCGCAAATATTGCCGAAATGCTTTCTTCCAACCGCGAGAGCAGGGCTTACGCATGAAAAAAGAGTAAAGGCTGTAAAATAGCATGGTTGCCTCTCATTGAAGGAGAAGAAGCCATGCAATATCCAGAAAATGCTGTTTTATACGCCTACTTTCAAGGTCTGACTGA
>Ga0233437_1006338_pt1 | contig 12128 bp, 10 predicted proteins | sample SI_122_August201_FD_182714 | JGI IMG/M metagenome (GOLD analysis project Ga0233437, IMG submission 182714) | Seawater microbial communities from Saanich Inlet, British Columbia, Canada - SI_122_August2016_200_MG | ecosystem: Environmental > Aquatic > Marine > Inlet | place: Canada: British... | reverse complement strand
GAATAGAGATTTTACTTATATCGATGATATAGTAGATGGAATTATAAAAGTGATAGATTCGCAACTAAATTGCAATACTCCCGTTTCTAAAGAAAAAGTGGGGTGTAATCCATCTGATTTTAATGTTTATAATATAGGAAATAATTCTCCAATTAGTTTAATGGAATTTATAGAAACTATAGAAAATAGTATAGGTAAAAAAGCAGAAAAAAACTTCTTACCTATGCAAGATGGTGATGTGGTATCTACTTATGCAGATGTAAGCGGACTGATAAATGACTTTGGTTATAAACCTGATACAAAATTGGCTGATGGTATTGGTAAGTTTGTGAAGTGGTATAGAAAATTTTATAATAAAAATGGAGATAAAAATGTTTAACAATAAAAATATATTAATAACAGGCGGAACAGGTAGTTTTGGAAAAAAATATACAGAGATAATACTTTCTAAATATAAACCAAATAAGATTATTATTTATTCAAGAGATGAATTAAAACAATATGAAATGGCACAAACTTTTAATGATCTTTGCATGAGATACTTTATAGGTGATGTTAGAGATGAATCTAGACTAGTAGAAGCAATGAATGATGTTGATATTGTTATCCATGCAGCAGCATTAAAACATGTACCAATAGCAGAATATAATCCAATGGAATGTATAAAAACAAATATAAGTGGTGCAGAAAATGTAATTAATGCGGCAATTAAAAATGAAGTAGATAAAGTAATTGCACTTTCAACAGATAAAGCTTCAGGACCTATCAATTTATATGGAGCAACAAAGTTAGTATCTGATAAATTATTTGTTGCAGCAAATAATGTGGTTGGTAGTAAAAAAACTAGATTTGCAGTTGTAAGATATGGAAATGTAGTAGGTTCGAGAGGTTCTGTCGTACCATTTTTCAAAAAACTTATAGATGATAGTGTTAAAGAACTTCCAATTACAGATGTAGAAATGACTAGATTTTTAATTACTCTGGAAGATGGTGTAAAATTTGTTTTAGATAACTTTGAAAGAATGCATGGTGGAGAGATATTTATACCAAAAATACCATCTTTAAAAATGGTTGATCTTGCAACTGCATTAGCTCCAAATTTACCACATAAAGTTATAGGTATTAGACCAGGTGAGAAATTACATGAAGTTATGATTACAGCAGATGATAGTGTAGTAGAATTTGATACGTATTATGTAATTAAACCAACAATTCAATTTACCCATGTAGTAGATTATGATGTTAATGCACTAGGTCAAAAAGGTAAAGATATTGGAATTGGATTTGAATACAATTCACTTAATAATACTCAATGGTTTACAAAAGAAGAATTTCTAGATATGGTTGAGAAATCATAAAATGAACTTCATCCCTTATGGTAAACAAAGTATTTGTCAAGAAGATATTACTTCTGTTATTGATACTTTAAAATCAGATTTTTTAACTACAGGGCCGAAAGTAAAAGAGTTTGAAGAATCATTAGCAAATTACAGTGATGCTAAATATTGTGTTGCAGTTTCAAATGGAACTGCTGCTTTACATTTATCGTCATTGGTATTGTTAAAAGAAGGTGATAAAGTATTAACTACACCAAATTCTTTTTTAGCAACATCAAATTCTATATTATATGTTGGTGCTAAACCAATATTTGTAGATATTTCAGAAGATGGAAATATAGATTTAGATTTGTGTGAAAATGAGCTAAAAAAAGATCCAAGTATAAAAGCAATATATGGAGTCTCTTTTAGTGGAAATATGCTGAATCAAAATAAATTAAAAGCTATAAAAGAAAAATACAAAGTAATTATACTAGAAGATAATGCACATGCTATTGGTGCACAATATGACGGAATTAAAGCAGGTTCATGTGTAAATAGTGACTGTTCTATTTTTTCATTTCATCCTGTAAAGCATTTAACCACAGCAGAAGGTGGTGCAATAACAACTAATAGTAAAGAAATATATGAAAGACTATTAGTTTTAAGAGCGCATGGTATGGTTAAAACACCAGATATGAAACCATGGGAATATCAGATGCAAGAACTAGGTTTTAACTATAGAATAACTGATATTCAATGTGCATTAGGAATTTCACAATTAAAAAAACTTCCTAGTTTTGTAGAAAGAAGATTTGAAATTGCTAAGAAATATGATTTGTCATTTAAAGATAGTATAGTAAAATCTCTATATACTTTTGATGGTAAATCTTCATATCATCTTTATGTGGTACAAGTAGAATTTACTAAATTAAATATTACAAGAGAAGAGTTATTTAATAATTTAAGAGTTAAAAACATTGGGATACAATTACATTATATTCCTATAAATAAACAGCCATATTATAAATCTCTGGGCTATGGAAATGAAAAAACTCCTATAATGGATAAGTATTATGAAGAGTGTTTTTCACTCCCTATGTATCCACTTTTAAGTGATGAAGAGCAAGAGTATGTGATAGATACATTAATCAAGGTTTTAAAATAGATGACAAGAGTTAAAGCTTAGTACAGTGAGGCACTAAATGACGAATCGTAAAAAAAATGCAATAGCTATAATACCAGCAAGAGGAGGGAGTAAAAGAATACCAAAAAAAAATATAAAAGATTTTTTTGGAAAACCATTAATTGCTTATAGTATCCAAGCAGCAATAGATTCTAAACTATTTGATAGGATTATAGTAAGTACTGATGATGAAAAAATAGCAAATATAGCAAAAGAGTATGGAGCAGAAATCCCTTTTTTACGTCCTAAAGAACTTAGTGATGATTTTAGTGGTACAGATGTTGTAATTAAGCATACCTTAGATTTTTTTAAAAAAGAAGGTGAAGAATTCGATTTTTGCTGTACTATTTATGCAACAGCACCATTATTAGAAAAAGAGTTTTTAATAGAAGGTTTTGAGAAACTTAAAAATAGTAAAGCAAAGAATGCATTTTCTTCAACTTCTATGCCTTTTCCAATTCAAAGAACTTTCAAACTAAATAAAAAGGGAAGATGTCAGATGTTCCATCCTGAACATTATCTTACCAGAAGCCAAGATTTAGAAGAATCATATCAAGATGCCGGACAATTTTATTGGTCAAACTTAAAAGTTAAATCAGACAAAAATATGTTTGGAGAAGATAGTATACCTATTATTTTACCAAGACATTTAGTACAAGATATAGATACTCTAGAAGATTGGAAAAGAGCTGAGTTTATGTATAAAGCTGTAAAGGAATCAAAATAAAATGAATATTTTATTTAGGGTAGATTCTTCGTCATTAATTGGAACAGGACATATAATGCGAGATATAGTTCTTGCGAAACAATTCAAAGATGATAATATAATTTTTGCATCACAAGAATTAGAAGGCAATATTAACTTTAGAATAAAAGAATCTTCATATCAATTAGAAATTCTAGAATCTAATAAAATAGATGAAGTAATAGAGCTTATAAAAAGATATGATATTCATAGAATAGTTATAGATAATTATAGTATAGATTATGATTATGAGAAAAAACTAAAAGAAGAAACGAATATCGAAATATTTGTTTTTGATGATACTTATGAAAAACACTATTGTGATATTTTATTAAATCATAATATTTATGCAGATGAATTAAAATATAAAACATTAGTACCTGAATCTTGTGAACTTAGATGTGGAAGTAACTATATGCTTCTAAGAGATGAGTTTATAAATATTGATAGAACTAAAAAAAACAATACAAGAAAAACATTTTTTATAGCAATGGGTGGAAGTGATCCTTTAAACTTAAATATAGAGATATTAAAAGTGTTATCATCTTTTAAAAATATAAAAGTAAATATAGTTACAACACAGTCAAACCAAAACTTAGAAGAATTAAAAAGTTTTTCTATAAAACAAGATTGGGTAAATTTATATATAAATTGTGATTTTATGGCAGAACTAATGGTAAATAGTGACTATGCAATTATGACTCCTAGTGTGACATCTAATGAAGTTTATTATATGAAACTTCCTTTTATTGCAATAAAAGTTGCCGAAAATCAAAACTATATGTACGAGTATCTTTTAAAAAATAAACACCATGTACTTCCTGAGTTTAATAAAGATACTTTAATAGATATATTAAAAAAATATTTTTTATATGAATGTGAATTAATTAGTTTTATTGAATTAGCACCAGAAGAAAAACAAATGATTTTAACATGGAGAAATGATTCAAATATTAGAGAATGGATGTATAATAAAGATATTATACCTTTGGAGTCACACTTGTCGTATATAGAGTCTTTAAAAGATTCAAAAGATAAAAAGTATTTTTTAGTTAAAAAGAACAATGAATATATAGGTGTAATTGATTTTGTAAAGATAAATGAAGAATCAGCACATATGGGAATATACGCAAACCCAAAAAGTAAAGGTGTTGGTAAGATTTTATTAGAAAATATTTCAAAGTATGCATTCGAAGAATTAAAAGTACAAAAAGTATTTGCAGAAGTTTTTAGTGAGAATCAAAGAGCATATGAATTATATAAGAAATTTAATTTTAAACCCTTTGATAAGAAAATAATAAATGATAAAGAAGTAATATGTTTGGAGTTAAAATATGAAGATAGGTAAATTTGATTTAGTAAATGATGGTACATATATCATTGCAGAACTTAGTGCAAATCATGGTGGAAAAATAGAAATAGCGAAAGATACAATAAAAGCAGCAAAAGAGATTGGAGCAAATGCAATAAAACTTCAAACATACACTGCTGATACTATTACCCTTGATTGTGAAAATGAAGACTTTATTATCAAAGGTGGAACTCTTTGGGATGATAAAAAATTATATGATTTATATAAAGATGCATATCTTCCATGGGAATGGCATGAAGAATTGTTTACCTATGCAAGAAGTATAGATATAGATATTTTTTCATCTCCATTTGATAAAACTGCAGTTGATTTTCTTGAAGAGTTTAATCCATCTGCTTATAAAATAGCATCTTTTGAGATAACAGACTATGAGCTTATACGATATACAGCATCTAAAATGAGACCTATTATTATATCTACGGGTATTGCTACTATTGATGAGATACAAGATGCAGTAGATATATGTAGAAGTGTAGGGAATAATGATATTGTACTATTAAAATGTACATCAGCATATCCCGCACCATTAGAAGATGCAAATCTTGCTACTATACCAAACCTAGCACAAACTTTTGATGTCTTATCTGGCTTCTCCGATCACACACTAGGAAGTACAGCTCCAATAGCAGCAGTGACACTTGGTGCAAAAGTGATAGAGAAGCACTTTATACTAGATAAATCAATAGGTGGGGCAGATGCAGACTTTTCTATGGATAAACAAGAGTTTCAAAGTATGATAAAAGCTATAAGAGATGTGGAAAAACTAATCGGTAAAGTAGATTATACAATGACAGATAAAAAGAAGAAGTCAAGACAATTTAGTAGAAGTCTTTATGTAGCCAAAGATATAAAAAAAGGTGAGATTTTTAGTCAAGAAAATATTAGAAGTGTAAGACCTGGGTATGGTATGCATCCTAAGTATTTAAATGATATTTTGGGTAAAAAGGCAGAGATGGATTACGAATTTGGGGATAGATTTGAGTAAGAATTTAAATGCACTTTATACATGTTGTATAGAAACACCATGGTTGGATGTAAGTGAAAAACTTTATGATGAATTAAACATTATTCCTAGTTACTTTATAGGTTGGGATGATGGAAGTATTAAAATTCAAGAAAAATATAAAGATTGTTTTTTTCAAGTTATCGAAGATGCATGGGAAGGGAATGGATTTCCTGATTTAGATTATGAATATCCAATAGATGAAAAACTTTTAAAGTCTATAAGTTTTGAGCAGAATATTGCTATTAAAATGATGGATAGATTAGATTTAGATAGACATAGTTTCAATTTTTCAGATAGACAAAGTTTCTTTTTTTATCTTTTAAAAAAATGGCTTGTAATTTTAGATAAATATGAGATAGATATAATTATTTCGCCATCTATTCCTCATAGAGTTTTTGACTATATTCTCTATATCGCAGCTAAATTAAAAAATATAGAATTTATCATGTTTCAGATGACACCTTTCTTTGATAGTAGTTTTATAATAGATGATATTGATACAACTACGAAATATTTAAAAGATACAATTCAAAAGCAAGATAAATTATTTCATATAAGAGAAGATATAAAAATTAGAATAGAACAAGTAACGAGGGAGTATTCAGGTGCAATTCCAGACTATATGAAGGCACAATCCCAAATGTTAAAAAATAATAATGTTCTTAATAAATTAGCTAAAAGAATTAGAACCTTAGTTTCTAAGCCTAATATTTTATTTGAAAAGAATACAACATATCATGTATCTCAAGATAGTATGCCATATGAAGATAAAGAGCCAAAATATAGGTTTCTTTTAAAAAAATATAAAAATAAAATATTTTTAAAAAATTTACAAGACTCATATAATTCTATTGTGACAAATGATTATAAAAACAAGTATGTATTTGTTGCTTTACATTATCAGCCAGAAGAGACATCAACGCCAACGGGTGGGTCATTTACTGAGCAGGAATTGATTATAAATTTGTTAGATTCTTTTTTAGATAAAGATATAGATATTGTTGTAAAAGAACATAAAACTCAGTTTCATCCAAATTATGAAGGTGCAACAGGTAGAAGTTCGAGTTTTTATAAAAATATATTAAAAAATTCTAATCGTGTTAAATTTGTTAGTGTTGAATCGGATCCTTTTAAATTAATAGATAATGCAATAGCAACAGTAACAATTTCTGGAACTATTGGATGGGAAAGTGTAATAAGAGGAACACCTACTTTAGTTTTTGGAAGAGCTTGGTATGAAGATATGATTGGTGTATACAAGATCAAATCTATTGAAGACCTCAGAAAAAACTGGTTATCAATACAAGAAGATAAAAACAATATTAAAAACGAAGATATCTACGCTTATCATGCTAAGCTTCAAGAATTTTTTATAGATGCTCCACATTATAAAGCATTTCAAAACAAGTCAAATCGCTCAAAAGAAGAAAATATAGATAATATTTTTAATGGTATTAAAAATCATTTAGTAAGAAAAGAGATATTGAATTAATGCAAAAAAAAATACTAAGTAGTGTATCTTCTCAAATATTATATATATTTGTAGCTACACTAGTAGGATTAGCACTAGTACCTATAACTATAAATATGTTAGGAAAACTTCAATATGGAGTATTTGAATTAATATTGTCATTGATTTTAATAGATATGTTTTTAGAATTTGGTATTGGGTCAACATTAGTAAAATATGTACCTGAGTATAAACATAACAAAGAAAAACTTAAATCTTTTGTCTGGTCTTATTATTATATAAAGCTTATTTTGACATTTATTGGATTTTTTATTGTTTGTTTTATAGGATTTAATTTCAATACTATTTTTAATGTAGCTAACATAGATAATTTGGAAGATGTTAAAGTTGCTGTATATTTATTTGGATTAGGACTTTTTATAAGTTCTACAGCTACAACTTTAGATAATTATTTAAAAGGTTATGTTTATTTTGGATTAACAAATATAGTAAGAGTATTTTCTTTAGTATTATTTTTCATAACTATTTATATTTATTATACTCAAAGTGTTACTTATAATATTGTTGATATTGCATTTATATGGTTTATTTTAAAGCCACTTTTCTTATTGATTTTACTAATTCTTTCTTTAAAAAGAGTTGATTTACAATTCATATTAAAACCTGTAAAATTTGAATATAATATAGTTTATAGAACATTAAAATATATGTTTGGAATGACTTATATTGTTATGATAGCACAATTATATAATAGACTTCCCAAAATAATAATAGGTATAGTTTTAAATCCTATTTATGTTGCATACTGGGGAATCATGGAGAAAATTAAAGAACCATTACTACAGTTGAATAATTCATTAATTAGACCTCTTATTCCAATATTATCTGATAGAGAAAACTTTAATAAACTAGACAAAAAGAAAATATTACTTATAAATAGATTTCAATATTTATTTATTTCTTTTTTAGGCATTATGACAATATCTCATATAAAATTATTTATAAGTCTTTGGTTGGGTAATGGCTACGATGATGTAATAAATATTATAAAAATAATTTTAATTGCATTTTTATTCCCAAATGCAGGTGTTTTTTTAATGATGTATTATGCAGAAGGAAAAACCAAAATAAATACTATATTTGTAACATCAAATACAATAGTAAGTTTAACTTTAGGGACTATTCTATTATTAGTTACAAAAGATATAAATATTTTTGCTTGGTCATTTAGTATTATTCTTATAGTTATGTCATTTATTAATATATTTAGATATACAAAATATTTTAAGATTAGTAATATAAATTTTATAAAAGATTCTATTTTACCTCCATTTATGATGGTTATTATATTTTTTATAATAAATTGTTTTATTAGTCAATATTTTAGTTTTAATTTATTTGGTTTAGTAAGTAGTATTTTTATATCAGTATTTATATATATATTATTATTTTTTATATTTATGAAAAGTGAAGACAAACAGTTATTGTTAAAGATTAGAAAGAAGAGATTAGATTAATGAAAAAAATTTATGTTTTAGTTGATAATGACCAATATTTTGCTCATCATGTAGCATTTGATACAATTGATATTAATGTGATTATAGATTATTTTAAAGAACGAGAAGTTACTTTAGAAGTATTACCTTTGAAAGAACTATCTTTGAAAATAGATATTAAAGATAGTATTATTTTTACATTAAGTTCACAAAAACCTTATCATAAACAATATATAGATGATATCGTTGAAGTATTGAGTTTAAATAATAATATTTTAATACCTTCTAAAAATATTTTAAGATGTCATGAGAATAAAGGTTATCAAGAATATTATAAAAAAATAGTCGGTATTGATTCATTAAATGGATATTATTTTAATAATGATACAGTTGATTATAAATATATAAATAAAACTTATAGTTTTCCTTTAGTCTTAAAACAAATAGATGGATCAGGAAGCAGAGGAGTTAGACTTATAAAGTCAGAAAAAGAACTAAAAAAAGAAGTTAATAGTTTCAAAGTATCTACTCATGTTCGTTTTATGATATATTGTAGAGAAAATATATTTAGGTTCTTAAAATTAAAATTTAGTGAAAAAAAGTTAAATTATTATAAAGACCATTCAAGTTTTATAATACAAGAATTTGTACCAAATCTTAGGTTTGACTATAAAGTATTGATATTTTTTGATAAATATTATGTATTAAAAAGAAATATAAATGAAAATGATTTTAGAGCTAGTGGAAGTGGAAACTTTGAGTTTGTAGATATAGAAGATTCTTTATTGGAATATTCTAAAGATATTTTTGAAAAATTAAATGAACCATTTATGTCACTTGATGTTTGTTTTGATGGTGATAAATATTATCTTATAGAATATCAAGGTATTCATTTTGGTCCATATACACAAATATACTCTAAAGGTTTTTATCAGAAAAATAGTGAAAAATGGGATTTCATTGAAGAAAAGGTTTCTTTGGAAGAAGATTTGGCATATTCATTATTTAATTATTTACAGGTAGCTTAATGAAAGTTAATAAATACTGGTTTTTTTTCTTTTTAACTAAAATATTTTATATGTTTTTTGCAATTTTTGTATATGCAAAACTTACAACACTTGGTGATGCTAGTTCATACATTAGTGGAAGTAAATTAAATCTAAATAATTTTTATTACAATTCTACATCTATGATGAGTTTTTTTGGATTAATGATAAGTAAAGTTTTGGGAAGTATTTTAGTTCATTTTCCATTTATGATTTTATCTTTTTATGGAATATGGTATTCAGTTAAAAGGTTAAGTTTAACAAATAGAGAATTATTTTTTATACTATTAATATTATCATTTCCTTCATTTGGAGTATGGACTTCAATAGTTTCAAAAGAAGCAGTAGGTGTATTTTTTATGGGAATTATTTTAGGATATTTTATAGATTTAATTAAGAATAAAAATAGAAATATTAAACTAATAGAGTATATTGCATTATATTTATTACTTATTTTTAAACCTCAGTATTTTATTGCTATATTAAGTATATTTATTTTTATTAAGCTTTCATATTTTTTTAAATTAAAAAATATTGGTAAATTATTTTTATTTTTAACTCATGTAATTATTATAATATCATTATTTTGGTATTTTAGAGATATTATTAATGAGTTATCATATACAATGCCAAAACATTTTACAATGGAAGCTGGTAGTACAAGAGAAAATACAATATGGTTAGAAAATAATGATGTGTTTTATAATGCACCTTATGGTATGTTTATTGCATTTTTTGGTCCAACAATAAATGAAGCTATTGATAAGCCAATTCAATTATTGGCATTTATCGAAAGTAGTATTATTTGTATAATAGCATTCTTTTTTATTTCTAAAGCTAGCTATATTGTACTGTTAACTAAAAAAATTAATATTTTATATTTTTCATTATTTAATATTGCAGTTTTTTGGTTACTATTTGTTCATTATCCATTTGGTGTACTAAATGCAGGATCAGGAATAAGGTATAGGGAAAATTTTTATGGTTTTCTAGTTGTATTTATATTTTATTTATATAAAAAAATAAAGGAAAGGGTTTTAATTGAAAAAAATAGTATTTCTTATTAATTCATTATCTTCAGGTGGAGCAGAAAAAGTTATCTCAGTTATCATAACAAAGCTTGTTGAAGATGGATTTGATATAGAGTTAATATGTTTAGAAAAAAATGTATTTTATGATTTACCTAAAAAAGTTAAAGTTACTTTTTTAGGTAATAATAATGGTAAAAGTAATGGATTTGTAAAACTATTAATGTTGCCTATTTTAGCAATTAGATTAAAGAAGTATATTACTAAAAATAAAATTACATTAATCCAAAGTCATGTATATAGGGCAAACTATGTAAATATATTATCTAAGTTATTTGGTTCTACTAATACTGTACAAGTTGTTAATGCAGGAGCAATATCAAGGTATTTACAAGAAGGTTTAAGAGGAAAAGTAAATTTATTTTTAATTAAGTATTTGTACAAAGAAGCTAATATAATTATATCTAAAGCAAAAGGTATGCAAAATGATATGCAGAATATATTTGACTTTAAAAATCAAAAAATCATTATAAATAATCCATATGATATTTCTTTGATAAACAGTTTGAAAAAAGAATCTGTAGTTGAATTCACTTTTGATGAAAAAAAGAAATATTTGATTTCAATAGGAAGATTTGAAACTTTTAAAAGACAAGATTATATTATTAAAGCATTATCAGATTTAGATACAGAGGTTGAGTTGATATTAATAGGTGATGGTCCAAATAAAAATAATTTAAAATTGTTAGTTGAAGACTTGGAGTTACATGAAAGAGTACATTTTTTAGGAAGAGTTAAAAATCCTTATAAGTTTATATTTAGGTCAGATTTATTTATATTAAGTTCAGATGATGGGGAAGGATTCCCTAATGTTTTGGTAGAATCAATGATTTGTGGTACCGCTGTGTTATCAAGTGATTGCATAAGTGGTCCTAGAGAAATTTTAGCTCCGAATACAGATATTAATTATCAAATAAAGGAGCAATTTGAATTAGCTGAATATGGTATCCTATACCCCAAAGGAAATATTATAGAAATGTTAAAATCAATAAAACTTTTTCTTTCTGATAAAGAATTAACAAAAAACTTTATTGATAAAGCACAAAAAAGAGCAAATGATTTTTCAGTTAATCAAATAGTTGAACAGTATAAAAAAGTTTTAGGAATTTAAAATGAAGATATTATTTTACACACCATTTATCACTTCAGGTGGGGGACTTCAAAAAGTACTTATAGACTATCTAAAAGGACTAGAAAATAAGGGTTACAAGGTTGATGTAATTTGTGATTTTAATATGGGTAATGAAGTTGAAACATATAAAGATGAAATACCAAATGATATGAGTTTTAAATATATAAAAAGTGAGCAAGTATCAAAACTGATATATTATTTTAGAACACTAGGTAAAAGAAATAAAATTTTTAATGTTTTTCTTTATGCTTTAATGATTATATTTGACTT
>Ga0233437_1006337_pt1 | contig 12129 bp, 11 predicted proteins | sample SI_122_August201_FD_182714 | JGI IMG/M metagenome (GOLD analysis project Ga0233437, IMG submission 182714) | Seawater microbial communities from Saanich Inlet, British Columbia, Canada - SI_122_August2016_200_MG | ecosystem: Environmental > Aquatic > Marine > Inlet | place: Canada: British... | reverse complement strand
TGCTAAACTTAAAGCTTTTAGAGCTGCATTAAGAGGTGTTGTGGATATTGAATTTTTCCTTTTTAGAGTTGCTAAAATTTATGCTTAAAAACAAAACCAACCCGAATTATGAAGTGAGCCAAGTTTCTGTGCAGTTAAAATAAAACGGGGTATAAGGAAATTGTAACTGTTTAATTTACAACAGCATCATTTTCCGTTGTTTCAACATCCTCCCCACCTTCTTTTTCATCCTCTTTCTCTTCAATGTCCGAAAAATCCAACATCTCTTTTTCATGAAGTATATTGTACCAAAGCATCACTTTTTTTATGTCGGAAACATAAACACGGTCTTTATCAAAATCAGGAGCTATTTCTTCGAAATAATTTTTTAATTCGTTTCCTGATGATTTATGACTTATTGCCAATGCACCCTCTTCTTTATCATAAATGGCTTTAAAGATTTCCTTTAAGGGGATATCCCCGGTTTCGGTGTAAATGGCAATGTCTTCCAATGCCGAGACTTTTGATGATGAATATGTTGGAATTCTTTTTTTAGTTTCAAGCGACTCAACAATAATATTGTTTTTCGACTCGGCTACCATTTTAAATAACCCTTGCTGACCTGATATTGCAAATATTCCTTTTAACATGACTATTAATTTTTTGCGAAGATACTATTTTTGTAATTCCTTGAAAATACAAGCTTAATTAAATTTAATTTGGTACGAAATACCACTTTTTACCCATCGGCCAGGTTGAACTACATTTCCGATGTCATAATAACTGTAATTAAAAATGTTGTTTATCGAAACGTAAATTGACAAATTTTTATTGTGGTACAAAATTTTGCCATCTAACAAGGCAAAAGGTTTGTAATCCACTTCCCCTACCCAGGTTCCATTTTCGAAACGGGTGAATGTTCCGTCCCTATCTTGATATACAAATTTTAAATCGATTGAAACATTTTTGGTAATCGTTTGATTTAATGAAGTAACAAACTTGTGTTTCAAATTATCTAAAACATAGTTTGAAATAAAATCAATGTTTTCCTTTTCAACATTATTATATAAATAACTGAATTGAATTTTATCGGGTAGCTTGTTGCCGTAATATTTTTTAAGATTTAACTGAAACTGAATTTCGGAACCTAAACTGTTTAATCGGGTTAAATTTTGAGGCTGCCACAATTCGTCGTTTGATTTTTTTACCCAGTCAATTATATCTTTTCCTTTTCTGTAAAAAACCACAAAATGCCCCTGAATAAATTCGTATTTCAATTTAAAACCCCCTTCTACCGAAGACGATTTCTCTGGTTTTAAATCGCTATTTCCAATATTTGACGGCCCGGAATAATACAAATCGGTAAATGTTGGCATTCGTAACGAAGTGTTGTAGGAAGCAAAAACTTTCAAAACTATTGTAAAATCATAACTCACATCAAGGCCGGGGAAAAAATTCCATCCCAAATTACTCCCCGAAATATTGTTGCCCAATACACCAATTGTGAATATCATATTTTCACGATAATAAGTATGTTCAAAAAAACCAGAAATTGAAGTACGCGATTTTGCCTTTGTAAATTCCGCATTTTCGCCCGATACCTGAACCGGATTTTCCAATTCTTCACCTAAAACGTTACTCAAAATATTTTCAGATCTAATTTCTGTGCCAAAAGCAGTTTTACCTAATTTCCATTGAAACCACGAATTCAGGCCTGCACCAAAAACATTTGTTAAATGGTAATTATGAGTCTTGTACCAATCGGGTGGATTACTCCTGAAAAGCTCAAATTTATCGTGGTGCCTGCGCCAATACACCGCGGGGGTAAAATGCAATTTTGAGGTTGATTCCCATTTTGCCGATGTAAAATATGTTTTGGTCTGCTCAAACTGATTTGGGTATTTTGGTGTATAAAAACTGTTTGCACCGAAATCTTTTTTCGATTCTCCAAATTGAAATAAAAACTTGCCTTTTTTTAACTGAAGCTGATTTAAATAGAACAAATTGGAAATCACAAAATCGGTATTTTCAACATATCCTTTTGAATTTTTTCGGTTAACGGCGATCAAATGTTGCAGTTTTCCCGTATCAAACGAAGCCGAAAGGTTGGTGTTAAAATAATTAAAACTTCCTATCGAAATTGCTAAAGAAACCGATTTTGAACCCGGTAGTTTAGTAATTATATTAATTGCACCTGAAAAAGCATTTGGTCCGTAAACACGGGCTGCTGGCCCTTCCAAAACCTCGATCCGATCGATTTGGCTTAAACTAACAGGTAAATTAAAATTATGGTGGCCGGTTTGTGGGTCGGTAATATTTACTCCGTTTAATAGAATTAAAGTTTGATCGAAATTCCCCCCCCGAATACTTACATCCGACTGAACACCTTTCGTTCCTCTCTGCCTGACGTCAACTCCTGCGATGTACTCCAATAATTCATCGATACTTTGAACCGGGGCAGCCTCAATCTCTTTGGTATCAATCACCGAAATTATCCTTGCTATTTGCGAAAAAGTAACGGGTACCCTTTTTGCGTTCACCTCAATTTCATCCAGATCAAATTGCATTTTAACATCCGAAGTATCTATCATATTTGCCAGCGAAACAGCGGGTGATGAAAGCAAATAAATTACTAACAACACCGAAATTTTAACTGTTCTATTCAATGTTAAAAATAATGAATAGCTTTTTCTTCCCCATTTTTTGAAAGATAAAATCTGTTGCGCCTTATACTTTACCCTGGATTTCTTCATCATATTAATTTAAACGACAAATATACAAGTTGCAACAAATAGCAAAAATTATAGTATAAATACCTGGTTTCATGTCCTTAAATAATTAACAATTAGGATGAAATAAATACCAATTAACAAACATTTAAAAAAAATGTTCACAGGCTTATAAATATTCTTTATGTGGCATAGAAAAAATCAACTAATAAAAGACCTCTATTTCTTTTTTAAATCTAATTCCCGGCTTATATTTGTTTAGACAAATTAAAAATAACACGCCATGACTCAGATTCAATTTAACAACGCACTGCTCGGATTAAGCGACAAATTGCATTATTACGCTTTAAGTTTAACCTCCGATTCGGAACGGGCCAACGACCTTTTGCAGGAAACATTTTTGAAGGCTTTAACGTATCGTGACAAATTTAGACAGAACACAAATTTTAAAGCCTGGATCTACACAATCATGAAAAACACATTCATAAACGACTACCGAAGGAATGTAAAAACAAAAAATACTTTTGACGGTTCGAACAACGACTTTCATTTAATGTTTTCGAAAGATAAAGTTTATCCTGCGCCCGATTCGTTTTACAGTACAAAAGAAATTCATAAAAGTATAAATTCTCTGGGTGACGAATATAAAGTTCCGTTTACCATGTTTCTCGACGGTTACAAATACAAAGAAATTGCCGAAAATCTTGCTTTACCGTTGGGAACAGTAAAAAGCCGCATCTTTTTTACACGTAAGAAATTAGAAAAATCACTTCACGAATATTCGAATAATTAATACCATCACCAACAATTTTATTGATAAAAAAGATTCTCGGTTTGAGGATCTTTTTTTATTTTGGTACAAATTTTATCTAAATGAAAAAAGTTGCTGTTGCTCTTGCAGAAGGTTTTGAAGAAATTGAAGCGGTTAGTATTATTGATGTTTTAAGAAGAGCAGAATTGGACGTAGTTGCAATTTCCATTACCGGAAACCTGGAAGTTACAGGTTCGCACAACATAAAAATTATGGCCGATCAACTTTTCGAAGAAGTAAATTACAAAACAATTGAAATGATTGTGCTACCGGGAGGAATGCCCGGTTCTGCAAACTTAAATAGTCATATCGGTCTAAATAAGCAAATTTTAAATTTTAACAAAAAAGGAAAAGCTCTTGGTGCTATTTGTGCTGCACCGTTGGTTTTTGGTAATCTTGGAATTCTTGAAAACAAAAATGCAATATGTTATCCTGGATTTGAAAAATATCTTAAGGGCGCCAAAATTTTAGATGCTGATATTATTCAATCTGATAATATTATTACTGGAAAAGGTGCCGGGGTGGCAATTAAATTTGCCTTGAAAATTGTTGAAAAATTGAAGGGAAAGGAATTAGCCAGCAAACTCGCCCACAAAATGATTGTAGAATATAAAGACAGTGTCTAATATTAATACGGAATTTTTTGTTTGATAATAGAAAAGTTCAAGACCTTTCCTTTCCTTCATGCTGTGATATTATAATCCAAACATAACTTTAACACCAATTCTTAAAAAGTTAGCTCCACCAAGTGTATATTTTATTTCGGGGGCAATTGCTAAATCGCCGGCTGGTACATTTAATCCAATTCCGAGATTAACCCCAGCATCCGATCCTGTAAATGAGTCACTAAAATCTCCATATTCTCCTAAATCGGCTTCGTATTTAATTTTAAAAAAGGTCATGTTTAATCCACCAATTGCATACAAACTTCCTAAACTCTCAATTTCTGTAAGTTGGTAATTTGCATCTAAATCCAACAACGACCAGTTGACAGAGTTCTTTTTCAGAAAATAGGTAAACGATGGTGCAGCACTCCATTTTTCGTTAATCTCGTATTTCCCATTTGCACTAAAACCAATGTTATTAATGTTGGTTCCGTAAACAAGACCAAAACCGGCACTCATTTGTGCACTCGCTTCAGTTACCGCAAAAAAGAGAATTGCCACAATAAACGTTTTGAATAAATTTTTCATAAATAAATTTTTAATAATTAATTAAGGATTGATTTTATAAACGATGATTATTAATTGGTTAAAATTTCACAAATTCTACTCTTCGGTTATTAGCTTTCCCTTCAGCAGTTCCGTTTTCGCCAATGGGTTTGCTTTCGCCCCAACCTGTTGATTTTAAGCGACTGGAAGAAATGCCCATACTAATTAAACGTTCCTTAACGGCTTTTGCACGAGTTTCAGAAAGCGACTGGTTTAGCGTTTCATCACCATCGCTGTCCGTGTGTCCTTCAACACTGAAATTCAAATCAGACTGTTTATTCATTAAATTGAATATCTCGTTAATAGCCCCGTTACTTTCGGGTTTAATTGTGGATTTATTCACATCGAAACGAATGCCGTTAACGATAATTTTTCCATCGGAAAGTACACGGTCGTAGTATTTTACACCGCCTTCTGCGATTCGGATATTTTTTAAATACAATTTTTCTGCCAACGCTCGAATGGTAATTCCCCAAGGATTTCCTTCGAGATGAGGCACATTGATTAGGCGTGTATCATCCATGTATGCTTTAAATTTCCCTTTCGTATATGCAATGGAAATGTGTCTCCATTTTCCTGTAGGTTCTTCGCTCCAGCCAAGACTTTCGGTTCCCGGGTAGCGTTTATCGGTATTTGCAAACTCTAATCCCGTGGGATTAACAGTTAGTTTCTCACCCAATCCTTTATTCCACTGGTTTTTATGGTCTCTGAAATGGATAAAATACCTGTTGCTGGGAGACCTACCCTTTTCAAACCAAACATCAAATTCAATCGTAAAAATTTCGGGTAAGTAATCTTCTGTTGCATTTTTTACGTAGGGAACAATTGAACCGCCGCCATTCAAAAAAATAATTACCGGCTCATCATCCATTTCCCCAATTTCAGCAGATCCTTTGTATAAATCCCATCTACTTGGGAATTCGCCACTTTCTTCATCGGCACTCGGGGTATCTTCAAAAATAACTTCGTCACCAGGCACAAAATCGTATTTAGCCCATTTAACATCCGGCGCCGATGGTTTCTCTTCTGCTAAATCGGCAGACTGGTCGCTTGCATTATTTTGCTGAACCTTTTCTTCCTGCTGCGAATTATCCTTCTTTTTATTTTTCTTTTTGAAAAGTTTGCCAATTCCTTCTTCCAGTTTGTCAAAACCTTTATCAATGGCCTGGTCGGTGCGAGAATTTGCCCGTTGGTTGGCTTCGCGTTTTACTTTTGTTTCTACATCAACTTTAACTTGTGAAAGTGAAGTTGCGTAAAATAGTACCGTAATTAGCAAGCTTAAAATAATCTTAATCTTCATGTGAATTATGTTAGTCTGTTTAATGGCGTGAATTTATTAAACCCTCAAGTGGCAATCTCCACAAACTTGAATGTGTTAGGATTCGTTTTGAAATTGTTGATTATTTTGAAGTATTTGTAACAATGTTTTCTTTTTACGTGTGGATGTTGGAATTCGTGTATTATCGGAAAGAATTAGTTTAAAACCATCCGATTTATCAATTTTTGAAATGTGCATTAGATTTACCAAATACGATTGATGTGTACGAAAAAAGCGATACCGGATTAATTCAGTTTCAAATTCTTTAATATTTCGCGATACTACAATTGGCTCTTGATTGGTTAGATAAAAAGTGGTGTAACTGTTATTACTTTTGCAGAAAAGAATATTTTCTATTTGAATTAAATGAATGGAATCGATGGTATTTAATACCAATTTTCGATTTGTTAGCATAAGTAAATTTTTTGCCGAATCTACCCACGAAAAATACTTTTAACAGTTGCTAATTTGAATTCGCAAAGATTGAGTTTGAAAATGGAATGAATTTGGGGTTTGGCAATTTTCAGAAAATTAGAGTTGTTCCAGGAGGGATATTAACTGTTTTTTCTGACGAAGCGAAACTGGTATCTCTTTTTTGTTTTTCATGATAATAAACCCACCATCGGTTTTATCTATTTTTTTGACGTGGTTTAAATTTACCAAATACGATTGATGTGGCCTGAAAAAACTGTAATCCTTTAAAAGTTCAACATACTCTTTTATACTTTTCGAAACCACAATTCGCTCATTATTTTCGAAATAAAAAGTAGTATAACTGTTGTCGCTTTGGCAGAATAAAATATCACTGATATCGATAATATGAAGAGAATCAATGGTTTTAAGAACCAACTTTTTACTTTGGATTTCTTTTCTGAACGAATCCATTAAAATATCAGTCTGAACCTGGTCGTCGGTATTTTTTTCAATGTCGGCTAAAGTTCGTTGAATGGCTTGTTGAAATTCTGTTTCGTTAACAGGTTTCATAATGTAATCGTGGGCACTAAATTTTATGGCTTTAATGGCGTAATTATCGAATGCAGTAATAAAAACCACCTTGAATTTATACGGTCTGAGTTGCTGAAGAATTTGAAAACCCGAACCTCCTTTAATTTCAATATCGAGTAAAACCAAATCGGGTTCTACAGTTTGTATTAAACGCACTCCGGTTTCAACAGAATCGGCTTTCCCCATTAATTTTATTCCCGGAAAATAATCGGCCAGCAAACGGGAGTTTACTTCCTGCATGGCTGGTTCGTCGTCTATAATTACTGCTTTAATCATTGTTTAGAACCGGAATATCAATGGTGATTTTTACTCCGGAAAGTTTTGGGTTTGTATCATTTAAATTCAACAGCTCAAATGTAAACTTTTTATGGTGTTTTTGTTGAATTAGTTTCCTTCGTTTTTCAAAAATATTCATCGCCATCGATTGATGTTCTTTTGCAATTTCGTCGTTTTTATGAATTCCATTCCCGTTATCTTCAATAATAAACTCAACCCAATCGGTTTTGTCTGAAATATGTAAACTCAAAAAACCCTCGCGTTCTAAATTTTTAAAACCGTGTTTTATTGAATTCTCAACAAAAGGTTGAATTAGCATGGGTGGAATCCGGATAAGATCAACTTCCAAATCATTCGAATAAATTATATTGAAATCGAATTTATTTCCAGAACGCATTTTTTCCAGTTCGACGTAATTTTTCAACATACTAATTTCGTCGGCCAGTGAAATGGTTTCGGCAACCGAGTTGTTTAATGTTCCGCGTGTTAAAGAAGCAAATTGTGAAAGGAATTTCGACGCTTCACGATTTTCGTTTTGCAACATAAAATTCTGAATTGAACCCAAAACATTGAATATAAAATGCGGGTTCATTTGCGAACGAAGTACCTGTTGTTGAAGATCATTTTGTTTCAATTCAGCCTGGTTTCTGCGAATGTTCAGAATATAAAGAATAAGTAAAATTACAATTATCAATACTGCAATTAGAAATATTCCGGCACGTAAACGTTGATTTTTTAACCGGTTTTCTGTTGTTAGCAAATCAATTTGCTGCTCTTTTACTTTGGTCTGATATTTAGTTTCTAATTCAGAAATATTGTTTTTTATATCGGCCGAAGAAATTGCATCATTTACCGTATAATGGCGTTGTAAAAAAATAAAAGCCTGCTCAAATTTATTTTGAGAACTTTGATAATCAGCAATAAATTTTAAAGCCAAACTTTGTTCGCGTAGCAAATTGCACTCTTCCGCTTTTCGCAAAGCTTCGCTGGCATAAAACAAAACGGAATCATTTTTATTGAGTTCCTGATAAAGTTCTGCTATGTACAAGTATTCTTCAGAAGCACCCATACAATCCAGTATTTTTTCAGAAAGTTTCAACGATTGTTTATGATAAATAATGGAACTGTCTAAAACGCCCGTTTCAAAATAAACATCGGCTAAATTACCAAGTCCTTCGGCAATTCCCAGATTCCATCCAATTTGCTCCGAATAGCGAATCACATTTTTATAAAATACGATGCAGCTATCAAACATTTCGCGCGTTTTGTAAATATTTCCAAGCTCGTTATAAAAAATGGCAAAGTTGGAGGGTGAAACACTGTCTCTTTTTTGCAATTCCTGCTTTGCCAATCCCAAATAGTAATCTTGGTTCGGAATATCATCGAGCAACTGTTGCAGTACTGCGAGCTTCATGTAATTATTAAAAATGCGCGGATGGTTACTTTCCTTTCGAATTTCCAGAGATTTTAGCAGACAGTCAACCGCATTTGAATAGTCACCCATATCTTTATAGGCAGCACCCATATTTTCATAACTGTTTGCTTCAATTAAATGTTCTTTCTGGGCGATATTTATCTCCAATGCTTTTTGAAAATAGTTTACTGCTTCCTGATTTTTACCCAAGATTGAGTTTGAGATACCAAGCTTATTATATGTTTCTGCCAGATAGAAACTGTCTTCTTTTTCTTCCTGTAAAAGGAGCATCTGTTTAACAATCTCCTCATATTTTTCCCAGTTCCCTTTTCTCTCATAAAGATTTGAAAGAGATTTTAACAGTTTCTTCTTTTCTTCTAATTCAGTTGCATTGTGAAAAAGTGTGCTGAGACTATCGATTTGTGGCTGAGTATCGACCTGTGCAAATGCAATATTTTGAGTTGACAGTAAATTAATCAACAGCAGAATAAAAATATATTTGACTTTCAAATTACTAATCATTAATGTTTTTTTTGAAAGTGACGAATTTAACAAAAAGTAAGTTTGATTATTAAAATTTTAAAAAATATGTGCAACTCTAAATAGTGGTACGAAATGTATTTTATTTTAGGTGTGTGTTTAACTATTTTGTGAGCGTAAGTTCGTAATTATTAGCTTTTTGTAATCGCGCGTAAAATTAAATTTGCTGGCGGAGTACTTGGAATAAGTTTGTAAATTCTGATTTGCTATCCAAATTAGAGTGATGGATATTACCAAAATAAATCATTTGTACAGAAAAAGGTTCATAAATGTTAGCTCCGGGAATATCAAAAGGTTTGGTTTCTTAGTATACAGAGTAAAAAAGATTGATGACAGATTAATAGTCAACTTTTCCGTACCCAATTATTTTAGGGCCAAAATCGAGTGTAAGTGACGCTAATCCGATGGGTGTCATTCCAACAACAAAAGGTTTTCCGCGGTACTTAAAATAAAACATGGCGTAACCATGTTCGTAAAAAACCAAATCTCCTACTTCTGGCGAGGAATCTAAATTTGGCAACACTTCTTTTAGTTTGTATCGTTCGTTGTTCTCGATGTTTGTTTTAGCAAATTTATTTATCATATAAGTTGCAAAGCTGGGCGAGTCGAATCCTTTTTCCAGCGAATTCCCTCCTAAATGCCATTTAACCTTTTCATCGTCTATCAGTTCGCGCATTTCGCTTAACAATCGGGTTTGTTTTGGGTAAACCGAAAACAACTCTTTATCGATTGAGAAATTAAATGAATGCCGCTTGTCTTTGTAATTTATTGCCAGTTCCATTACTTTTCTCATTTCTGCAAGACTGTCGGTTTTTAAAATTACCGAATTATTAAGTTCGCCGATTGTAACTTCCAGGTCTTGTTTTTGTATTTCCAGAACTTTCACTTGTGTATTGGCATTATCAACCGATAAATAGGAAATAACGATAAGAACGACTGTAATAATTAATGGAATTGAAGTATAAAGAAACATTCGTTTTCTCGACCTTTTTTCCTCATTCTGGAACTTGCTTAATATTTGTTCGTTTTTATTTTCCATAATTATCCAAGTACGTTTTTTTCAATAAACTTCCAGATTAATTCTTCGAGCTTTTTTTTGTCGGCTCCTGTCGAATGTTTGTGTTGTTCCGATAACTCGCTAATAAGTTTTATCCTGTTTTTACGATCGACAATTTCTTTTATAGGAAATGCACAAACCGAAGAAACAAGCGTTCCCGAAACGCTTACTAAACTTTTCATTTCGTTTGGGAAAGTAAGAATATTAAATGCATTAAGTAAGATGATTAATAATCCGATAAATATTATTAATAAGGCAAACCCAATTCTAAATCGAATCGAATTTTTATATGTTTGAATTATTTGGTCTATGTACAAATCGACATCCATTTCCAGAAATTTGCGATAGACAATTTACAACAAATATAAAAGATTAACAAGTATTTTATTTGAGTCTTTTTAGGAAGTAGATTTTAATGCTTTGATAATTAACGTGAGTTCGACCAAAAGAAACGAATAACGATAAGAATATTAACAAGTTACTTTATGCGGGCGCGTCAAAATTCCGTAAATCGGGCTAATTGGCTGCTATGAAAAAAGGCTAAGGTTAATTTTGACATGATTTTTCTTTGCTTCGTTTCTTTTCATCAAGGAAAAGAAATGAAGTGGGGTTTGGGGCAAAGCCCCATTCAGTCAGATAATTAGATAGTTATAATTTTATATATTGAACTTAGATAGACATCCAACTCTCCCTCGTTACAAACAAGATGGAGAAAAAAAACCAACTTTCATCTGAAAATTGGCTTTCTAAATTATTTATTTGATTTTACTAATCTCTTAACTCAATCTCTACTAATTCGAATACTTGATAAAATCCATAATCACCGGGCTGGTCTTTTATAACTTTTGCAAGTAATCCGGGTTTGTCATTTATCATCCAAAGTTTTAAGTTTTCATAATCATCGCCTATTGCTTCAATTACAGTGCAATTAAATGTACCTGCCGCAGAAGTGATTTCTTCTTCACCCAGCACTCTGAAAGTATAGCTTTCAAAGGGATAAAGTTTATTATTCCAATTGTGCATTGCAACTGGCATTTCCGAATTTTCAGGGAGCGAGGCCGTATCGAAACCTACAAATATATTATCCATATATATTCCTTCGTTCATACTTCCCCTAACATTTGCTGTAAGTTTTTTTGTATCAAAAGACTCTGTTTCTTCAACCAAAGCAGAAAATTCATATACCAATTTATTTATATTTGACAAGTATTCGATGAGTTTTGCAAAATCTTTCCACGGCAATTTTTCCAAATCTGCCTCGTATTTGTAATCGCCATTTTCATTGTAGAAATCGTCATCAGAAAAAGTTGGTCTTTCAACTTTAATATCTTTTTGCTCTGCTTTTGTTGCATTAATATTATTGCCTTTATTTTCTAATTCAAGTTCAGTGTCGGTAATTTTTACAACTGTGTTTAGTCCTCGTAATTCATCATCCGAAGTCATAACTATAAGTGATTTTTCTTTTGAATTATACATCCATGTTCCCTTACTTGTAAATTCTGCTCCATCCATTTTTTCCAGACTTATAAAAGAATCGGGTAATTTGAAGCGCAATATTTTATCCACGTCTTCAACTGAAACTTTCCATAATCCTTCTAATTTTGAGTTTTTGTTTTCTGTTTCAATGGTTTTTTGGTCCATTTTTTTGAAAAATAATTTCATTTCAGAACCACTTAAAACCATTTCATTTTCGTTGAGTTTTGATATTTTTCGTTCACCGGCAAACTCCTTTATCATTTCCGATTCAATGGTAACTGTTTTTCCTTTTTTCTTGTAGACCCAGTTCTCA
>Ga0233437_1006332_pt1 | contig 12145 bp, 18 predicted proteins | sample SI_122_August201_FD_182714 | JGI IMG/M metagenome (GOLD analysis project Ga0233437, IMG submission 182714) | Seawater microbial communities from Saanich Inlet, British Columbia, Canada - SI_122_August2016_200_MG | ecosystem: Environmental > Aquatic > Marine > Inlet | place: Canada: British... | reverse complement strand
CAGCTCGACCCCATCAATATGCGCCTCAGCCGCTTGCGTGGTCTCCACAGCCCACACAGAGATATGGATTAGTTAGACATTAAGCTAGACATTAAACGCCCCCCGGCACTGCACCAACAGCAACCGGGGCACTTTTCATCACTCAATTTAAACGGAATCAAGTAATGAACCTACTATATGATACATCAATGACCGAAGAACAGGCCAGGATCAAAGCCCTCAAGCTGATACATAAACTCACCTGGAACCAGATCGCCGACCTCCTTGGCGTGTCCGCCCATACTGTCATGCAGTGGGCAAAACCGGAGACAAGCAAGAACAGCCGATCACCCGGCCCCTGCTGTGTTGAGCTGTTAGAGCTCAAACTCCAAACCCTTCACGGTGATAAACATCTGCACACTCAAGACACACCCGCCAACTACACCGCAGACGAGCCTGACCACCGCATAACCTTGAAGGCATCCCTCAACAATGGCGTGTATCTCGCTGATTCAATAGACGATACCTGCACCACACTAGATCAGGAGACGTTCTACACGTCACTGGATAGCCTTGGAGCTGGTACAGTAATTTGTGCGGAGGTTGATGCAGAGATGTACAGCAAGATTGATAGCGACTACGGGATTAATTAAACCCTCAACAGGAGATAACACAATGTCAGGAGATAACACAATGTCAGGAGATAACACAATGTCAGGAGATAACACAATGTCAGGAGATAACACAATGTCATTTTTCAACGCAAATAACGGACACATCGCGATCAGCCGAGGCATCAGCCCTGATGCCAGGGTAACGACTGCTGAGGATTTACTGGCAGCAGTCGCACAAGGGAGTCGGGAGACTCTAGCCGCCGAGGCAGACGGATATCAACTGGTGGATGGAGAGATCACCAAAGATGATATTTTCTACGGGTACTATATCCCTATGACCTACACCATCCGCCTGCAAGATGACACCGTGGGCACCATCAGCGCCGCCACGGAGCCACTCATAGGCTCGACGGTAACCGTCAATCTGCAGGACGAAAACGGAAATTCGATAGAAGTGGAAGGGGTAGTCGCGGATATTTTAGAAGCCAAAGACTATTAACCCTGCCAACCCCACCGACCACATCGAGCCGCCGACTTAGGCGGCTTTTTTGTGGTCTGCTCTGTCGATCTGCAACGCGTCTACCACCTCTTTGAACCGCTCCTGCAGACTGCTCTCTAACTCAGCTGCGCTTGTGAACTCCGCCGACCTAACATCGTTCATAACTACCCGCTTCAGCGCTTGCTCCAATCGAGGGTAGAAATATGTAGGCTTACAACCGACCTTGTCTGTTTTGTATACCACCCACTGGTTTTTATCCGCCCCAATACTCCAATTCTCATCAATTACTATCATCGTATTCTCCGCTGCACTCTTAAAGTCGATTCCAAGGCTGTTGTAAGCCCTCTCAGCGTGTTTTAACGCTTTACCCCTACCTACCCTACCGCCCTGCCTCTACACCCACCCAGAAGAACACTATCTCCTTGAGTCGTTCGCGGTGCTGTCTACCCTTAGAGTGCTCGACATCTCCCAGGTACTCAGCCTTCAACACCTCAACCATCTGATCAGGCATCAACCGGATCACACGATCCGCTCTCTCAACCTCTCGACTCCGCCAGATGTTATCCAACGCACCACAAGGCACTTTGCTCCTGCAACCTCCACCAGAGCCACGAGCTCCACCCTCACGTTCGTACCTGGACTCGGCTGTCTCTTTCGGATAACCCAGGTTGCTCTTGACCATCCTCTCAGCCGACTCACACTTCCAGTCGAACCACGCCGCCGATAGCTCTCTCAACATCTTCAGATCAAATCTCATCATCATCTCGCTCATCTCTCCAGCTCCTCAATGCCTAACCTGCGCCGTTCTCGCCATCGTTATCTCGTTCAACACCTCGTCGGTAAACAGTTCAACCACGGCTTCAACATCACTCTCTGAGCTATCGGCTACTGTCTGAGCGATAATCGCCACAGTACCCACCAGCCCATAGAACACCTGCAGTGCTGGTCGCCCCCCAACATTGTCCAGTAAGTTCATCACCAGCTTGTGGATCTGGTCGGCCTCAGCCACTAATGCCTCAGCCACTAATGCCTCAGCCAGCTCTATGCCTTCAAGCCCATCCATTCCCATTCCCATCCGCATCATCTTTTCTCCAGCTCCTGTACCAACTCGTCCACTCCCTCCAGGGTATCGATCACTCGCGCGTCGAATCCAAGGGCGCTCAACTTCTCCAACCAATACCTCTGCAATTTACTCGGCCTTTTGCCCGGAGCTTTGAGCTCTACGAATACAGTCAAGCCGTCAGGCATCAAGATCAAGCGGTCGGGCTTGCCACGGTCACCTGGACCACTCCACTTGTAACAACCACCACCGATGGCCTTAATGGATTTGACCAGGTGCTTTTCGATTGTGCTTTCGCGCATCAGCTCAACCCCCCTTCGGCGCACCCTTGCGCCGGGGGGTTGGCACCTGTGGGGGGACGTAGCGAAGCGAAGTACGTTCCCCCTTTAGGGGTACCGTACATACCGTACTTTTTCCCTTTAAGTTTCATAAACTTACAAGGATTCGAGAAAGTAAGGCGTACCGTACTTTGGACTTTTGACGTAAGCCACTGTTTTGCATCGATAAAAGTACGGTAATACCGTACAATACCGTACTTACCGTACTTCATTTAGACCACCTCCAGAGCTAACTTTACGTGGACTAAAGTGGGGGCATTTCCCCCCTTCGTAACCTTCTGGCTGAACCAAACTTTGTACCGTTTTCCATCCACGCTGGTACGACTTACTGCCAGCTCTTCGCCATAGCGAAACGCCCTCAATGCTTGCCTCGATGCTCTATCGTTAGACACTCCCCAACGGCTACCCAGTAGTTTGTAAAGGTGGCTAAGCCTACCTCCGTCTTTGTTGGCTCCGATCTTTAGAGCCTCTTCAAATACCGCTTGTCTCCACTGCTCCAGCTCCTCTTTAGACGCTGACTCTTTATCCTTTTTCGCTGCATCGATGTATTTAGTAGCATCAAAAGGTACAGGCACACCGATTTCCTCCCCGGATGGAAGGGGTACTGAGGTCATTTCAAACCAATGAGCGGATTCATCAGGAAGAGAGTAGTTCCCTTTGGAGGAGTCAAGGCGAAGCATCCTGCGGCCACGCTCCCAGTCTAATCCCCAGTCTTTGGCTCGTTTTTTGGTCATCCGGGCCAAAGTGGTAGCTATTCGCGCGGCATTGATTAGTGAGGAGGCTCCGCGTGTAGACTCTGCGTTCCCTGCATGGGACTCAGAATCTCCCCCACCCTTCTTGGTGTGGTGGATCAGGTCAATGGCGCACTTCGTCTCAGAGGCTATCCTACGGAATATGGAGACAACCCGCTCAACCTCTCCATTGTTGTTTTCGTCCACTTCATGGAACGATATCAAGGGGTCTATGACTAGGTATTTGATACCCTGAGCGTTGATGCGCTTGATTAGCTCGTTAATCAAATAGTCGTTAGCTACGGCCTCCCCGTCAGTAACAGTCATTAGCTTATAGCTCTCCCCGTAGCCAGAGATCACTTTGAGATTGTCGCGGAGCCGATCTTTATCTACATTAAAATGGATGGCCGCTGCGGAAATTCTCCGGTGCAACTCTTCGCAGTCATCCTCATTGTTGATAATCAGCACTCTGCCTGGGGATAGAACCTTCTCCCCCAGCAGCTCTTCCCCCATATCAGTGGCCACAGCCAAAGAGCGAAGCACAACGAACGCGGATTTACCTATGCCCCCTGGGGAGCCTATGACCCCAACATACCCGCGCAGAAGATACTGGTTAATGAGCCAAGGCCGTGGGGGAACTGCCGCCATAACGTCAAAGGGAGGCAGATCCCCAGAGGGAAGGCTCCGCGCCTGGGTTTTCTGCTCCATCTCCTTCTGCTGTGCTAACAGCTTCTTGCGAATATCCCTCGCCTTCTGGAAGTAGGTACGGAAAGTGATTATGTTCCCTGGCGTGGTGCTATTCCCCCCAAACGATCTCCACTTTTCTCTGGTTTGAGCGGAGCTCTTGTACTCTGTAGAGTTTTGACTCCACTCATCCCAAACCTCCCAGCCCTGTTCGCTGCCGTCAAACTGGTGGTGGAGGGCTAAACCGACATCAATCCATTGACCGTAAACGTCACTATCGGTCTTTAAATACTTGAGCACCCCCTTAACTTTGTCCACAGACAGATCCATCGGGGCTTTGTACTCCATCGCCACGAACTGAGGCTCTCCATCCGCTGACTCAAAGCTATCAGCTTTGGGTTTCTCCCCATCCAGCTTCAGATCGAAAGCCTGGATAATCTCCTCAACACTGTAATCCAGCCACGGTTCTGCGTGAGTCAGGAAGGTGGGGACGGGTTTACCATCCACGCTCATGTACTCCGGTTTACCGTTCACCCCACCAGGGAGGCGCACCCAGCGCACGTTGTTGGCAGCATCGGGATCACCCCCAGCTTGCATTGCAAGGGCGTTGCACAGCCTACGGGCGTAGACACTATCAGTGATCGGCTTGTCCAATAGGTAGATGAACTGGCTGTTCCCTGGGCTTGTCTCCACAATGTACGAAGGCGGCAGTAAATCGCTACCATCTCCTTCGGTCTTAGCTCCTATCCCAGCGCCAACATCGTCGATCATCAACATGTGCAGTGCGGCTACGTTTTTGTTTTGGTTTTTATACTCCCCACTCGCCCCAGGGACGATGCTGGACAGGCTGACATATAAGTTACACTCTTCAGTCAGATGCTCAGGCCAAACGCCGTTCATCCCAATTGCTGACCAGTTGGCATCGTTACGGTCTTTAGGGTTGCCCACAAAACCCGCCACAACAGGGCGAGCCCCAGCCGGGAGCTCAGAGAAAACCTCCTTAACAAACTCGTGCGCGGCAGCACTCATGCAGCACACTCCCGGTCACACTTAATAAACAGGTCAGGGCGCAACTCATGGCGCATAACCTTCCCCTCAAGCGCGAGCTCGATCTCAACCGCCCTCTCCGCAGGGATGCGCCTGGAGCGCCACATATTGACGGTCTGGGGGTGTTTAAGTTGGAGGGTTCGCGTGAGGGCTGACAACCCTCCCGCCAGTTCAATAGACCGCTCAAGGGCGGACTGCATTTGCAGCTTCTCTGATCTTTTCATGGTAAATGCTCTCTGTGGAAGGAAAGAGGAGTTCATATTCTACTTATAATTGAACTTAAATGTCAATTTCCAACATTGTGATCAGGGTTTTTGATTGAGTATTTTTGTTTAACCAGTACAATACTAGATATAAAAACTAAAATATTCAGGAGATAGGCTTATGAACAATGAGATAACAGCGCGCATTAGCGCAGCGATGGAAACCGCCGAACTCAATCAGAGCGACCTAGCCAGAATGATTGGCGTTAGAAAATCAACGGTATCTATGTGGATGTCTGCACACCAAGATCGCGCACCTAAGCGTGCGAATCTAAAGAAGATCGCGGAGGTATTGGGGGTGCAAATCGAATGGCTAACAGACGGAGGGGAGATGAAACAGGCCATCCCCCAAGAGACAATCAACTTCTCCCCAACAAAGTATGACCCGGGCCGAGAAAAGAAAGTATTTAACGCTCAGACCAAGCTCATGCACAAGGTTCGTAACGCACTGATAAAACTAGATGATATATCAAGCAACATTGACAGAAAAATCGCCTTCGACATACAGGCCCTGTATACCAGCAACAACTGTGTAATCACATTAAGAACCCTCATTAAAGAGACTGAGGCCAAGTCACTAGAGAAAGATCGCGCCAACATCGGTGCTGCACTGTGGAATCTAAACATAATACAAATGCTCGACGAGGATATGGGGGTAGATCGCCGAGGGATACTGGCCATATATGTTGTTGAAGACCCAGAAAGTGAATCAGAATTGCGGTCGTTCACCCTGGAGTATTTGATAGAGCAGCAAGGAGAGTTCGCTAGTCGCGCTGGCATAGAAATTATTACGATATATGAGCCTGAACAAATTGTTGATTTGATTGCTGAAATAGAGGACATCGAACATCTAATGTAAAAATATTCGATTTATTTGAACTTTATTGTTGCGCTTTTAAAAAATCCATGTAAGATATCCCCAACTGCTGAGTAGAGACAGCGGTTCAAAATTTCCACAGAGACACCCCACAGGGGTTCGGATTAACGAGAGAACAGGAGCGCCGAGTCAAATGCCGTTAGATGCAAGAGTTGTAACTGAAACTCGTCTGAAAAACCTATCAGACGATGAAATCCTAAGAGAGAACACCGTCACCCCCCTGGAGGATTCCCTTCAAGAGCGGCTGGGTGAATGGTTGGGGCAAGACCTCGCTATCAAACGAGCTCTCAATCTTTTCGCAGGAAAACTGGAACTCCCTTTTGATGAGTCCGAAATCCCCGAGTCTATCCAAGATATGTTGGAGGTGTTAGCCGAAAGGCCACAAATCACCCTTTCATAACGTAGAAAGGCCGACGCTAATTTTAGAGATGAGCATCGGCCTAGAAGCTATCAATCCAATTCCTTCCACAGAGACGAGATCAAATGCTTGAATCCATACTACAAGAGCTAACGCTCGCTGTCAATGAACTGACGACTCAGATCCGCATCCAGAATGCGAATTCAACAGAACGTACAGAGAACACCAGTCCCTCCCCTGCTGAAACCCCTACTGCCAGCGCGGTAACTATCGACGACCTGCGTACAGCGATGCGCTCTCTCGATAAGGCCACCGCCAAGGCTATCTTGGCTGACTTCGACGCGAAGAAACTCAGCGACCTCATCGAGTCTGACTTCGAGTTGGCACTGGAGAGAATCGAGGGTACTGAGTAATGACCGCACACGCCACTCTCTCCGCCTCCGCCTCCAGCCGCTGGCTCAATTGCCCCGGCTCTATCCGGTTGACCAAGGATATCCCAAACAAATCGTCTGGGTTTTCCCGCCACGGTTCCGCAGCGCATGAGCTGGCAGAGATGTGCCTCCGTAAAAAACAGGACGCGGAAGAACATCGCGGCCTGGCCATTCGCATCGAGCATGAGGATTTTACCGTTGATCAAGAGATGATCTCTGCGGTTCAGCAGTACCTGGACTTCGTTCGCAGTATTGAGGGCGAGGAGCTACAGATTGAGCAGCGAGTGAACTACTCCCCTTGGGCCGTACCAGAGAGCTTCGGCACTGCGGATGCGGTGGTAATCGACTGGGAGAACCGCCACCTGACCATCTGTGATCTCAAGTTTGGAACCGGGGTTAAGGTTGAAGCAGAGCAGAACACTCAGCTCATGCTCTACGCTCTGGGGTGTATTAATGAGTACGGCCACCTTGGGCAGATTGACACTGTAACCCTGGCGATATCTCAGCCACGCATTGATCACGTCAGCGAATGGGAAATCCCCACAGCGAATCTCCTCACCTGGGGAGAGCGAATCGTCAGGCCCACGGCTGAGATAGCCATGACTGAGGATGCCCCGATAGTTCCAGGCGACAAGCAATGCCGCTGGTGCGCCATCGCTGCAACCTGTAGCGCATCCGCAGAGCATCACATGATGGTAGTTCAGAGTGGATTCGATGACCTGACAGCCCCGGTCTCCCCGCCTCAACTCGATCGTTTAAGTCTGGAGCAGCAAGTCTACGTGGCGAGGAACCAGAAGGCGGTCACTGGGTGGATGAACAAGATTGAGAAGCACCTGTTCGACCTGGCTCTACAGGGTAAAGATATCCCAGGCATGAAGATGGTCGAGGGTCGATCCATCCGTAAGTGGGACGACGAAGCTGCTGTAGATTGCCAACTGGAAGACCTCCAATACTCTGGAGCAATCGACTCTGAAGAACCTTTCTACGTCACCAAATTAATCAGCCCAACCCAAGCCGAAAAGCTCATGGGTAAACCAAAATTTGCTGAGTTGCTATCGCACAGAGTTGTGAAGCCTCAAGGCAAACCCACGCTTGTTGCAGACAGTGACAAGCGCCAACCCCTCAATCTCGCTACTGCATTGGGATTTGAGGATATTTCGTAACTCCAAGAGAACAGGAGAAAATTTATGCAGCTTAATAATGTAAGACTTTCGTACCCCAACATCTTCCGAGCTAGTGCATTCGCACCGGGGCAGGATGAGAAATACTCAGCGATGTTCATCATGGAGAAAGGCAGCACCGCGCATCAGGAGATGGAAGCCGCGATTGCAGAGGCCATTGAAGAGAAGTGGCCGAAGAAGCCCCCCGGTAATCTGAAGATTTGCCTCCGGGACGGTGAGGAGAAAGACTCAGATGGGTTCGGCCCTGGCGTGGTGTTCTTCAACGCCAGCTCCAAGAAGCGCCCAGGAGTGTTTGACCGAGACACTTCCGCCCTGGTGGAAGATGACGGCAAACCTTATGCGGGTTGCTACGTCCACGCGCAGATCAATGTCTGGGCGCAGGACAACGCTTTCGGCAAGCGTATCAACGCCTCCCTAGAGGGGATTCAGTTCTACAAAGATGGTGAAGGGTTCGGGGGCGGCGGTCGTGCTTCCCAGGCAAGTGACTTCGCTGTTCTTGATGACGATGACGACTTTCTGGACTAATTGAGGATCAAATTGTGACTACATTGTTTTTAGATCTTGAAACGCGCAATGCGGTAGATATCAAGGTTGGCACTCATAAGTATTCGGAGACAGTAGAAATTGATCTGTTCGGATACGCTATCGATGACCAACCCGCTAAGGTTTGGGATGTTGCCAGTGGCAGCCCCACCCCCGCAGAGCTTGAAGCAGTGTTACGCAACACGGACGCACACGTTGTTGCCCACAATTCCCAGTTTGACAGAACCATAATGCGCCACGTTATGCCTGACATGTGCCCTCCTCTGGAGCAGTGGTCGTGCAACATGGTGTTAGCGATGACCCTTGGCCTACCAGCCTCACTCAAACAATTGGGGGAAGCATTGGGATTGGATGAGGATCTGAAGAAGATGAAACGCGGCGATAAGCTGGTGCATAAATTTTGCAAACCAGCCCCTAAGAATCACAAAATTGATTGGTATCGCCCTGAGAACAGCCCAGAGGATTGGGGGGAGTACAAAGAGTATTGCCGCCAGGACGTGGAGACATTGCGCCATATATGGAACACCCTGCCGAAGTGGAACTACAGCCGTTCACTCTGGCACACAGATCAACGCATCAATGATCGGGGGCTCCCGGTTGATCTAAAAGCAGTGGAAGCTGCACTGAGAACCGTAGATGAGGAGGTGGTTAAGCTCAAGAGTGAGCTAAAGAAGATCACGAATGGAGCTCTCACCTCCACCTCACAGGTTGCAAAGACAAAAGACTACCTCGCCGGTCAAGGCGTGGAGCTAAAAGACCTGACCAAAGCCACTGTTATAGCGGCGTTAAAGGGGGAGCTCCCCCCTATCGCTCGCCGCGTACTGGAGATCAGGCAACAGGCAGACAAGACGAGTACCGCCAAGTACAAGAAGATGGTGCAGACAGCATCCAGTGACCACCGCATCCGTGGAACCCACCAATATTATGGCGCAGCGCGAACAGGCCGGTGGGCGGGGCGCATGGTACAAACTCAAAATATGCCGCGAGGCAGCATCAAAGATGTAGACACCGCCATCGAGACTATTCTGAACGGCACAACCTTCATGCTTTATGACGACACGATGGAGGTGGTCAGTAGCTGCATCCGAGGGATGATTACCGCATCAGATGGGATGAAGTTCCTCGTCTCTGACCTTAGTGGTATCGAGGCGCGGGTACTACCGTGGCTCGCTGGAGACGAAGCAACTCTCGACATCTTCAGAACAGGCCACGATATATACAAAGACGCCGCCGCAGGCATCTTCCACTGCAATTATGAGGACGTGACAAAAGACCAACGGTTCATCGGCAAGGTGGCGACATTGGCTCTTGGTTACCAGGGCGGCCCCAAGGCGTTCATCACAATGGGCAAAAACTACGGTGTAGATGTTCCAGAGAGTGAGGCACAGGAGATCGTCACCAACTGGAGAGCCAGTAACAAAACGATTCGCCGCTTCTGGTACGGATTGCAGGAGGCTTGCATCAACGCGATTGATCGCCCAGGCGATGGATTCATAGTTGGAATGTTGATGGTCAGCGCCAAGGATGACTGGCTCCGCATCAAGTTACCCAGCGGTCGGTTCCTCTGCTACTACAAACCAGAAGTGCGTCAGCACCAAAAGTTTGAGGATGCGCAGGAGATCACCTTCATGGGCACCAACCAGTACACCCGCAAGTGGGAGCGCATAGGCACCTACGGCGGAAAGCTGGTGGAGAATGTTACCCAAGCAGTGAGCCGAGACATCCTAGCTGAAGCATTAGTGATCGCTGAAGAGCAGGAGCTGGACGTGGTGATGCACACCCACGATGAGATGGTGGTTGAAGTGCCTGATATGGCCTCACTCACTGTAGCCAAGATTGACGACATTTTCACCACCGCCCCTGAGTGGGCGGAAGGTTTGCCCTTAGATGCTGAGGGCTTTGAGAGTTACAGGTATAGGAAATAATTTCCTCCTGCCAGGCGTTGATGAGCTTCCGCCTGGCCACTCCCCTCCCCGATTTTAGGGAGGGGCTTTTTAACAAGATTTATGGCAGGGCAGGGCCAGGCGCGGCCAGGCGCGGCCAGGCAGGGCAAAGCAAGGCAAGGCAAGGCAAGGCAGGCGAGGCAAGGCAGGCGAGGCAAGGCTAGGCAAGGCGCGGCAAGGCTAGGCAAGGCGGGGCAAGGCAGGCAAGGCGTGGCAAGGCATGGCTAGGCTAGGCAAAGCAAGGCAGGCGAGGCGCGGCCAGGCAGGGCAAGGCGGGGCAAGGCAGGCATGGTAAAGGATTGGCAGTTCCACAAACTGTCCTGGCACTGTAACGAGCGAGCAGTGACCAGTACAACAAGCTCATTTGAAATGAAAGGTACTTAATGATGGCAACAGCTAAAAAAACAAAAGCAGTCGAGTCAATTGTAATTGCGGCTCCAAATATTCAAACAACACAGTTCGACATTATAGGCACTGCACCCTACGTGCAGCATAAGTTCTCAGCCAAAGCCAAGCGAATGATGTTGTCCGCCCAGGTTGAAGGCCCAAAAGCGAAGAACAAGAAGGCTAGAGACCCTCGCGACATTGAAGCGGATTACCAGGGAGCAATGCACCTCACCTCTGAAGGTAAGCATGGCATCCCTGCCCCAGCATTCCGTAGTGCGCTGATTTCAGCGTGTCGTGTAGCTGGGTTCCAGATGACTAAGGCCAAGCTCTCTGTATTTGTAGAGCCCGATGGTTTTGATAGTGATGACGGTACGCCACTGGTATTCCTGGAAGGGAAACCAAAGATGCACCAAGCATCTGTTCGACTTGAGTCTGGTGTTGCATCTATAGCGATACGCCCTATGTGGGAAACGTGGACAGCCAAGTTGAGGGTTCGGTTTGATGCAGACCAATTCTCCCCTTCTGATGTCGCCAATTTGTTGCTACGGGCAGGCCTACAGGTAGGGATTGGTGAAGGCCGCCCAGATTCTAAGAAGTCCCACGGCATGGGCTGGGGAACATTTGAAATTGTAGAAGGGAGTTAAACGATGAAAAAGAGCGTAGCAGAGAAGTTGAAGGCCATGTTGTCGGCTGATGGAAATTTGACAACTGCGAAAGTGCTGGCTGAGGCGGGAGACGAGAAGTCCCCCCTCCATTCTGAGTTCCAGTGGAACGATGATAAAGCCGCGATTAAGTATCGACAGATTCAGGCTCGTAACTTAATCAAGCGGTACAACGTGGTTATCGAGAAGCCAGAAGAGAAGCTGGTACACATACCTAATGTGTCTGTTGGCCCAGGGCAATACAAACCAGCCCATGCGATTGTAAAGGTGCTCAGTGAGTTTGAACGGGCGATGGACGAGGCACAAAAGAAACTGAACGCAGCTAAGAAGTCAGTTGAAGCCTTGGAAGCCGCAGTCCAAGGCCATGACGACTCCACAACTACTCTGCTCGCTCTAGCTATGAAAGGTTTGAATACTGCAAGTGACGCAATACAGCGGGTTCATTAAAAGCTCGGCAAACCAAAGCTGGGCTGGGCAAGGCAAGGCAGGCGAGGCATGGCAGGGCCAGGCGTGGCTGGGCAAGGCAAGGCAGGCGTGGCTAGGCTAGG
>Ga0233437_1006330_pt1 | contig 12152 bp, 12 predicted proteins | sample SI_122_August201_FD_182714 | JGI IMG/M metagenome (GOLD analysis project Ga0233437, IMG submission 182714) | Seawater microbial communities from Saanich Inlet, British Columbia, Canada - SI_122_August2016_200_MG | ecosystem: Environmental > Aquatic > Marine > Inlet | place: Canada: British... | reverse complement strand
TTGTTTTCGCCTGTAAGTTTTACAGATACATATTGTCCAAATGTAGGTGAACCTTTTCGTATATCCACCGCTACATCTAAAACACTTCCTTGTATTACTCTTACTAGTTTAGTTTGTGCTGCAGGTGCTAATTGATAGTGAAGACCTCGTAAAACACCTTTAGAACTTTTTGATTCATTATCTTGACAAAAGTTTATCTTATATCCTAAAAACTCCTCAAGCTTATCTGCTCTAAAAGTTTCTACGAAATATCCTCTATCATCTCCGTGTACTTTTGGCTCGATGATTATTACATCTGGTATTTTTGTTCTAGTAAATTGCATATTATATTTTACCTTGGTTAGCACGTGCAATTAAGTATTGTCCATATTGATTCTTTTTTAATGGCTCAGCTAATTCTAAAAGTTTTTCTTTAGATATATATCCCATCTCAAAAGCTATCTCTTCAAGACATGCTACTTTGAGTGATTGTCTATTTTCTATAGTTTGGATAAATTGAGATGCTTCAAGTAGTGACTCATGAGTACCAGTATCAAGCCATGCGTATCCCCTTCCCATAAGCTCTACTTTTAGTCTATTCTCTTCTAAGTAGTCTTGATTTAGAGTTGTTATCTCTAACTCACCTCTATCAGATGGCTCAACTAATTTTGCTTTTTGTACTACATCATTTGGATAAAAGTATAGTCCTACTACAGCATAATTTGACTTAGGTTTAGTTGGTTTTTCTTCTAGTGAAGTTACGATACCATCTTCGTTAAACTCTGCCACACCATATCTCTCTGGATCTTTTACATAGTATCCAAATACTGTAGCTTTATTTTCTTGTTCTGCATTTTTAACACTTTTAGCTAAAAGATCTGTTAAACCATGTCCATAAAAGATATTATCCCCAAGTACCAAACATGCATCATCACCATCTAAGAATTTCTCACCTAAAGTAAATGCTTGAGCAAGTCCATCAGGACTAGGCTGGACAACATAAGAGAACTTCATCCCTATATCACTACCATCACCTAATAGCTCTTCAAATCGTGGTAAATCTTTTGGTGTTGAAATTATTAGTACTTCTTTTATTCCAGCTAACATTAAAACAGATAGTGGATAATAAATCATCGGTTTATCATAAATTGGAACTAATTGTTTAGATACCCCTTTTGTGATGGGATAGAGTCTTGTTCCTGACCCCCCTGCTAATATTATACCTTTCATTTATCGTTCTCCTTCAAATATGTTTTTTATCCAATTTCTCAATGAATATTTTTCATAAATATTTATATCTAACTCTTGATATTCACTATTTATAAAATCTTTATCAATAATAGGGTTATTTCTATCTATTATATAAATATTATTATCATTGTAAAAATCATAATCTCTAATATTCTTATTGGTTGTTATAAGCTTTTTCTTTGCACCTAACATTTCCATTGTTCTCATCGTTAAACCATTTTGCATTGGATGCTCAATATCTATAACTGATTTTGAGTTTTCTATTATATCTATAATCTCTTTTTTATCTAATGAAACAAAACTTATATCATCTTTTTCTATCTTCCTAAATTCATTATATAAAATATTTTGTATTAAAAATAAAATCTTACTAGGTGAGAAGAAGTACATAAACATATTAAATTTTGACTTACTAATTTGCTTAACTATAGAGTACCTATCACTATGCACACTACCTATAAATGATATATCATATTTATATTCTTTTTTCTTAGAAACATTTTCATAATCTCTTATATAAAAAAGTGGTAAGAATTTTATGCTACTATCTATTTCTTTGTCACTACTATCAAAAGTAAAAAACTTATCAGATATAGGAAGTAAATCTAACGATTTCCTTTTATTTTTAATAGAATCCCACATGTAAGTATAAACTTTTATATTAGGATTAAGTTTTTTTATATATTCAATCACCTTTTGATCTATAGTCTCCGGGTTTACTAAAAATAAATAATCAATTTTTATATTCTTAGTTTCTTCTATAATATTTTTATAGTACTTATCAATATTCTTAGAAATAAAACTCTTTAAATTCAATCTTATACAAACTTTTGTAAAAAAATCATTCTTTGGTCTTTCATCATATAAAAAGACTTTCGATCCATATATCTCTAACTCTTTCTTTATTTCAAGTTCATATCCAAAAAATTTAGGAGCAAGTAAAAGTACTGTCTTACCTTTTAGTTCCTGCATTATTTATAAAGCCCTTTCTCTTTCATCTCTTTTATACTCTTTTCATACTTATCTTCAACAATTTCTTGATCATTTACCCAAGCTGTAAACTTTTTTATACCATCTTCAAAACTTACTTTTGGTTCAAATCCTAACTTATTTTTTATTTTTGTTAAATCTGCATAGTTATCTCGTATGTCACCTAGTCTATAATTTCCTGATATGATGATTTTTGAATTACTATCATAAGCTTTTGTTAGTGTATCTGCAACAGTATTTACATCTGTCGCTTCTCCAAGACCTACATTAAACACTTCATAATTCGCTTCATCTTTTTCTATCCCTAAAATTGTTGCATCTACAACATCATCAACATATACAAAATCACGACTCTCTTTTCCATCTTCAAAGATATTTATGTCATTGTTATTTTTGATACGAGTAGAAAAAATAGAAAGTATTCCTGTATATGGATTGCTCAGTGATTGACCTGCACCATATACATTTTGATATCTAAATGCTACCGCTGGTATATTTAGTGACTTACCCATCACCATAAACATCTGCTCTTGTACTTGTTTTGAAATCCCATATATAGAGCTTGGGTGTATTTTACTTGTTTCATCTGTTGCAAGTAGTTTAGTATCCACTCCACAATGTGGGCATTTAACATTAAAATCACCTTTTTTCATATCTACATCTTTTCTTTCAGTTGGATATACTACACCACATGATGGACATTCATATTTTCCTTCGCCATAAATAGATCTTGAAGATGCAATTATCATCTTTTTTACATTGTGTTCTTCATTTGCTAATATATCTAAAAATATTGAAGTCCCTTTGATATTTACATCTGTATACTTCTCTATCTCATACATAGATTGCCCTGTACCTGTTTCAGCTGCAAGATGAACTACTACATCGATTCCTTCTAGTGCTTCTTTCCAGTCATCATGACTTAGTACTGTACCTTTTATAAATCGTACCTTATCTTTGATAGAATTGTACAAAGGTGAACTATCACCATGAATCTGAGGTGACAAGTTATCTAGTACTGTAACAGCACAACCTTTTTCTATCAACTTCAAAGATAGATTTGAACCGATAAATCCAGCTCCTCCTGTGATAAGTATATTTTTATATTTCATTTAGAAATTCTCCCTTATTATTTGTTTTTTTCCATTTTCCATTTTTTTCATCATATCGTTTTACTATCCTAGCTGGTGTTCCAACTATTACACTATAATCAGGAAAAGTTCCTCTCACAACTGAATTTGCACCTACTATACATTGTTTACCCAAAATAGTACCAGCTTGAATAACCGCACCATATCCTATAAAACAATTTTCACCTATTTGTGTTTTTGAATTTACAAGTGATTGTTCTAGTATGTGTTTATTTATCTCATCATATTTATGGTCAATATTTGTCATAAAAACATTAGCTGAAAAAGTTGTATCTCTGCCTATTCTAAGCTCTTGTTCGCCACCTGAAATAATATGAATATTTTGTCCTATTGAAATATTATCTTCAAAAACAATGGAAGAGTTTTTATCTACAACTTCTATTCTAGCACCTGGGAAAATTCTTACTCTTTTTCCTATAAATATTCTTTTAAAATTACCTATAAAAGTAGGACTACCAATATAAGACGGTAATTCATATTTACCAAAAAATGGCTTATATAGTAACCCCCTAATAATCCAAAATATTTTATAAATCATTCAATATCTCCTTTGCAATATTTTTTGATGCTTCTAAATTTTCATCACGAAAATGACCATTTACAAGGTAATAATTATAAAAATAATTTAAAAAACTAATTACTTTCTCTTCTTTACTTTTAAAACTTAACGAAGAATTTAATAAATATTTTAATTCATCTTTATAACTTAACTTAAGACAAATACCTTTTCTATCATAGTAAGAATTGCCAAGAACAACAACAGTTTTTAATTTACTTATCGCTTCAATTCCTACCGTTGAATTATTCACAATTATTACATCTGATTTATCTATTGATTTATATAAATCATTTGTATCTAAAGATATATGATTTTTGTACATAAAAGTGTATAATTCTTTCTCATATTTACCTTGATACAGTGGATGCTCTCTCACTAATAACTGTGAGTTTTGAGGTAAATTTTGGTACACATCTTGAAGTATCTCGAAATGATTATTATAAAATGGACTATGATAAACCATATTTACATCATAAGGTACTTGAAGTACAAGTAAGAATATTGTTTTATCTTCAGTATATTTATTTTTTAATAAATTTATATATTCATGTGTAATAATTTTTACTTCTTTTTGCATTTTAATATCAATTGGCAATAAACCAATTTTTGATAAAATAAATTGAAGGATATAATCACTTCCTCTATAAATAGGATTTCTTTTATATTTAATACTTCTTTTTCTTTGAAAAAACTTTTTAATTTTTTCGTCTTTATCTTCCTGTGTAGTATCATCTATTTGAAAAAGTTTATTCCTAATAGAAGCATTTGCATTTACACCTTTATTATCAAACATAGTTGTTCCAAATGGACCTTGCTCAAAATAATATGTTTTTATTCCTAATTCTTTTGCTTTTATATCAAATATTTCAATCGACAACCTTGAATCACTACTTAATATTAAAATATCAGGTTTATAATTATTAAATAATTTTTCTATAATATCTATGTAAGATATGGCTTGAAGCTTTAAATTTAACTCATTTTCATTATCTAAAAGTTTATGATACTTTATAATTTCATTTAAATCTATCCCCCTATAAGTTACATTTTTATTGATAATATTTTGATATTTATTTTTATTTAAAATTTTATTGATCCATACTTTAAATGAAAAGAATGAAACATTCTGTAACCTTACTAGAAAATATAAATAACCACTAAAATATAAGCTTAAATATTTTAATTCAATCTTATTATTCTCTTGTTTTAATTCTTTTTTAATTCCCAAGAAAAATCTTGCAAAATCATCATAATAACCTATTGATAATATTTTTATACTCATTTTTCACTTCTTATTTTGATTTTACTTTTATACTTAATATTATAAATAAAATATAATATGATTAATATGATTAATGTAATAGTATAGTTTGATATTCCTGATCTTGGTAGTGTTGGCATTAAAAATATACTTCCTATCCAAAGATATCTATATATAGATTTATAATTCTTTTTAAATTCAATGTTAGAAATAAAATAACCAAATAAAAATGCAAATATTAATGATCCAAAATATCCAAATATCAAATATCCTTCTGATATTATACTAGAGCCTAAACCTCCTCCAGTGAGATATAAGGCACTACTTGCTTGGTAACTTATATACTGACCAATACTTCTTTCGTAATAGGGTATATTATCAAAAAATAATGTATAGAAAGAATTTGTAAATGGGATGAAAGATTTTATACCTAGTCTTAATCCTACTTCTTGAATGTCTAAAACACTATAGCTTATTACTCCCAATGTTGTTCCTTGAGAAAATAATAATGCAGAAATTGATTCACTTATAGATAGATCAAAATCTAGTTCATTCTCCCTAAAAGAAAAATACATTATCATATTTAATAAAAAGAAAATAAATAATATATATAAGATAATTTTTAAAAAATTTATTTTTTCTACTTTAGAATTGATTGAGAATGCTCCAAGAATATTAGAGAAAAAAGCACCTCTCTTCCCTATTATTAAATCAATTATCCCAATTAGATATACATATTTTGCTTTTTGTATTAATAATTTATTAATATTTAAGTATGCATAACTACTAATAAACAATGCTGACGATAAGAAAATAACACTTCCTTTCCAAACAACTTCCTCTGACCTTATATATAATGATAAATAACCATTTTGATATACATTATATAAATCAGAACCTTTCAATATCAATAAAACAAGAAGAGATATGAAAAACACAACTTGTATTATTTTATTTTTATTATGATTTAGTATAATATTCTTATAATATCCACGTAGGATAATCGAACCAAGAAAAAAAGCAGAAAACCACAATGTTAAAAAAGTGTACATATAAAGTGCTTCACTTATAGTAAAATTTGTTTCAATCATTCTGCCTTGATTAAATAAATTAACTACGGAATAGCTATTCTGATAATTCGCAAAAAAGTCTATCAAACAAGATACGAACCTTCCCCCAATGAAAATCATACTAAAAAAAATAAATATAATATTTAAACTAAATAGATTAAAACCATTCAATCTCAATAATAACATAATTATTGTCAATGTAGCAACAAAACTAAAACTCATAAAATATGCATTTATATATATATTATTTATTAAAGTGACTATAATCATAAAAAAGATAAATGATATATTTAATACTAATAAGTATTTTTTCAATTGACCCTCTTTAGTCTATATTTCAATTCCAATATAGAGTAATAAATCATAGGTAGTAAAAATAAACTATGTGGTAGGAAAAAATTAAAATTAAAATAATAAATAATTATTGGAGAAATTAACATTACTATTGCATTGTAGAGAATAAAATAAAAAAATGGTTCAACTTCAAAGCATCTAACAAAATTATGAATTATTGTTTTAAGTAAAATAATAAAAAATAATATTACAATATAGATTGAATCATAAAAACCTAGAAATTTTGAATTTAGTGCTTCTATAATATTTAAATAAATCACAATTATTAAAAATATGCTGCCAAATAGATACAAAAATGAACTTATTATTGATATTTTAACAAGAGTAGCGAGTAAATCATCTCTTTTTGTTTTTATTTTATTTGTTATTAGTGGTATATTTGCCATAAAGACAGAAGCTGCTAGGTCATAAATTGATTTAAATAAAGAATATGTAAATAAAATTTTAGAAGAAATTTCTTTCTCAAAAAATACAGGAACGATCAAAATAGTTGAATTCCAAAATAGATATCCTACTGACCATGTTTTAACTGTCGACTTTATTAACTTCATCGACTTTTGATATTCTTTTTTAAAGATCTTAAAAGATTGTTTATCAGATATTCTAAAATTATTCATATCTTTTCGTAAAGAAAAATAAATAACTATTACTTGAACTATTTGACTAATAAATATACTATACAATTTAAAATCATATTCAATGGCAATTATCAATGCAATAGTTGACATAATACTTGATAGAAAAATTGATCTTCTGTAATCGCTACTAGATACAAATCCGTCAACATATGCATCCATATATAGCATTCTAACTCGAAGTGAAGAAGCGAAGGAAGCTAAAGCTAAAGGCATTATAATACTATTAAAGTTATTTAATACATATTCTGCATATAATCCGCCTAATATTATTGAGACAATAAATAAAATAAAAGCTATCATAAAAAACCAATAATAAGAAAATGTACTTAAGTTTTCAAGTTCTTTTTTCTCATAAGTAATATATTTTCTTTTAATTATATTAGTAACACCTCCTTCAAAAATAGTTCTTAAATTATTTATTGCTAAAATAAAAAAATATGCTACTAATATAAAAGAATCAAATTTGGTAGCCATTAAAAAATAAACTAAAGGACCAGATAAAACTTTTATTCCTACAGCGAAAAGATTATAAATACTTGCTTTTTTATTCATAAAACAATTTTAAACCATTGATATAATAAATATAAAATATATTTCTTCTTTCCTTTAAATTTCATTATTAAATCTAAATCAAATTTATTTTTAATAAATAACTCATATTCTTTATTCTTAATAACATTGTATTGATTTAAACGAATTATTGAATCAGTAAGACCTTTTCTAACATAGTAATAATTATATATTAAATTGTGCTTTTCAGTTTTATTTGTATTGTAATCTTTTAATATAGATAAACCTTTAAATATATCAAAGTATTTTGTATTAAATTCTTTTTCTTTTGTTATAGATCCATCTCGTTGTCTATAATGATAATATGATTCATTAATCAATTTAACTTTTACAGATTCTATTAATAATCGACTTGTTGTAGGTGTGTCTTCAAAATATAATCCATCAGGGTAGTTAATATTATTATCTGAAAACAAACTATATTTATATACCTTATCCCATGCTGCAACTTTTATATTTTCTAGTAAGGATATTACATCTTTATTATTATTTAATGAAAATGTTTTATTAATTAATTTAACTTCTACTTCTTTATCATCATAATTGAGATACATTCCACAACTTACAATATCGCAATTCTCTATTTCTGCAATATTAGCTAATATTGTATAAGCTTTTTGTTCTACCCAGTCATCAGAATCACAGAATGCTATATACTTTGTTTTACATTTATTAATTCCAAAGTTCCTAGCACTACTTAATCCTCCATTCTCTTTTTTATAGTAATGAAAATTATTATATTCTTTTGCATATTCTTTTGCTATTATAGAGCTATTATCTGTTGACCCATCATCAATTAATAAGATTTCTGCTGATTCATATATTAATGAATCCAAACACTGCTTAATGTATAATTCAACATTGTATATGGGAACAATAATTGTAAGTAGTTTTGATGTATTGGGTTCCATTTATTTTATACTTTTCAATATTTCTCTAAAATCTTTTAAATAAACCATATTTGGTCCATCGCTTAAAGCTTTTTCTGGATTCTTATGAACCTCAAAGAAAAATCCATCTACGCCTGCTGCATTAGCAAGTTTTGCCATATATGGGGCATACTTTCTATCTCCGCCACTTGTTCCACCCAATGAGGACGGTTTTTGTGTTGAGTGTGTAACATCCATAACTACAGGATAACCAAATTCTTTCATATCTATGATCTGTCTAAAATCAACTACCAAGTTACCAAGACCAAACATGCTCCCTCTTTCCGTTAGCATTATTTTGTCATTTCCACTCTCTTTTACTTTTGTAAGTGGATGTATCATATCTTTGCCATCAAGAAACTGTGCTTTTTTTATGTTTACGATTCTATCTGTTTTAGCAGTAGCTATAAGCAAGTCTGTTTGTCGACATAAAAAAGCAGGTATTTGGATGATGTCTATTACATCAGCCAAAGCTGATGCTTGAGAACTTTCATGTATGTCTGTTGTAAGAGGAAGATTAAACTCTTTTTTTACTCTCTCAAGTATTCTCAGACCTTCTTCAAGACCTGGTCCTCTATAGCTAGATAGTGATGTTCTATTTGCTTTATCAAAACTAGCTTTAAATATATAGGTAAAGTCTAGCTCATCAGTAAGCTTTTTTATCTCTTCTGCTAGATGCATTATCATAGATTCATTTTCTATCACACATGGACCACTTAGTATAAACTTTTTTTCTTTTAATGTTTTATATAATTCTTCACTATTCATATATATCTACCTTTTTACTTTCATTAATTAATTGATTTAATAAGTCTTGCGACTCCAATACATAATCAGCGACATCTCTAAATACACCCTCTCCACCTTTTGAATCAGTAACTATATCAACATTTTCTTTAATATATACTCTCGCATCGTTTGGAGTTACACTCAATCCACATCGTACAAGTATAGATAGGTCAATAATATCATCACCAATATAGGCTATTTGTTCATCTTTAAGGTTATACTCTTTTTTAAAATAATTATATTCTGCTAATTTATCTTTTATGCCGTGTTTATGAAAGTCTAGTTTGAGTTCAATACATCTGTTTTTGACTACATCTGACTCTCTTCCTGTTATGGCACCTACTACAAAACCAAGTCTTTTAAGATGTGAGATGATTTGACCATCTTTAACATTGTATCTTTTATACTCACACCCTGTATCATCATAAATAATCCCACCATCCGTTAAGACACCATCTACATCAAATAAAATTGCTTTTATATTTCTTGCTTTTTGTTCTGTATTTTTAGTATTAAACTTCATTTAAAATTTCCAATGCTTTATGATAATCTTCTATAGTATCTATACCTATAGAGTTATATTCTGTTTCAACCATTTTTATACTGTATCCATTTTCTAAGACTCTTAATTGTTCTAGTTTTTCTATTCTTTCTAAATATGTTTGTTCCATATTTGAATAAGTTTTTATAAAACCTTTTGTATAACCATATATACCTAAATGTCTATAAAACTTTAAAGGTTCTGGTATACTAGTATGATGATTTAGTAAACTTTCCCATTCATCTCTATGATGAGGAATAATAGATCTTGAGAAATATAAAGCATTCATATTTTTATCTATAGTTACTTTTACTACATTTGAATTTTTTAAATCTTCTACTAAATTTATTTTGTGCATAGCACTAACCATTTGTGTGTTTTCAGTGAAAGAATTTGATAATTCTTCTATCAGTTCTACATCTATAAAAGGTTCATCTCCTTGCACATTTATAACTACATCACATTCTATTTGTTCTACTGCTTCTGCTATTCTATCTGTACCTGATTCATGTGTATCTTTTGTCATAATGATGTTTTTAGTAAATCTTTCACATGACTCTTTTACTTCTATGCTATCTGTAGCAATATACACTTCATCTATATTTTTAGCTAGTATACATCTTTCATATACTCTTTGGACTACTGTTTTGCCTTTTAGGTCAAGCAATACTTTATTTGGTAGTCTAGATGAGTTTAGTCTAGCAGGTATGACAACTATAGTTTTCATATATCTATAGTCCTAAATCATACATTTGTATGATACCTATAAGTTTATTATCATCTGATACTATAAGTGAGTTTATCTTTGCTTCACTCATCATATCACTAGCTACTACTAATTTTTCATTTGAATTAATAGTTTTTGGATTTTTGCTCATAAGATTAGATGCAGTTAAACTAAAAAAGTTTTCCTCATTTGTTTCCATAGCTCTTCTTATATCACCATCTGTTATGATACCTTGTATAATATTATCTCGTGTTACAATAATAAGTCCACACTTTCCATCTGTAATTTTATGAATGATATCTTTTATAGATAAATTTTCACTACAAGTAGGAAGATTATCTTTTTTCATTACAGTTTCTATTGTAGTTAAAAGTCTTCGTCCTAAACTACCTCCAGGATGAAACTTAGCAAAATCATTATCTTTAAAATCTCTAAGTTTCATAAGTGTTGCAGCAATTGCATCACCCATTACTAAAGTTGCTGTTGTAGAAGACATAGGTGCTAAAGATAAAGGACAAGCTTCTTTTTCAATAGCTATATTTAGATGATAATTTGTATTTATTCCTAAAGTAGAAGTTGGGTTTCCACTCATACCAATCGTGATATTACCTTGTGATTTTAGAAATAAGATTAATTTAAGTACTTCATCTGTTTCACCAGAATTTGAGATAAGTAAAAGTATATCATCTTTTTCTATCATACCAAGATCACCATGATAAGCTTCACCTGGATGTAAAAAGAAACTAGGTGTACCAGTACTTGCTAGTGTAGCTGCTATTTTTTTACCTATGATTCCTGATTTACCCATACCTGAAATAATAAATTTACCTTTACTATTTAAAACTGCATTAACAGCTTTTTCGAAATCTGCGGTTAAAAGATTTGATAGATTTGCTATTTCTTTTGATTCTATCTCAAATACTTTTTTTGCTATGTTTATAATATTCATTATCAAATATCCTTTTTATAAAATTTTTTATACCACTTCACAAATGCACTAATACCATCAGCTAATTTTGTATCAGGTTTATAACCAAAATCATTTATCAGTCCACTTACATCTGCATAAGTAGAAACGACATCACCATCTTGCATAGGTAAGAAGTTCTTAACTGCAACTTTACCTATACTAGTTTCTATAGTTTCTATAAATTCCATTAAACTAATTGGAGAATTATTTCCTATATTGTACACTTTGAAAAGTTTTGGCACGACTGAAGTCGAGCTTCCAGCATCTATTACCTTAACTATTCCATCTACTATATCATCTATATAAGTAAAATCTCTATTCATCTCACCATTATTAAATACTTTTATAGGTCTATCATTTGAGATAGCATCTG
>Ga0233437_1006326_pt1 | contig 12158 bp, 16 predicted proteins | sample SI_122_August201_FD_182714 | JGI IMG/M metagenome (GOLD analysis project Ga0233437, IMG submission 182714) | Seawater microbial communities from Saanich Inlet, British Columbia, Canada - SI_122_August2016_200_MG | ecosystem: Environmental > Aquatic > Marine > Inlet | place: Canada: British... | reverse complement strand
TACTTAATGGTATATTATCTCTTCTACTTTTTTATCTGATATATCATCTTTCACCTCAGGTTTGAATCCAATGGCTAGCAATGCTTCTTTTTCAAAATCAAGGAGTTTATGCCATTTCCTTCTTAATTCATTATCAAGTTCTTCATCAGTTAGCATTGTAAAATGTGTTAAGAAAAAAGGGTATTAAAATGCTTTTAACATAAAAAAAATAAATTCTAAATAGTAGAGAAAACATCGGAATTGAACGAAAAGTTAAACGCCGAGACTGGAGATAATTTTTGTATTTAAAAAAGATTGAACAAAAAATTTCTTGCCTCAGGAAACATTGGTTCTTTATGAACTTTGGTTATTGTTATAGGGGATTGAATCTCTTCTTCAACTTTGTCAACATAAGCAATAGGTCTTTCAGATTTATTAATTTCTGAGACTATAAGTAAGACGGATTGATACCCCGATTCAAATTTAACTTCTAGCGAATAAAGATTTTCAGTTATGCCATCTTCTTTTTTAAACTAATATTTGAGATTACTTCTATATTTATCTTCTGCAATAAGAGTTGGATGATCTTTATGTTTTACATAAGGAAAGTTTTCATGAGCTTTAATGATACGTTCTTCTACTTTGTCATCAATTCCGCCTTGTCCTTTATTATCAACTATTTTTACTAAATTACTAATAGGTGTATAACCATCATAATGAATTTCTTTACTATCTTTATCAACAACTGTTACAACACCATGTGAGTCATTTCGAGCAATACTAAAATAATGTCCTTTTTTTATCCCTGGCACATTTTTTCCATCGGTGATACCATGTCTTAAAGGGATTTCGTGCAATTCGTTATATGCAACTTTAGATTTCATATAAAGAGAATTGACCTATTGAGTATTTAAGAATTCTGGTTATGGAGTTAAACGCCGAGACAGGGATTTAGATACAACTGCTTTTGAAAAAAAGTAGTTGAGCAAAAAAAAGAAAAGAAAGTAGCCACATTTGGTGACCACTTCTAGGTCGCCTCCGTTCAACTGGAGGTCCAGTTCGCCGAGACAGGGATTTGAACCCTGATACCCAGATGGGAACAAGCTGTTAAGGGCGAGAGGACTTAACCTCAAAACAAATTCTTTGTTTTCGCCGTTCCAGGCTTGCGCAATACCAGATTATGCGATCTCGGCAATTAATATTTTCTTAGAAAAATAACGTATTTATAAAGATTATGAAAGGATAAACTTCTTTAGTTCTTTTTCTCTTGCTTTAAAGTCAGGAATTAATTCTCCTAACTTGAATTTGAAGCGTTTTGAATGGTTCATTTCATATAAATGTGCTATTTCGTGGTAAATTATGTATTCACGTAAGTGAAGAGGTAAACAGAAGAGAAAGGGGTGGAATGTTAAAACACGTTTAGATGAGCAAGTTCCCCATCTGTTTTTTGAGAATTTTACTCTTATTTCTGAGATGTCATATTCATCGAACACATCTGAGTAACTTGAAAGAAACTTTTCTGTGTGATTTTTTAGAAATTTTAGTAAAACTTGGTTAACTTTGATTAAACTGTCTGTACTTACAATGATTTTATCGTAAAACACTCGGACTCCCTTATTTACTGAAGATTTGTACAAATTTATATCTAAGTACTTATTTTGTAGAAATAGCTTGTTTTCTGTTAATATAGGGATTTTAGCTATAAACTTCTTTCTTGCTTTATCTAGCCAAGCTTGGTGTTTTTTTACAAACATTTCAGCATCTTTAAGAGAATAATTACGTGGAAATGTAACTTGGGCTGTATTTTCATCTAAGAATTTAGCAGAAACTGTTCGTAAACCCTTACCCTTCTTAAATAGGATCTTCATAAAATAATAAAATTAAAAGAAATTTATATTGTTTACTCTTCGATCATCTCAATTTCAATATTGAGTCCGTCTGGAATTGGAATTCTCATAACAAGTCTAAGTGCTCTTTCGTCAATACCTAGATCAACAAGCCTTTTATGAACTCTCATTTCATACTTATCCCATGTTGAGGTTCCTCTACCATCTGGTCCTTTTCTTGTAGTAATTCGAAGCTTTTTAGTAGGCAAAGGAATTGGTCCTCGCATTTCTACTCCAGTCTTCTCTACAATAGCCCTGATCTCATTGCAGACTTGATTTATCTTATCTATGTCAATACTTGACAATTTTATTCTTGCTTTTGGCATTTTCTATCTTGACCTGTATAATTTTAATCATGGTAAACTAAGTTCACCATGTTTTATAAAAATAAAAAAAATTTATTTGGTTTTTAATTCCTTTTTAACTAGACTAATACACATACCAGCTGAAACGGTTTGACCGGAATCTCTAATAGCGAATCTTGCCATTTGAGGAATTTCCTTTTGTGTTTCAATAACCATTGGCTTGGTTGGTTTAATCTTAACAATTGCTGCGTCTCCATTCTTAATGAAGTCTGGGTTTTCAGCTAATGTTTCACCGGTAGCAGGATTTAATTTCTTTTGGATTTCCAAAATTGTACATGCTACTTGGCTTGTGTTAATGTGGAATACTGGAGTATATCCAACTGTCATAACTGACGGATGGTTCAATACAACAATTTGTGCAGTGAACTCGGAAGCAACAGTAGGTGGATTATCTAAATGACCCATTACATCTCCTCTTGCAATATCTTTTTTACCGATTCCTCTTACGTTGAATCCGATATTGTCTCCAGGACCTGCTTCTTTTAATTGTTCGTGATGCATTTCAATTGTTTTGATTTCTCCAATTACACCTGTTCCTTCTCTTGCTGGGACTGCAATAACTTTGTCTCCAACTTTTACAACACCAGTTTCAACTTTACCGACTGGTACAACTCCAATTCCTGTAATATTATATACATCTTGGATTGCAAGTCTTAATGGTAAATTGCTTGGTTTGTCTGGAACATTTAATTGATCAATAGCTTGTAATAATGTAGGACCTTTGAACCAATCAAGTTTTCCAGGAGCAATAATGTTGTCTCCTTTTAATCCTGAGATTGGAATAAAAGTAATTTGATCAAGTTTGAATCCAACGCTTGTTAGTAATCCTTCAACTTGAGTTTTAACATCAGTAAAAGCTTTTTCTGCGTAATCTTTCATATCCATTTTGTTAACAGCAACAATTAGTTGGTTAACTCCTAGAGTTCTTGATAAGAAAACGTGCTCTTTAGTTTGTGCCATAACACCATCGTTAGCTGCAACAACTAATACTCCTGCGTCAGCTTGTGAAGCTCCAGTAATCATGTTTTTAATAAAGTCCCTGTGTCCTGGTGCGTCAATGATAGTAAAATAGTACTTATCACTTTCAAATTTCTTGTGAGCTAAGTCAATAGTGACTCCTCTTTCCTGTTCTTCTTTTAAGTTATCCATAACGAAAGCGAATTCGAATCCAACTTTACCTAATTCTTTTGCTTTGTCTGCTAACTTCTTCATGGTTTGCTCATCGATATTCTTAGAATCATACATTAATCTACCTACTGTAGTTGATTTACCGTGATCTACGTGTCCGATGAACACCAAGTTTAAGTGTGGTTTTGTGCTTGCCATATTAACAACCCCTCCAATTTGGTTTTTTGATTAATATTTGGTTTTTGACCATCATATTTAAATCTTATGCTTTTATTCCTCAGTACTTAATCCTTTTCTTTCTCTAATTTTTCGGATAATGTCCTTTTGTAACTGCATTGGTAATCTCTCGAACATCTGATCCATTAAAGCTTGAGTTCCACGTCCATTTGTAGCTGATCTTAGATCATTACTTAATCCAAACATCTCTCCAACTGGCATTTTTGCTTTAATTGTAACCATTTCACGTTCTTGAGTCATATCTAATAATTGTCCTCTTCTGTTTTGGACAAGTTTTGATAAGTTACCCATGTAATCAATAGGTGCGTCAAATTGCAATAATTGTAATGGTTCAAATAATACTGGACCACCTGAATTCATTGCTAATTTTAGACTTTCCCTTACAGAAGGAATAATCTGAGCAGGACCTCTGTGAATTGCGTCTTCATGAAGTTTTACATCCATTAATGAAATCTTTAATTTTGTAACTGGTTCTTTTGCGATAGGACCATTTCTGATAACATCTTCAAATGAATCAAGTACAATTTCAATAATTTCAGATAAATGAACAATTCCTCTGGTTAAATCGATTAAAATGTTTCCATTATAAATATCCTTAACTTTTCTTCCTTCATCAGCTTCTAGACCGAATTTCTTTAATTGTTCAACTAAGATTACGTCTTTTTTCTTAACTCTTCTTTCAGAGATTTCGCCTTTTCTAATTGCATTATATAATTCATCAGATAAAGGTTCAACTTTGATGTAGAATTTGTTGTGCTTATTAGGAGATTTTCCTTCTTGTACTGGAGAAAGTTTAGTTACTGTTTCTCTATATACTACAATAGGTGGTGAAGTTTTTACTTCAATTCCTTTATTAGCTACAATTCTATTTTCAATGACTTCTAAGTGAAGTTCTCCCATTCCTGAGATTAAGTTTTCACCAGTTTCTTCATTAATTTCAACTGATAAAGTAGGATCTTCTTTATTTACTTGTTTTAAAACTTCAACAAGTTTTGGAAGATCTGCTGCTCTTTTAGCTTCAATTGCTTTAGTAATAACTGGTTCGAAAATATGCTTGATTTCTTCGAAAGGTTCAATATCTTCAACTGATACTGTTTCACCTGAGAAAACATTCTTAAGTCCAACTAAACCAACAATGTTTCCTGCTGAAACTTTGTCAATAGGTTCTCTTTTTGGACCGTTGTAAACTGAGACTTGCTGTACTCTTGTTGATCTTTTACCCATAACTTGGTAAACTTCTTGACCTTGGTTAATTGTTCCTGAAAATAATCTTCCAGCTGCAACTTCTCCAGCGTGCTTATCAACTACAATTTTTGTACATACAAATACAATTGGACCTGCTGGATCACAATTCATTAATCCTTTTCCAACTTCTGAGTCGACATCTCCATGCCAAATCTTTGCAATTCTGTATTTTTGTGCTTGTCTTGGATCTGGATGATGTTCAATACACATGTTTAATACAATTAAATGTAAAGGTGCTTTTTCAGCTAATTCCTTATGTGTATCAGCATTATATGCATTAATAACGTCAGCAAAGGTAATTCCTTTTTCTTTCATGTATGGAACTGATAAAGCCCAATTATGATAAGCTGAACCAAAAGCGACTGATCCATCATTAACATTAACTTGCCATTTTTCTGCGAATTCTTCTTCAGCGATGTTTCTGATTAATTTATTTACTCCTGCAATGATTTTAACAAATCGTTCTTGCATTTGTTCTGGAGTTAATTGTAATTCTTTGATACATCTATCAACTTTGTTGATGAAAAGAACTGGTTTAACTCTTTCTTTTAGAGCTTGACGTAGAACAGTTTCTGTTTGAGGCATGATTCCTTCTACAGCGCATGCTAAAACAATTGCTCCGTCTACTGCTCTCATTGCTCTAGTTACGTCTCCACTAAAATCAACGTGACCAGGTGTATCAATTAAGTTAATTAAGTAAGTATCTTCTTTGAAATCGTGAACCATAGAGACAGATGCTGAATCAATTGTGATTCCTCTTTCTTGCTCATCTTCGTGGAAATCTAATGCTAATTGATCTCCTGCTAGTTCTTTAGAAATCATTCCTGCGCCTGCAAGAAGATTATCTGAAAATGTAGTTTTTCCGTGATCAATATGTGCACAAACACCGATATTTCTAATCTTTTCAGCGTTAGCCATGATCCGTTTAATCTTTTCTAATCTTGATTCTGCCATTTTTAATACCTCAGTCTATTTTACCAATTGTGTCCCGATTACCTTCTAGGAAATCTCGGATAGTAGTTCTTACTTTATCTCCAATCTCATCAATATTTTTATTGATAACAACTTCAACAAGTAATCCCTTATCATTATAGTAATCTATTAATGGTGCTGTATTTTCTTTGAAAACTTCAAGTCTTTTTTTTACGTTTTCAGGTTTATCATCATCTCTTTGGATTAATTCAGTTCCACAATGATCGCATGTTCCTTCTTGTTTTGGTATTTTACCAACTTTATTGAAGATTTCTTTACATTCAGTGCAAACAATTCTGCCTGATGCTCTTTGAACAATTACTTCATCGTGAGCTTGAAAGTGTAAAACATGTGTAATGTCTGTTAATTCGTGTAATTCTTGTGCCTGATTTGTAGTTCTTGGAAATCCGTCAAGGATAAATCCATTCTTACAATCATCTTTAGCAATTCTTTCTTTAATTAATTCAATAATAATATCATCTGATACTAAAGCACCAGAATCCATAGTTTGTTTTAATTGAACTGCTCTATTAGATCCACTATTTACTTCATCACGTAAGATATCTCCCATGGAAATATGTGGAATTCCTAGTTCCTTTTGCATAATACCTGCATAAGTTCCTTTACCAACATAAGGCATTCCAAGGAATAATAATCTCATTTCAAACCTCTGTAATGTAAATTATCATGTGGTTTAGTGTATTCAAAAATTTCGTTTGGTTTAAACCAAATGTCAATTTCTTTTTTTGCTTCATCTATAGCTCCTGATGCATGAACAATTGTAATAATTGGTCTATCAGAAATGTTTGCTAAAGCATATGTATCGTGTGAATAGTCACCACGAATAGTTCCAGGAGGTGCATCTTTAATATTAGTTGGACCTGTAATCTTTCTTACAACTTCAACTGCATTATGCCCTTGTAAAACCATTGCGATTATTGGGGAAAGTTTCATATCAGTTACTAGGCCATCAGTAATTTCTTTTCCTGCTTTTTTAGGATCGTAATCTGCTTTGTAACCTTTATTTTTGATAATTCCTTTTCCTTTTTCTATTAACCATTCGTCATCTTTATAATAATGCTCTTCGAGTTGTTTATCAGTTGCAAATAACATTTTCATTGCAACGATTTTTAATCCAACTCTTTCGTATCTAGTTAGAACTTCTCCAACAATACCACGAGCTACGCTATCAGGTTTAAGTAAAATAAGGGTTCTTTCCTTATTCATTCTTTTTCACCTTAGCCCATTTTAACTTTTTAGAATCTCTCTTTAAAGTTAACATGTTCTTTTCGCATTTATTGCTACAAAAATAAAGAATTTTTCCTGATTTCTGAACGAAAATCTTTCCGGTTCCTTCATCAAGTTTTTTTGAACAGAAAGTGCATTTCATCTTATCTTCCTCTTGCTCTCATGCCTTTTGCTTCGATTTCAGTTTCTCTAAGCATTAAAGTGTCCCCAATTCTGACAGGGCCTTTGACATTTCTTCTAATGACTTTGCCTTGATCTCTTCCAGCTAGAACTTTTACTCTAACTTGGATGGCCTCTCCTCTTGATCCAGTCCTACCCATGATTTCTTCAACACGGGATGGGAATGATTCAGAGAATCGTTCTTCAGATTTCTCTCCGGTTTTTTTTTGATCTTTTCCGGAATTGTTATCTCTTGCCATTTTTATTCAAGTGCTTTGATCTTTTTTGCTAATTCATCAAGTTGTTTCTTAGCATCTCCTGCATCAGTTACAGCGACACTTGCGGTAGGTACAGTTAAACCTGCACTAGCTCCAAGTTCTTGTCTGCTTGATACTGCTACAACTGGAATTCCTTTTTCTTTTCCAATTAATGGTAAATGCATAATAACTTCTTGTGGTTGAACATCAGATGCTGTTACTGCAATCTTTGCAGTGCCTTTTTCTAAAGCTTTAGTTACTTCGTTAGTTCCTTTTTTTACTTTTCCAGAAGTTCTTGCAATCTCAATAACTTCGAATAATTTTTCAGTTAATTCTTGTGGTAATTCTACTGGTTTCATTTATTTATCCTCCAGATGCAATATTAGAATATGCACCTCATTCGGGTCGTTTCCGACCGTCATTAATCCTCGGTATTGTGAGAAGAGTTAGAAGTTGTTTATAAAGGTTTTGTTGTGCTTTGTTGATTTAATATAATAATTATTTTCCAAAAATAGTATGATTCTTTTTTGAATAAACAACCCTATACCCTCCTTTTGGTGTTTGTGGACTTCCGGTACAATTATGGTTTTCAGGTAATCGATGTTTTGTACAAAAACATTTATCACAATATTTACAACGAAATCTATCTGTTGAATTTTGGTACTTTTTACCACAAAAATTACATTTCTGGTAATCAGTCCTTTGGTTTTCATATTCTTTTTCTAGTTCATTTTGGGAAAACCTTTGAGTAATTTTTAATAATCCTAAAATTGTTGGAAGAATGATAACTTCTTCTTGATTCTTTTGATCTAAATCAATTATTCTTTGAATCTCAACATTTTTTCTTTTGGCAGTAAGTAAATAATTTCCTTTTTTTAAATTATGAAAATGTAATTCTCCACTTTTATTAGAAATATCTTCTTGTTCAATAGGGAATGGAAAGAAATCATTGTCAATTATTGTAAGAGTAACCTGGACATTAGGCATTTGTCTTCTAAAAATATTTTTAAATATCAGATTTAAATTATAAGATTTAGGTTTACTCTCTTTAGCCATAGGAATTATTTAGTTAATTATTATTTAATAATCTTTGGATTAAAATTAAGAATGGCTAAATAAAAAACTAGAGGGTAGAAGGAAACATATTGTTCTTTTAAAGATAGGAATATTTTTATTAATAAGTATGTATTATTTTGGTATATGAAGAAAAAACAGAAAAAAGGATATATCCATCTAATAATTACGATATTTCTAAGTATATTTCTTTTTGTTAAAATGCCTTCTTGGGAAATAATAATATTAGAAATTATTGCTAAAGATCCAAATGCAATGAGCCATTTTGGTAGTTATTGGATAAAAATAGTTTATTTCCTAATTAAAAATTGGATTTACATCTCGTTAATGATTTTAATTGAATCTTTGTATCTTATCATATTTAATCGTGACTTAATTTCTGATATCGTAAAAAAAATAAAAAAATAAAAAGTTATTTATCAATCGTATAGAAAAATCCTATGCAATTTTTTTTATCTTTAATATTATAATGTTAAAAAAAGGAAATTAAAAAAAATAAACCTTTAAAATAAGAAATAAAACCACAAAACCAACAAAAATTAAAATATCTCGGATAAATTTATTGAAGTTTTTATTATCCACTTTTAATTGTTCTTTAGCAAACTCTTTGGCTTCTTTTTGAGATTTCTTTAGTGAGGTAATTAACTCTTGATGAGAAATTTTGCCAAAAACAAACTTTAGAAATAATTTTTCTTCCTTTTTTGGTAAATCCATCCATCCTTTACAATCAGGGCAAACCATAACAACCCTATTTTTTTCTTTACCAAAAGGGATAACTTTGTAAAGATTTGTTTCAAAATTTCCAAAAAGAAATTGATAAGGTTTATTATGTTCTGAGCATTTTTCATATAAAGAATCATCAACAATTATTTCCATTTCTGGGAAGAACTTTGTTTCCTCATAATATATTATTGGAAAACCCATGATAAATTATTATTCATTTCTCATTTAAGAATCTTTGGATATCCCCATCATTTTTTCTAGTCATATCTTAGACAGTTAAGTTTTTAAATCTCATTTTATAACTTATTAATATGGGATTGATAAAAACTTTTTTGATAATCTTATTTGTTATCATAATTTTAGCATGTATTTTCCTTGGTTTGTATATTGATTCTTTAAAGAAGATTGAGCTAAAAGACATTGAGTTTGATGAAATTAAAGAGGTAAATTTGAATGGATTTACTTTAAATGGAAGATTGAAAGTCTATAATGGAGGTTTAATCCCTATCACTTTCAATTATATAGATTACCAAATTATCTTGGAAAAAAATGGAGAGACTTTGGGAAATGGAACAATACACAAAGAAAAAATAAATCCAAAACAAACAAAAGAAATTGAATTTGAGAATCGAATTATTTGGACTCCTTCTTCTGATGTTGCTTGGGGATTAATTACTCCCGGAAAGACCTATGCCATTTTTCAAGGAAAAATTCATGTAGTTGATTTTTTCTTTTTACACCTTGAGATCCCTTTTGAAGAAAGGTTTGATCTAGAGATATATATTAGACAGTTTGCAAAGAGTAAAATTCAACAAACTGTTGAGAAAGTAGTAGATACTGGAGAAAAAATAGTCCAGGGAATTAAAGATCTTGGAAGTAAAGTTGGAGAAGGTCTAAAGAATTTATTTTCCTAATGTATTTTTTTAAAAAATGATACTTATATACTATTAAACTAAATTTCTTTTCAACCAATCACAAAAACCTTTATAAACACAACCTTTCTTCTTCTCTCTAGTGAGATGTGGGTGTTTGCTTACCTGAATCACGACAAAACAAACAAATTGGAGGCACATATAAAATGAGTATGTATAAATATATTAGAAACGCTTGGAAAAAGCCAAGCAGAGAACTTCTTAAAGATCGATTAATTAAATGGAGACAAGAACCTGTTACTTTTAGAATTGATAAACCTACTAGACTTGATAGAGCTAGATCACTAGGCTATAAGGCTAAAGAAGGAGTTATTATTGTTAGACAAAGAGTAATGAGAAGTGCTAGAGTAAGACCTAAGTTTAAAGGTGGGAGACGTTCTAGAACTATGAGAAGAAAGAAAATTGTCAACAAATCATATCAAATCATTTGTGAAGAAAGAGTTGCAAGAAAGTATCCAAATTGTGAAGTCTTAAATTCATATTATGTTAATAAAGACGGTTCTCATATGTGGTATGAAGTTATTTTAGTTGATAGAGATCATCCTGCTATTAAGAAAGATAAAGAATTAGCTTGGATTACAACTAAAAAAGGAAGAGTCCATAAAGGAATGACTTCTGCAGCTAAAAGATCAAAAATGAAGAATCAGTAAATTTTTTTAATTATTTTTTTCTCTTATTATTTTAGCTAATTCTCTTGCATCAGTTCTTCCGTTAATTTTTACTGAACCTACAGACACTGGATTTTCACAAACAGGTTCTTGGCCTTTTATAACTGTATGAACATCGCTGTCAAAAATTCCGATTGTTGTATTCATCCTTAACCGTTCAACAATCTGAGCTGTTTGTTCTCCAACTTCCCTAGGTGTTAATGGACGATTTGTTCCTTTTTCTACTTCATTTTGCATCCAAGTATGATAAGGTGTTCCAACACTAGGATTAATTGCCATAAAAGTTACCCAGTCTATATGAGGCACCCAATTTAATAGTTGAATTGTTTCTTTAATATGTTCATCAGAATGTTCCATTCCTCCAACTCCGGTTAATATTGTAACTGATGGTTTCATTTTAACAGGTCCAACTTCTTTAAGATTCATTAATGCATCGTATGCATCATGTGCTGTAAATCCTTTATTTATTAATTTTAAAATTCTGTCACTTCCAGATTCAATACCAACATATATAACTTGAATTGCGCCTCCTTTAGACCCTTTATATCTATTTTTAACACAAGGATCGCCCAACATAGTTCCCATACAAGTACCTCCACAAGCTAATTCTTGTAAAGCATGAAATCCCATTTTTTTAATGTCTGGAACCCTACCATAAATTCCAACTCTTCGAGGAGTCCTTCTAGTTTTAGCATGAAATCTATCAATCACATATAATGCTGCTTCAAATAGTTTTATATTATCAACACCAAATGCATCACCCATCCCTAAAAACACTCTATCAACTAAATTTATAATTCTTCTACCTAAAATGTCTCTTTTACTTACTTTTTCTAAAACCTGATCAACATGTGACTTAAATTCATCTAAAGTTTTTTCTCTAAAAAGAACATCCTTATACATATCACAAAATGTACAAGCATTATGACTACAACCTTCAGTTAATTCAAATTGTAAAACATTCTTTCCAGATTCTGCTGGAGGTGCAAGTAATGGTAAATTACCATAACCTAAAGTTCCAATCATAGATTGACAATAAGGAGTCTTCATTATTTTTTTTGAGAATTATAAACCCTTTAAAAAGGTTTTCCTAGTTAGTAGTAACTTCTTCTAGAATTTAATAACAAATCTTACCTTCAATCAATGTATTATTTTATATCTATTCTCTGCTGCTTGTAAAAACTCTCTAATATATTCATCAGGCATAGAAATTGAGCCTAAAACATTTTTTGGTCTGCCCAGGCCGTGATTATCTGACCCACAAGTCATTATTATCCCTTCTTCT
>Ga0233437_1006325_pt1 | contig 12159 bp, 9 predicted proteins | sample SI_122_August201_FD_182714 | JGI IMG/M metagenome (GOLD analysis project Ga0233437, IMG submission 182714) | Seawater microbial communities from Saanich Inlet, British Columbia, Canada - SI_122_August2016_200_MG | ecosystem: Environmental > Aquatic > Marine > Inlet | place: Canada: British... | reverse complement strand
GTGGAGAAAAAGAGTTTTTATTTATAAATGTTTCGTAAAGTAACCACTGTAAAGTGGCAAAACAAAGAAAAAGATGTCATGCAGCAATAAATTTACTAGTTTGTCGATAACTATCTCCACCAACAACGCCTTTTTGGTGATGTGCAATTATTGCTTTTGCCCAAGATCCTAAATTCCCAGATTTAGCAACATCTACAAATCCTTTAACGAAAAGTCCAACATCAATAGGATCTTTAACGGTATTATATGCGGCAGCTGCGTACATAAAATCATCTCGTGATACAGTAGCCATAATTTTAGGTGATGTCCAATCAATAAATCGTGCATACATTTGTCTTGAATCTTCATCAGGCAGTTCTTTTATGAAAGCTACTGATTTTTCATTTTTTGCTATTTCCAATTTGCATTTATCAGATATATTGAGATGTTCAACATAACGTCCTGCATCGTATTGTTGTGAGTCAAAACCAAACTTTGCAGCAAGGGTAAATATATATTCTTTGCGATTACTAGGTACTGGAGAAATTTCTACGATAGAGGCAAAATCGATTATAAGGCCAATTTTTTGATTCTTATCTAATTCATGATATTTAGTAACAAAATCATCAAGACGTGGCTCCATTCCTGAGGTCATTAAGAATTCCTTTTCTGCCTCTTTTTTATAATCTGCAAGGAATTGTTTAAACTTAGGTGTTGGTTGACCTCCATATACGCGTAAGATAATACCATGTGTTGTAGGATTAAGAGTTGAATATACAAGTTGTTTCTGAGCATTAGTATACTTTGATAACGCCTCAAGTGTTTCAGTAGGTTTATCACTCAATATTTCTTTAACTCCAGACGGTCTAAATTTGAAAATAGATAACACCTCTGATAACAATGAGTCAGGGATTTGTTGGACGTAACTAGCTTGGATTGATTTTCCCCCAAAAAACGATGGCATTTTCTCGACAACACGCATTTGTGCATTTGTTGCTGTAGCCAAGAATTCAAGTGGGTTATCCATTTTCTTTATTTCTGGTAGATAAAGTAGTCGGGGTGTCTTGATTGCTCCAGCATATTCGATATTTTCTGTTAGTTTATCAGAATCTTTATTAGGTGACATCATACGTTCATCATCAGACATTGTCGGACGTTCAGCTACTAAATTAAGCATCTGTAGATAAGCAGCACGCATACTTTTCTTCTTTGATTTTCGACTGATTTTTTGAATAGTACGTCTTTCTTTCCTAGTGAGTTTTGGATCTGCAATAATTTCGCAGTTGTAATCATGATGAACCATTGCTATGACAAAATGTGCTGGCAGTTTGGATCTTCTATATGCCTCTACAATAAATTCCATTGGTACTTTGTCTTCAAAAAAAGTACCTCCACGCTTAGCTATACCAGGTATTGTTGCATGTTGAAACTCTTCTGCTGCTTTTATCAGCTTATTTTCAAGCGATTCATCAGACCAAGGCCAAAATCGTTTTATGCTCATGCAGCAATCACCTCTGCATTTTTTCTTTTATGATAACTATCTCCACCAATAGCATCTTTCTCCTGATGTTTTATTATTGCTTTTGCCCAAGATTTCAGGTCTCCATTTTTAGAAACACCAAGGAATCCTTCTTTGAAAGGTGCAAGTTCATTGGCGCTTTGGGCAATATGATAAGCACGAGTTGCATGTTGGAATTCATCTCGTGACATATTTGCCATGGCTTCAGGTGATGTCCAGTCTATGAAAGTTGCATACAATTGTCTTGAATTTTGATCAGGTAATTCATTAACGAATGATGCTGTTTGTTTATTACTGACTATTCCATATTTACATTCATTAGAGACGTCAATATTTCTTATATGAAATCCAGTATTATATTCTTTTGAATCGAAACCAAATTTTGCAGCTAATGTTACTATATAATGTTTATTAGCTACAAGCATTGAGCCAATATCCACCATAAGGAGAATTTTTTGATCGTGATCAAGTAAATCAAATTTATCGGCAAATCTGTTGATGTATGGTGCCATTCCCGGTCTCATTAAAAAATAATTTCCTTTGTTCGCCTTCCAAACCTTAAGAAACTTATTAAGGTTGTTTGGTAAATAATCTTCGCCTGCACTAAGTAAAATACCATCTGATGTTAAAGTGGTCATTGCTGGCACAAGACCTTCTATATCAGGATTATATTGTGCTAGCATTTCAAGTTTTTCAAAGGGCTTATCCATAAAGTATTTGACAGAAGGTTTAGGGTCTGTTTGTTCGAGAATTAACGGAAATAAACACTTTGGAATTTGTTTTATATAATCAACTGCTTCTTCCCGTTTTCCTAATGGTATTGTTTCAAAGAGTTTCATCTGTTCATCAGTTGCTGTAGCTAAAAATTCAAGTGGGTTATCAGTTGATCTTAGTTCCCACAGAAAAGATAATCTGTTTTCATTTATTTTTGTAGCATATTCGAGATCTCTTTTAGGGTTCCAATCTCCTTTTGCTATAGAATTTAATAGTAATATATACCGTGGTGCATCTAAGCTCTGTTTTCTTGATATTTTACGTTCAAACCGTCGAAGAGTACGTCTTTCTTTTCTAGTGAAATTGATTGATTCAATATCTTTATCAGAGCGTGAGTTGTATCCCATTGCTAGAATAAGATGTGCTGGAAGTTTGAATCGTTTATATTTATTTACGAGAGACTCCATTTCACCTTTATCTTTAATGACTGCCATCCAGCTACATATACCTAGATCATCTGCAGCATCATAAAGTTCTCCAGTAGCTTTTGTTAGCTTTCTTTCAAGCGATTCATCAGACCAAGGCCAAAAATGTTTTATGCTCATGCAGCAATCACCTCGCGGTCTGATCTGTAATTGCTTCCACCAATTAAATCAAGATTATGATTATCTATAATTGCCTTTGCCCAAAACTTAACAGCTCCTTGCTTAAGCACTTGATTAAATCCACATAGGAATTTTTCTTCTGATTTATCAATAACAGAAATTTTATATGCTTCGTTTGCAACAGCAATTGTATCCTGTGTCATATCAACTACTAGTTCTTTATCCTCAGCGTCAGCGTATGAATAGAACGTCATCCAAGTTGGTTTATAGCGTTGTGCTATGTCGCCCCATCTTGCCTGAAGAGATTCGTCAGATGCTAAATTAAATGCTGAATTAAATTCTTCTCCAGCTTCTAACCAATCATGCACTTTAAATAAATATTCAGGATCCGTTGGCATGTGTTGGGCAGCATGTTTCATTGTTGGCGAATAAGCAGATTCGTCTAAAGGTCTGTGAGAAACCATTATACTTTCCATCACTGGAATAAGTTCTCTCTGCTTATCCTCATTTAACTGTACGTATCCCTCGATAAATGGTTTTACGAATTCTTCCGAAGTTTGTTCTAGTGGGTTTAAATAGTTGCTTATTGCTCTCCAATATTTTATAAAATTGCCATAATCAACATTTCCTTCTACGCCAAAAACTCTAAGTGATCTACCTGCTTCGATAGGTGTGTATTTTTTGAATAGAGAAACTCTTTCTTTAGCAGATAATTTCTTATATAACGCAATTGTTTTGTTGGGGTCCTCTTCAGTATGTACAAAATTCCTTAACTTACCTTTTTCTTTGGTGTATAATTTCATATATGTATCAAGATGTTTTGGTTCGCATTTTTTTAATAGTATACCAAAGTGAAGTTTTGAAATGTCGCTTTTCTCACTCCAACCATTAGTAATTCTTTGAATTACTCTTTTTTGTGATGCTGTTAGGGCTGCAATGTATGCAATAGGGTCATCAAGTTCTTCAATAAGACGCGGCATAAGACTCCTCTCAAAATCATCAAAGGCTTTAGCTTGATTTAATCTTTCTTCAAGACGATCTGGTGCAGCAGCAGCAGCAACCGCTATAGCAGGGGCAGTTTCTGCTACTTTCATTAGTTTCCATATTTCTAAATCTGAATAGTGTCTTACGTTAGTGTCTGAAAACATAAGTAGCCCAAGCATAAATTCAGGTGGTAATTCTGTTTGTGTAATTTCTTCTTGCCTTTCTCTATGCTCTCTATGTCGATTATATCTAGAAAGATGCATATCAAATTCATCTTTAAATCTTTTAGTGGCTTTCCAGCATTTGTCTGCAATTATATCAAGGCTCACGCTGCAATCACCTTTCTGTCATACTTGTCTCCGCCAAAAGCATCAGCTTTGTAATGGTTTAGAATAGTCTCAGCCCACATTTTAACGTTGCCAGATTTGGCAACTTGAGAAAAACCAATTAAGAATTGCGGTACAGTATCGTTAAGCAATGCGTATTGATGTGCTTCTGAGAGTAGTGCAAATTCTACTTCAGTAAAATTATTGACTTTATCAAATGATGCTATTGGTACAAGTTTCTCAACGAAATGTTTATCCCAAGTTGAAAGAGAATCATAATAGTCAAATGCATCTGCAGCTAAATTATATTTTGAAATAACTTTTTTTCTTAAAATAGCTGCTCTTTCTGGTTTCCAATGCAGTACTGATCGTGCTAAATGATTTTCTCCTAATGATCGTCCTGATAGCCAAGGCTCAAAATCTTCTTCTAATAGAATATCAGTAAGAGAATCAGATATTTTGTCAAATACTGTATCATTTTTAAGAAAGACACCAATCTTTCGGCAGTAATTTGGGTCTCCTTTTAGGCCTTGTACAAGTATATTTGCTGTGTTTCCATACATGAGCCGATTTTCTTTCCAATGTCCATCCTGCAAAATAGTTAGTGAGAAGTGTTTGTTTTGAGCAACAGTCTTTGCTAATTCCTCTGCATGTTTAGTGAATTTTTTAAAACTCCAGAATTTCCCAGCTTCGTAACTTCTTTTTGGAGACTCTAGTGCTTTTTTAATGTTACGGACGTTATACCCATCACGAATACGCTGTAGAAGTTTTATCACGCTGCAATCACCCCAGAGTCATTCATTCTTCTATAAGAATCTCCACCAGTTGTTCCTTTGTGATAATGCCCAATTATTGCATCTGCCCATTTACCAAGATTAGCAGGTGCTACTTGCCTATAACCATTTATGAATTCAAACTTTTGCTTTCTAGATAGCGCCATGTTGTATGCTTGTATAGTGCGTTTAATATTCCCTAATGGAATTGCAGCCATATCAGATGGTGATAATGAATGGTTAAACAAATCAAACCATGCTGATTTGTTATGTCTAGGTATATCAATAAATTGCTTAGCCAAACCATTATGTTCAAGAATCTCAAATAGTGTGCCTCCACTTAATCCAGATTCAGCCATGGTATAACCATCTCTAAATCTATTAGAATCAATTTCACAGTCCAGCATTAAATCCATTGTAAATGCTCTATTATCTTCATCAAGATCATGAAGATGATCCAAAATTGAATTTTTATAATCATCATCTGCTTCAAGATACATCTCAAAGAATTCTTCTAAGGAGTCCTCCATTTTGGGTTTTACATAAAACCCAAGTTGGAACCTAGCGCACCAATCATCTTGGAATGTTTTATAATTGTCTGAGCTAAAATCTCCAAGTGTACGCAGTAAAACACCATAACGCACAGGTTCTGATGGGTTAAACATTTCTCGCTTTTCAGGTGAAAGTGCGCAATATGCATCAAGAGTTTCTTTAACTTTGTTTTGGAAAAAATCTTCACGCCTATTAAAATCCATAATTTTAAACAGTGGTTGAATTGTCTTGAAATGTTCAGGAGGAACGCGTTTCATTATTTTTAGTACTCGATACTCTGTGAACGCACAACCGTAATCTTGAATTTCAGTATCTGTTAATGAAGCAGCATAAGCAATTGGGTCATCAATTTCAGCCTGCAATGCTTCTTGCATCATCTCCTCTCTATGAGTCCCCCACATGTTTATCAGTTGAGTACTACGCTCTTCTATATCTGGAACCGCTTTTGCAAGACACATATATCTATACATATTTTCATCTTTAGAGTCTCCCATGGTATTTCTAATTCCAAAGAGTACTCCATTCAGTTCTTTTCCAGCACTAAAATCACATATTTCTTGAACAGTATGCCCAGTGCTTAATAATGAAATCACAAAATATGTTGGAAGGCCTGATTCTAGATATGCACGATTAGCATCGGCATCAATGATTGGTTTGTTAAAAGCTTTAGGAAGAGTTTTAGCTAAATAATCATACGCCTCAACGAGTTCAGGAAGTATGCCGGGTTTTGGCAGCATTTCATCAAGCGTCATGCTGCAAGCACCTCTCTTTTTGTATTATAACTATCTCCACCAGCTGCATTCTTTAGATGATGTTTAATAATTGCCTCTGACCATTTGCTGACATTGCCTCTCTCTAATGCAAGTTTAAAGCCATTTAGAAATCTATCAGCATCTTTATTTGCACACGCAAGTCCATATGCGTTTTTCGCACTATTGAAATCCGCATCAGACATTGTCGCTGCACTTTCTATAGATGATGCACTATGCACAAGTCTTGCCCAAATACTTCTTTCATCTATTGGTATTCTAGAATGTTGTTCCAGTAGATAATTATTATCGACAACAGCAGCAATATCTTGACTTGAAAATTCCGCATTTATACTTACTAATTCAGTAGCGAGCTTAAACTTTCTTTGGTCCTGTGTGTAATATTCCATAGCATATTTCATGACTTTATCTCTGTGTTCAGTATTAATATTCATCTCTAACGTAATAGCATCTCGATCTTTTTGAGCAAGTTCATCACGAAATTCAACAAATTCTTTTAGGTAGGGTTCACAACTAGTGTCAGAAAAACTACTTTTACCTGAATATTTTAGATAAGATCTTCTAAAACGTTCATATTTTACATTACCAAATTCACCGAACACCCGCAAAAGTATTCCAGCCTCTTTAGGCGACCCCTGGGTCTCTAAAGTTTTCCATCTTGTTCCCCATTTTGTTTCTTCCGGAAGAGATGTATATGCTTCAAGCGTTTCATTTATAGCCCCTGAAAAGAATCCAGCTCTTTTAGCTGGAGACCAATGATGATAAAACTGAAAATATTCACCCACCAAATGAGGTTTGATTGGCTCAATTTCTTTTGCAATATTTTTTGCAAAATCTGGACCGATATACATACTCGAAAATTTATTCAAAAAGTCAACATGTTTATCTGATATATGATCCAAATATTCAATAGGATCATCAAGATCTTTAATATATGGTAACAATTCAAGCTTACTATCACTCATTGCCAAGAGCATATCGACACGGTCAGGCACTAGGGCTGCATCAGTTTTAGCAAGAATAATGAATCCATCAGCATATTCAGATTCACGATCTGTGTTTATTTCTTCATCCAAACTCCAAAGTCCAGTTAATTGATCGTTAGACAATGAACCAACAACTCCTCTTATATCTGCAAGACGCATTTTAGTATCCCACATTGCAACGAATAGGTGAGGAGGTATGTACATTCTTTTGTAATCTATATTGACTCGTTCTGTGGCAACTGATACATTGAAATCAAATAGACTACCGAAGTCAGTACCTGCATTTGATTCTCTTGTAAACAAATTATAACGTGCTCTAAGCAATCCATCGTTCAGTATATTGATTACACTATCATCAAGCGTCATGCAGCAATCACCTCTCTACGATTGTCATAATTATCTCCGCCTTTCACATCTTTATTATTATGATCTAAAATTGTTTGCGCCCATTCCCCGATTTTTGCAGGTTTAACCAGTTTTAATCCCTCAATAAAACTGGACATCTCATTGCGAGCGAGTGCACTTTTATATGCCATAATTACAGGATTTACATCTTTTTCTGAAATTTCACTCATAAATTCAGGAGAAGTTCCACAATACAAATCCATCCAAGCACCTTTGTGAGGTGTTTTAGTGTATTGTTGATGCAGGCTATCATTTTCACAGATAGTCATAATAGTGTCATCCTCTAAATTATGGTCCATTAACATCATAACCCGTTCATATATAGATGTATTATTAGCAAAATGCTTAACCGTGGCTTGCATAATAAGAGATCTTTTTTTTACTTTGCCATCATATATTTCACTCCTTAAGAACGCTTTATCAGTGCAATTTGATTTATTGTATAAGCTAAAAAAATCTTTTAGAAATGGCTCCATTCCATTCGTTATATGAACAAAATTCGTGCCTAAATCCTCAAAAAAAGGTTGGGCCTCAACAGGAGAAAACGTACCATAAACTCTCAGAAGAACACCAGCAGCAAAAGGGGAGTCATAATTGAGTTTTTCACGTTCATCTTTTGAAAGTGCAGCATATGCAGTTATTGTTTCTTTAGGCATGCCATTGAAGAATTCATTTCTCTGCAGATAAGTCATATGGAGATATAGAGGTGCAACTTTTCTGAGTTCAGTAGGTTTTGTGAATTTTAGACATTGTTTCAAAGCATCAGTGTCATTCCAGGTATACTTAAACGATTTTTCAAAAGCAGCAACATCTTCATCTGTTGCTAATGAGGTATATGCAATTGGGTCTTCTATTTCGGCTTCTAATGCTTGTTGCATCAAACGTTCATGACCCGCAACAGCTATCTTTTTTAATTGCGTAAGTCGTTCATCTAGATTATCAACACCTTTTGCAAGAGCCATACATCGATATGAATTTATATGTCTATTAGTAGACTCATTTTCGTGTGAAACTACTTGGTTTAGCAGATCTCTATTTCCTAATCTATCATTTATATCACAAATTTGTTCTAGAGTTTGTCCATTATATAACATAGCAAGGACTAGTTTTTCAGGAAATCCAGTAGTTTGATATGCTTTATTTACTACAGCATTTGTTCCTCGATGATAATGTCGAAGTTTGGGAAAAGCAACGATAAGAGATTTATTGGCTTCTCTTATATTAGGTAATTCTTCAATCATGCAGCAATCACCTCTCTATATTTATCTCCACCGACTGCACCTTTCACATCCTTCTCATAGTGATCTATAATAGCTTGTGCCCAAGGCAAAATTCCACCTGCTTTAGCAACCTGCTTAAAACCTGTTAAGAAAATCGTGTCATCATCATGTTTTGCTGCATATTTAGATGCTTTTGAAACTAATTCAAAACCATCTCTACCAAGAGCATTGACTTTATTTAGCGATGCCAACGATACAAGATCTTGAAATAGTACTCTTTTTGGATGGTCACCAAGATCATATATTGAACTACTTTTAGATATAGGGTCTAACGAGTTACAAAAATCAAAGACATCAGTTGGCAAATTATATTTTGCAATAACTTCTTTTTGTATTATATTTCTTCGATCTGGTTTCCAATACAAAATTGAATCTACTGTAGGACTATTTATTGGTCTATCTTCAAACCAGCCTGTTGGTTGCTTTCTTAATATGATGTCAGGAATAGCATATGGTGATTCTCCTGTAATCCAGGGGGTAATGTCTTGTTCAAGAAGAGTGTCGGTAATAGTGTCAGAAACTTTATCAAATACTTCATCACTATCAAGAGATGCTCCAAGCCTCCAACATTCGGTTGGCGTTAATACTTTTGCAAGTACCAATGCTACATTACCATACAAGAGTTTATCTGTTGACCATTTGTCTGTTTCTTTAGCATCTGAAAAAGTTTTGCCTACAAGTGAGTTGTCTTTTGATACGGATTCTGCTAAAGCTTCTGCATGTTTTGCAAAATGTTTAAAGCTCCAAAATTTACCAGCTAGATAACTCTTCTCAGGGGAGTCTATAACTTTATTAGATCTGAAATGAAAGTCCAATAAATCATTTAGGTAACTTATAGGGTTAAGCCTCATGCAGCAATCACCTCAGAATCATTCATCCTTCTATAACCATCTCCGCCAACGGTATCTTTTAGATGAAGTTTGGTAATTGCCTCTGCCCATTTGCGAGCAGTTCCTGTCTTTAGAACCGCATCCAAACCATTTACAAATTTAGTTCTATTTGGGGTGTTGTCAGACGTAGTTTCGTATGCCTGCATGACAGTAGGAACATCACATGTTGGCATTTTAACAAATGCGCATGAATTAGCAACACTTTTTAATAATTCTATCCACATTGGTCGATGTATAGGAGGTACCTGACAATATGCATTAGTAGCATAAGTACTTTGCCCAATAGCTATAGCCATTGTAATTGGCAGACCTTCTTTTTTATAGAGATTATACATGTCCCTAAACATGGTTGCATTATGTTTTAGATGTTTTGCGCTAGATTCATGCATCATTGGCAGGTCGCTGAAGTTAAGATGTGGATTTAACGCGGACAAATCTTCCATTATTTCCATTCTTTTTTCTTTTTCAAATCCAGCATAAACATCAACAAATTTCTTTAACCAAGGTTCGCACTTTTTATTAGGACCGAGGAAACTTTTGGCATCCGGCAACAATTCAGATTTTAAAAGATTATAATTAGGATCATTAAGAGTTCCAAAGCAACGCAGTTCATAACCAGTCTCACTAGGTTTATCTTTCATTAGTTTAGAAAGTTCCTCTTTGTCTTTTATACCTTTGATAGCTTCAAGAGTTTTGGTCTCATCAGTTCCCATTAATACATCCATTTCTCCATGCAAAGTATTCCATGCAAAAAGGTATGATCCAGCAAGGTCTGCTCTTACTGTTTCTAATATTTTAACAGTAGGATGAACAGGACCCTCATCTAGTTTTACAACCACATCATGTGGTAGTGCATCGACATAAGCTATTGGATCATCATTCTTTGTGGCGTTTGCCAATCCAAATAAACTCTTTTCATTCTTACCAAATGTCCTATATTGATCAATTCGATCATTAATCAAAGGGATTTTTTCTGAAAGTGCAGTAAAGAAATGTACTGCAGACCAGCTTTCTTTTGCGAAACATTCTTGAAGAAAATCACGTCTGTCTTGAGTCAAATCACTAGCAACTTCAATAACTTCAGTAAAAGTTAGATGCCTTTTTAATAGAAGATACAAGTTTGGTGGAAGACCAGTTGCAACATAATTTTGAGAAAACTCTATTTGATTTTCTCTATGGCTTAGACAAAGCGGTGGAATATCATCAATATCTGATAGAGCTTCTCCAGCGCGTACAAGTTCCTGGACATCTTTTTCAAGGCTCATGCAGCAATCACCTTAGAGTCATTCATCCTTCTATAACCATCTCCGCCAGCTGCATTCTTCAGATGATGTTTAGTAATCGCCTCTGCCCATTTACGGGTATTTCCAATCTTAAGACTTCCACTTAAACCTAACATGAATTCACGATTTTTATTTGCATCCAATGCAAATTGATATGCCTGTGCTACAATAGGAACATCAGTTGGTTGCAGTTTGACAAAGTCTTCAGAACTTTCAACTCCAACTAATTCAACTCCAGTTAATAGTTCTATCCACGCTTCTTGATGTTCAGCGGGTACTTCGCTGTAAATATCAAGGCCAGATAAGTGTCTTCCAATTCGTAATGCAGAACATTGAGAAACACCTTCATTCACAAGGACAGAAGCATCGGTAAAAATATTTGGATTGTCTTTAAGATACATAGATCCAAATCGAAATAACTCAGGCATAGCGTTATTATTATTTGTTAAGTTGATGAAATTCATATCAGATAATACATCTTTTCTTTTTTCTTTTGGTAATCCTGCATATATATCAGCGAAATCTTTTAACCAGTCTTCACAAAAAGCAGGGGGAATAAGGGGTTGTTGGGTGACTGACTGCCACTCAGATTCTAAAAGTTCATAATTAGGATAGTCAAGAGTTTCAAAACACCGAAATTTGATACCAGATATTCTAGTATTATCTCTAATTCGTTCACTAATATCATCTTTGTTTTCTATACTATCTATAATTTCAAGTGTTCTTATTTCATCTTCACCAAGTAACGCATTGATAATAAACGGACTCAAATGACCCAATGTATCAGATGCATAAAGATACGTATCGGCAAGATGTATTGGTATAGTCTTTAGTACATGAATTGAAATTCTTGGTTCAACTTTATTAAGTTTGACAACAGTTTCATGAGGAAGACCAGCAACATATGCTATAGGGTCTGGTGCAGTACTATACGCTAGTTCAAATAAGTCAATTCTTTCTTTATCAAAACCCATATATTGGTCAATTAGAACACTCATTGAAGGTAATTTTTGAGAGAGTACATCAAAGAACTTTATTGCAGGCCATATGTTTTCTTCAGCACAGCTATTTAGAAAGTCGTGCTGTTCTTGAG
>Ga0233437_1006316_pt1 | contig 12179 bp, 24 predicted proteins | sample SI_122_August201_FD_182714 | JGI IMG/M metagenome (GOLD analysis project Ga0233437, IMG submission 182714) | Seawater microbial communities from Saanich Inlet, British Columbia, Canada - SI_122_August2016_200_MG | ecosystem: Environmental > Aquatic > Marine > Inlet | place: Canada: British... | reverse complement strand
GTCTTCAGTTAAGTTACAATTACCTTCAATCCCAATAAAGTCTGTACGAATGTCGTGGTTTATGTTTCCAGGATCTACATGCTCAATTCTTAATTGAATTACGCCAGAATCATCAATCCATGTGTTTGGAGCTGTTGTTAAATTAGTGAAATTAGTTTGGGCTGCACTTTCTTCAATCTCAAATAATAAAACCCAATCAGTTTCATTCCAAACTTCAAAATCTACTTCGTGTGCAGAACTTCCGTCATAAAAACCTGCCCAGGTGAAGTTCCAAGGTATACCATAACCAATACTTGTGTTGGTCATATTCATACTAAAATTAAATGCAGGAGTTCCTGTTGTTTCAGAAATATTAAACATAATCTCGTCTATAGCTCCAGCATTTGCGATTGTTCCATCATCTAGAGTTCCTTCAGCTATTTCTAATGTTGTTGGATTAGTGAAGCCACCAAACTGGGCAAAAGCAAAAGGCACGACTAGAAGCAATGCCAATGCCAAAAAGATGGCTTTCTTATTCATTATAATCCAGGAACTCTATTTGCGTTAGACTCTATTAATTTGCTAACAACTTGTATGTACTGAGCGAAGTTTTCTGACATGAAGTATATTCCCATTAAGAATACAAAACATACAACTCCAATTGATATTATTGTTCCATACTTTTCAAGCATATCAACCCAACCATACTTCTCGTGAACTAACTTCTTAAAGCTAAAGAACCACGTCAGGGTCTCGTCGTAATCGATCTTTTCTACAACTACTCTTTCTGCTTCATCGTCAAACGCTAAAGTATATGGGAAGTATATATCTTCTCCCAAGTGTCTAAGTCTAATTGTATTATCTGCAGCGACAAATGAATTATCAACTGGTTTGATTGAAGCTCGGTGTTTTAGTAACTTTAGATACCATACACCGTCTGGTGTCTTGATCATGGCTCCACGATCAATTATAGTTTTAGTCCCATTAGATCTTCGGGAGGCTATTATCACTTTGTATTTATATCTCATTAAATTGTATGCTAGATAGGCTGCAACTGCAACGACAGTTATTACTACAATTCCTATTATGATTGTTGTAACGCTACCAGCACTTCCCGCAAAAGAAGCGCCCAGTCCGCCCAAATCTGGATTTGCCATTTTTATTTTCCTCACTTAAAGAAAGGAAGTATTCCTTTCTTTTCACTACGAGACTCTGTTATATTCTGTTGTACCACACTTCTTTGTGTTGAATCTAATAATGCTTTGTCTGTTATGATCTTTGAGCCTTGACCAACTAAACTTCTTCTAAGTGCATTATTGATTATGTCAGTTATTGCCAAACAAATTGGCGTTCTTAATGATTTTTCAACCTCATACTCTTTCCAGTTCAATGCTACCATTTCTGCTAAAGAATCGCCAAAGGCAACTGTCTTTATGCAAATTTCTCTGTCATTCAAGTTTGTTAAGACAGTATTCTGATTGAAAAAGAATGTGAATAAAGAAATTATATCTCGAACACCACGATCGTTCATTTGTTGTCGACCTTCAGTGTATATCCATTCCTGCTTGGCAGGATCCCAGGATTCACCTTTGAAGTGGTGTACTAACAATTCAGCAATACTTGCTGGATCCAACTGTGCTAAGAAGGATGCCGTCTTCAAGCCCTGATCTGGCGCTACATTTAATGGGTAATCATCGTTCATCATTTTATCGTCTCCGCTTTCTTCTAACGACAGGACGTAGTCCGAGACCTGTTATACTAGATAACTTTGGAGCTTTTGTTGCAGTTATTCCGAGAGCCACTGCTGATAATGATGGAGCAAACTTCTTTGGTCTTGCTGCTCGCTTACCTCGACGAGGTTTTGTGCGTTTCAGATCTAAGTTAAAACCTGGAAGAAATCCGAATGGAGGTAATGGTGTTGGAGTAAGTAATGGTGTTGGTGTGAATGTTGGAAAACCTGTTGTAGGAATAGCGGGTGTCTGAGTTCTTGTAATTTGTGGTGTTTTAGTTGATTGAACAGGAGTAAGTGCTGTTCCAATTGCAGGTATGTTAAATGGAGTTTGACTTCTTCCCTGTCCTTGAGATTGTCCAAGACCAAAGTCTAAACCAGTCAAAGTGGTTCCTCTTGAACGTGAAGATACTAATGGCACAACTCGTGTTCCAATTAACGAATCTGTTGCAAAAGTATCTGTTTTTATTCCCTGTACTCTTCCACCACGAGTTCCAGAGAATATTACATCGGTTGCAGATGGTTGTGGTAGCAAAGGTGTTATTCTTTGAGAACCTGGTGTTGAGAAGACTGCGGAACCAGTAATTGAAGCTCCAGGTGATTTAGTTGAAGAAATTGATGTTGGTGAAAATGAAGAAGTCTTTGTTGGTGCGCCAAACAAGTCAGTTGGTGCAAATGTATCTGAAGTTATTGTTGTTGCTGGAGCTGATGGTGTTGGGCTTGCTATTGGTGTTGGTGATGGTCTCGTAGTTGGAAGAGTTACTCCAAACTGTGTGGCTGATGGTGTTGGTGCCAAAGCCAATGATTGTTCTATTGCTTTTTGAGAAGTGGTTGTTAATCCTTGACCACCAGTACTGGTGAATCCTCCAGTAGTGTCCTTCACTATGATTGCCTTGTCAACAAACTCTGCTTTCAATCCACCAAACTTTCCGAAGATTCCGCCACGTGTTGCTGCAATGTTTATATCGTCTCCAGTTGCAGAAACGGTTTGTGATAATTGAGCAGTTGTTGATCTTCCTGGTAATTTAAAGAATGAATCTTTTCCAGGAAGTTTAAGGAATGTTTCTTTAACTGATGTTGAACCTGCAACTTGTGTTGTTATATCGTCCACTTTTTCAAGTTGTCGAGACACACCCAAACTCTTACCTGTAACTAAACTTGAAGCATCGTCGGCTTGTGAGATTCCAACACTTTTAAATCCCGTTAGATCGTCAGCACTAGAGACCTTTTCTGAAAATCCAATTGCCTTACCAGTTGTCTTTCCCGATTTAAATTCTGATAAAACTGTAGAAGTATCGTCTGTCTGTGAAACTAATGATTGTGACTGAACTGTTGTTGGTGTGAATGTTGTTGTTCCAGTTATTCCTGCAGCTAATCCACCACCAATGAAGGCTACCTTTTCAGGTGTAGTTAGTTGACCAAATTGTCTTGCAGATACTTCTGAACGAGTTAGTTCACGACCACCATCGGTGAACTCTCCAGATCCAAAACCAACGCTTCCACCTGTTAAAGTTCTAACTGAAGAAGCTCCAAATTCTAATCCACCCATTCCAAATGCTGCTGCAAGTCCTGTTGACTTTGAAGGTATTGGTACTATTTCTTTAACACCAGTTTGTTCTCTACCAGCTTTATCAACTGATTGAACAATAGCTACTGCTGATTCTGCACGTGTTGGTGTTGGTGTTGGTGCTATAGCGTCGGGTGTTGAACCACCACTACTTCGACCGCTACCACTTCCACCCGTTTCAGTTCGTCCTATAGACGAAACTTGCTTAGTTATTCTTTGAGCTGCTTGACCACGAGTCTCACCTGGTGTTGACTTTGGTGTTGGTGCTATTGGAATTACTGTTCTTGTTTTTGTTGGTGATGGTTTTGGTTTAGAATTAGAAGGCTTTGATCTTGAAAAGGTTTGCCGAACCGAATCAAGAAAGCCCATTGTTAATTAAGCCCTCCAATGTAATTGGTGGTTGAAGTGATTCTGACAGCAGCCTCGGCTCGGCTCTCAGTGTCAGAATGATATAAGTCGGGCATGACTTGAATGACCTTAAAATCTCCACTTGCACGTATAGAATTAAATTCGTCTTGGTCTGAAACTGGTTTCAATCCAGAAGTGCTTGCATAAGCTGAAGATAAAACTACGCAAAATGCTAATACCAAAAGGAAACTAGAACTAATGCTGACCGTGGTTTGATCACCCATAATATATTAGAAGAAACTAATCTTATAAAAATGTATTCATTTTATAAAACTTCTCTTACTACTTTGAGGTTCAAGTCCAAGAGCGTCTGTGTTGATTGAAAATGGCGGAACTTCTTTAGAATCGTCCAACATTTCAAACATATTTTCAAAGGCCTTGCCAACTTTGGCTAATTTTGAAGTGGAGGTTGTTCCTTCCAACAACTTTTCAATACGTTCTTGTTTAGTTGCTAGTTCTGCTTTCTTCTGAGCTATAACTAATTCCTGGTCTAATAATTCGTCTTGTCTTTTTAATTTAGTATGAATGTCTTCAAACAAACCAAACTTCTGAAAGAATTTCTTTATCATATTATTTTTAAGACTTTCTTTTATTTAAGCTTATCTTATCAAGCTTCCTTACTTGTTTTATAGCAATCCCTGCTCCACCAAGTGCTGCGAAGGAAGGAAGGAATCCAGAGGCAGTGGATAAGCCGCTCTGGATTCCAGTTGTTGCTGCAGAAGAAGGTAGTCTGCCTACTACCGTAGAACCTAAACTAAGTGATAAACCTGAACCAACTATACTGGTAGATAGGTCTACCAAATCATTTCCTTTCTTTTTTGCCATTTTATTTCCTCGCTATTTCAATAAAGCCAGAAGGTGTTTTTGTAACTGAATACTTTATAGGTTTCTTTCGCTTCTTAGCTTTCTTAATCTTATTTGGAATGTTCAGTTGAACATACCCAACTCTTTTAGTTTTGAAAAGTCCTATAATAATCACCTTCTTCTTCTATTTGGCATAGCTTTCATACGGGCTGCGTGGGACATATTCTTCCACTTTCTACGAGCCTTTGCTAATGCCATTCTTCGTTTCTTTGTGAATACAAATCTTGCCATATTTTTCTCCTTAAATCTAAAAAAGATAGGCTTTTAGCCCATCTGATTTAACGGCTATATTTATCGTCGTCTGTTGCTGAATGCTGCTATGACAAGTCCTATAATAATTACTGCGATTACTACTACAACAATTATTCCGAACCAATCCGCTATGTCTCCAAGGGCAACTACACTTCCATTTGCTGCATCACTTGAAGCAGTATTATTATAGAAAGTATATGTGAAGTTCCAATCACCTGCTGCGTCTGAAGTAAGTAATGTAATAGTTCCTACAAACGGATTCAATGTATAGTTAGAATCTCGAACTAATACGTTCGATACGTTCGATACATTTTCGGCTGTTGTTATACTGATAATGTCGTTAGCTCCCATTGATACGGGCGTATTCAAAACCAAAGTTAAGGTTTCATCAGTAATTGTTGACTCTGTCGACACTGTAGTTCTTATCTCATCTGTAACATGTACTCCAATTGTTAACACAATACCTGAGACTACTAAAAGTAGCACGAATCCTGTTATAGCGTTCAACTGTGTCTGTCCTTTTCTATTGTTTTTCATTCTTCTTAAATAAATAAAAAGATAAGGTTAACCCTTATCTTCCGCTTCGCTGTGAGAATGCTGATACAACGAGTCCGATTATAATAACTGCAATTACTACAACTACAATTATTGCGAACCAGTCTGCAATGTCACCCAAAGCTTCAATTGTTGTGTTTGCTGCGGCTTCTGCCTCAGACCCTGTGGTCATTTGGTCTTCAACCTCGTCAACAACAAAGATTCCAATGGTTAACACGATACCAGCAACTACTAGCAAAGTTATGAAAGCTGTTAGACTATTAAGTCCAAAGACTCCCATTTTTTCTTTCATCTTTTCTAGAGTTTTCATGGTTGGTAAGTTTTATACACTTTAGCTTTATAAATCTGTGTTAACACTCCTGTATACAGAGGTGTATACAGCTCGACGTTATGTGTTTTCATGTTAGTATTACACAGGGACTAGGATAACTTTATATATCATTAAATATTAGACAATATTACTATGGAAGAAAAAGACAACAACAAAGATAAAGGAACTAACTTATCTATCTACCTCGATTATGAGTTGCTAGAATGGATTGACGAGAAGGTCAAAGAAAGATTATTTGCCAATAGAAGTCATGCAGTGCAGGCTTGTCTGGCAGCATACATGCAACATATTGAAAGTAATAAAGATGAGTCTAATAACTAAAGAAGAACTTAAATCTGTCAAAGAAAAAGTTGAATATACTGAAGAACAAAAGAAAGTTCTACTGGATAAGTGGAAGATTGATATTGACAACTTTAAACCAAAAGAAAGTCCAAAGATCGTTTTAATGTCGAAGTTTAGTCCTGTTGAATATGCTAACACTTTGAAAGACATCAGTAAGTTCATTTTAGACAAGAACAAAGTATTTTGGAGATATGATTCTAAAGAAGGGATTTGGAAGGATGATGCAGAACAATTCATTAAAACTTACTTACGAAATAACCTTATGGGTGACGAACAGCAGAAAGAAGGATATGTACGTGAAATTGTCTTATACTTAAAAGATTCTTCATGGAGACCTGAATTTGAACCAAACAAAAACCCAAACCTTATTGCATTCAATAACAAAATATATGATTTAGAACATGATTGTTTCGTTGAATTTAATTCTAATCACTTTATAACGAATAAGATAAGGATTGACATTGATGACAAGATCACTGAGTGTCCCGTTATTGATAAGTTCTTCACCGACAGTGTTGGTGAAAAATACAAAATCACATTATATGAAATTATTTCATACATGTTATTCAGAAGTAACCCTTATCAGAAACTATTCTTCATATATGGCAGAGCTAAGACTGGTAAGAGTCAATATTTAAAGCTAGCTGAAAAGTTCATTGGTACTGACAACTGTTCCACAATAGAACCACAATACATACAGAAAGACAAACATTCAACTTATATCATGTGGAACAAGCTAGCCAACATTGTCAGCGACATAAATTACGATGCCTTAGATAATATCAATCAAATCAAGAAATTAACTGGAGGCGACTCCGTTAACATACGTAGAATGCACCATGAAGGATTTATGGACACCTTATATGCAAAACAATTATTTAGCACCAACAAACTTCCAGTAGTCAAAGAGAAGACTATGGCATGGTACAGACGGGCGTATATATTACCTTTTGAAAATGTTGTAGCAGATACAAACAGAGACCCTTTTATTATTGAAAAAATGACTACTAAAGAAGAAATGATGGGATTTGCTTGGAAGTGTATCAAAACATTAAGAAAACTCTATGAAAATAAATTCTTATTCACATGGGATATTAAAGAAGAGGAGATGGCTAAGATATATGAAGAGCTAAGCAATCCCATTTTATCTTTCACTAAAGAGAATTGTACTGAAGACGAAAGTGGATATTGCTATATTTTTGAGTTTAAAGACAGACTAAACGCATGGCTTAAAGATAATCACTTTCCACCTATGACTGCTATTCAAATCAATACTTACATGAAAGACAAATATAGTTCAAGTCAAAGAGAAGCTCCATTTGACAAGCAAAAAGATAATGAAATGCCGAAAATGTGGCGTGTGTGGCTGGGACTGCGTTTTAAAACAAAAGAAGACAACGTAGCTACTGATAATCAATCTAACCAATCTAACCAATCTAACCAGTGTTTTGAAATAGTATACGTATATAGAGGAGATAACGATACCCCGTTAGAACGGTTAGAACGGTTAGATTGCAAAAAAGACGATATTCAACATGCCAAGTCGCTAAAAGACGAAGATTTGCACATTGAACACATTAAAATCAACAAAAAAGTTACCAAAGGAGAAAATGAGAAATGCTAAATTCACTACAGTTCAGTCAGGAATATTGCTGGAAATACGGACAAGAAAAGTTCATAAAAATGCTAGAAAGTTGTGGAGAAAATTCACAAACTAAAATTGGAGATTTTGAATGAAAGTTTTAAGCCCTAGAATTGGAGAAGAAAAATCTCTCAAAGTTAGATATGCTATGTGTAGATTTATGGAAAGTAAGAAAGCTTTCAAAATCCAACAAGATCAGAAAGGAACTTGGTTAACAGTCAAACCAATCCATGAAAAGAATCTTAGCCCTGAAATGCAAATTCACTTTAGATTCACAGGTACAGACCAGTGGTTTGGTGGCACTGAGACTGTTGACTGTGATTTGTATATTGATTTGAATGAGTTCAAGAAAATATTAGATTTATGTGAGGAAAAGTAATGTCACAAGACGAAGTGTTAAAATTTTTGAAGAAACACCCAATGAAGTGGTTTTCTTGTGTTGATATGGAAAGACAAGGAGATGTTAAAAATGCTTCAGTAGCTTGTAGAAAACTCGCCAAATATTCTTATGGTGAAGTTGAAAACTCTGCTGAAGGTTTTGTTAAATTAAAATACCGTTATAATCCAAATTGGAGAAAACAACAATGGAAATTGTTGAAGGAATATTAGAATGGAATATGAAAACGTAATAAGATTGCAAGAGTTGGATAGACGATTGCATAGAGTTGAAATGAAATTAGACTACTTGATTAAGAAGTGGTTCCCTGAAGAAGCAGAGGCTATAAATGCAGATAAGAACGAAGCAGACAAACTAATGGAAGGTATAGAAGACCTTGATATTGGAGAATAAAGGAATAACCAAAATGGAAATTGAAATGAAAGAAGCTAAAAAATTTGAAAGTGTCCACGTCAGTGATGATGTGTACGTTGCGGAAGTATCGCATGTAACTGAGAAAGACTTAGAGTATGGTGCTAGTTTGATAATTGGATTCAAGATTATGCACGCTGGTGAACACAATGAGAAGGTAGTGGAGGGTATCTGCACAAAGTCCTTGAATGAGAACACTAAGCTATTCCAGTGGATCAAGACTTTGGGTATATCTGTTCCACAAGTCGGAACTACATTTGAGATTGAACGAATGATCGGAACTAGTTGTCGGATTGTGACAGGTACAAAAGAGCGAACAGACAAAGAGGGCAAGCCCTTCAAGCAGAGCTTTGTATCTCGAGTTCTGCCATTGGCAGAAAAGATCGGGGATTGACTATAGTCAATCCTCTAATGCTCTCTGAGCTGTATACTTAAGTATATTAGATAAGAGAGAAATGTCATTACTCTAAAATGGTAGAAGTTATAATTTATTCCTTTCTAGTGAAAGAAATAATTATATATATGATGTGGGATATAATACTGATGGGGCGAAAGAGATTAAAATATGTCAATCAAAAATGTCGTGGGTGCAATAGGAATATCATTCGGGTTAGGCGTAATCATAATAATGGATATTGTTCTGGATGCACCGAAGTACGAATCAAAAAAAAAGCACTCAAAGGCAAAGCCAATGTGCAAAAAATGCCGAAAGGAATTAGAAGCTCTGTTAGAGATTTTGTTCCAACGTCATAGTCTACGAAGATCAGAACAATTAAATATCACAGCAATCCTCAATGAATTAGAAAGAGGAGATTTAGACATTCACGATCTACGATAGTGGGGCAGGTAGTCGTAGATACCTACCATAGCGTCATACAGGACACCTAGTATTTCCATGCTGCCCCACACTCTTTAATCAATAATTAAAAGTTTTAATCACCGAAACCTTTATATACTAGTAATATCAGATATAAGTGGATATGGGAATCATAAGACGAGCGAAAAAGAGACCTGCTTTCATCTCAGTTGGTGAATGGGTTTCATATTGTAATCGGAATGCAGCAATTCTGAGACAATGCAAAGGAGTCTATTAAGACTCCTTTTTCCTTTATTTATGCTAACGCATTGTGTTTCACCGCACAGCTTAAGGGTTGCTCACCCGACTCTTAAGCCTTATGGTCGAGAAGACTAAAGAGGAAATAAAATGCTAGGACTATTGGTTGGAGCAGTATTGCTCAATGAAATCTTTGACGGAGACATCTTCGGAGAAGGAATGGATCTTGGAATGGATCTGCTACAAACGGACGATAACCCATTTGGGTTTGAAGAGGATAATAATGAAACAAGAACAAATAACATTTATGAAGAAGATAACTAAGAACGGAGATTCACTTTGTGTGAATATCCCACCTTGGGCTTTAAAGCTTGTAGATGCTGAGCGTAACGATGTGTTAAAAGTAACTATCGAACGCAAGTACACTTTGAGGAAAGATAGCTTTGCGAAAATATGAAATTTGATTTTGCTACTGTAACTATTTTTGGAGTGTTAGCATTTGCTATGTTTAGTGTGGTTTATTTTAATTACGCTGAAGATAAACAGATAGAAACTTTCTGTACTGATATTGGTTGGGATCATGGAAGTTGTGAATATACGGACAAGTGTGAATGTACAAGACTTATTCCGCACGACAGTGGAATTGGATATGTAGAACTTACAACTGGCAAGTTTGCTTTGGAGGACATACCAAAATGACTGACAAGTATTTGAGTTCACACACAACACCAAAGAAGTGCAAGAAGTGTGGCCAGTTCTTTGTCTGTTTCACAGAAGGTGTTGAGATCTGTCGGGAGTGTTACGATGAATAAAGATATTTTAATTGCTTCAATGGTTTTAGTATTGACTTGTTTAGTTGGTTTTTCTACAATTATAACCAACCAAAATCTTAGTACATTGAATGATAACTTAGAATTAATCACACCAATGATTGAGGTTGGGAATTATAATAATGAAACTAAAGTAATTACTATTAATGTAGAAGACCAAGACATTGACGGCGCGATAGACACCTTCTTACATGAATGGGCTCACTATATTTGGTTTGAATATCTTTATGAGTCTGAAAGAATTGAGTATTGTGCGTTAAATATAACTGAGCATGTTACTGATTATGCTAAGACTAACTGTGAAGAAGACTTTGCAGAGACATACATGATCTGGGCTTTAGATGAACCAATACCTGAACCTCAAAGTAGTTGGTTTGATTATATGGATTCAAAAGAGTGATGCTTATAACTCTCGCTATTGCGACAACCTTGGCAGCGATCTGGGACTTCAAGACAAGAGAAATCCCAGATACTATTAATTTCTTTCTGATATTTTGGGGAGTTTTATACTGGTCTTATGTATCATACGTGCTAAAAGACGCAGTTCCATTCATGTTGAGTGCCATTGGATTGGCAGTTTTCTTCACGTTAGCATTCTTATTAACAAAGTATGATGTTTGGGGTGGTGGAGACTCTAAGCTATTGATTGGATATGGTGCGTGTATAGCTCCGTTTGGATTTATGTTTTCAATCTGGTTCTTATTCTTCTTATTTATGATTGGAGTTTTTTCAGGAATTATATATCTTCAATACTTAATTTCTAAAGGCGTTCCATATAAGACTGCAAAGTTGAAAGGAATCCCTTTTGCACATAGCTTCTTGTTAGCTCTTATACTCACTTGCCTACTCCCGCTATATAAGGTAACTCTGGGATGACAACACAAACTATATTAACTCTGATTGGTAAGATATTACCAGTATGGGAGGGAAAAGGAAAAGAAGTCGAAAAGAGTGGAAAGCTTGGAGAAAGAAGCTTAAAACTCCATTAACTAAAGAGGAGATTAGAAAGATTTCTGCACCTATGATTAAGATATTAAATGGGAGGTCAAGATGATTGAATGTGATGAAAAAGGAAAACTATCTGAGCAGGCTAAGGGATAACAAGTCTGTAGAGCATATAGACATGATGGATATAGACCCAGTATATAAGCTAAGAGAACAAACACTCTTTAAAGTTCTTAAGAATAAGAAAGGCAAACTATTGGATGTTGGCTGCAACAACGGAACAACTTCTCTTTTGTTAGCTAAGAAAGGGTTTGAAGTATATGGTATTGACAACGATAGAGCTTTGATAAAGAAACTTAAGAAGAACAAAGCAATCAAAGTTGTTTTTGGTGATTGTGAAAAGAAGTTCCCTTACAAAGACAATTTCTTTGACATTGTATGGGTTGGAGACATCATAGAGCATCTAAACGACACAGAGTTCTTTGTTAGTGAATTGTCAAGAGTTACGAAACCGTGGGGAATGGTTATTGTGGCGACACCCTATCATGGCTTTTGGAAGAACCTTTCAATAGCTTCATTCTCTTGGAACAGACACTATCACCCATCAACACACCACCTTCGGTTCTATTCAATCAAAACCTTGTCAGGTCAGTTAAATCGTCATAATCTTAGAACTAAACGAGTATACTTTTTGGGAAGGATCAAGCCTCTCGCTAAGAGTATGTTTTTGGTTTCAAGAAAGGAGAAAGAATGTTAGAAAGTAGAGAAAATTGGAATAGTTTAAAGGAAACTAACCCTTTTGATTTGACTCACCCAAAAAATTGGGCATATAAAATATTAAAGAACAAAGAAAATGTTAATCAAGAACAAACT
>Ga0233437_1006315_pt1 | contig 12180 bp, 8 predicted proteins | sample SI_122_August201_FD_182714 | JGI IMG/M metagenome (GOLD analysis project Ga0233437, IMG submission 182714) | Seawater microbial communities from Saanich Inlet, British Columbia, Canada - SI_122_August2016_200_MG | ecosystem: Environmental > Aquatic > Marine > Inlet | place: Canada: British... | reverse complement strand
TGATAGCTTGATACCAATAACCCCAAAAAAGAAATATGAAGTGAAATCCGATAGTTTTTTTGTTACATATTCTTTGGGATTATCAACAAATAGAGATGCCTGGGTCTATAATTTCAATAAGGAATCAATCAGAAGCAACATGTGCAGGATGATAGAGTTTTATAATTCTGAGCTTGTCCGTCTACAGAAATTTCCCAAGGATAAAATTCTAAAATCGCTCAACTCAAATCCTACAAAAATTAGTTGGTCTGTCAATCTTAAGAAAGATATTAAAAATCTGACGAAGCACTCTTATAAAGGCGAAGCAATCAAAGAAAGTAGTTATCGACCTTTTTGTAACCAGCATGTGTATTTCGATAGACCGTTTATCGAAAGACCAGGATTGAACATGGCATTCTTTCCTACCGAGGAATTAGGAAATAAGGTGATTTGTGTTTCACCAAGTCCAAATGATGCTCTGTCAGTTTTAATTACCGATAATATGGCCAATCTCCATTACAATGGAGATACTCAATGCTATCCAATGTATTATTATGAAGAAGCTGTTAAAAATAGCCCAACTCTTTTTCAACAAACCGAGAAACAAGGATTTGTCCGCAAAAACAATATTAGTGATTACATATTAGATCGTGCGCAAAAACAGTATGGGAAAAGGGTTATGCGAGAAGATATTTTCTACTACATATATGGGTTTCTGCATAGCCCAAAATATCGTACAACTTTTTCAAATGATTTAAAAAAGACGCTTCCAAGGATACCCCTAGTTGATGATGTGCGAGATTTCTGGAAATTCAATAAAGCTGGTAAAGCATTGGCTGACCTTCATATCGAATATGAGACAGCTCCACCATATAAAGGTGTCAAAGTTACTGGAGAGTCTGCAAAATTCTTTGAAGTCACTAAAATGAGATTCCCAAAAAAGGATGAAAAGAATACCATCATTTATAATAGTAAAATTACCATTTCTAACATTCCTGACAAGGCCTATCAATATGTCGTAAATGGCAAAAGTGCCATAGATTGGATTATGGAGCGTTACCAGGTGACTACTCATAAAGCCAGTGGTATCAGGAATGATCCAAATGATTGGGCAAAAGAAGTCAGCAATCCACGGTATATTCTAGATTTGCTCCTGAGTGTTATTAATGTAAGTGTTCAAACTGTGGATATTGTGAATGATTTACCGAAAGTGAAGTTTGAATGAATTTTGACATGTACGGACTATTTATTGAAGGGGGTACCCGATGACAATTCCAGATTTATCTCGCTTAGAACATGTTGAGCTTCGTGAAAAGTTTAAAACAGAGGCAGGTGATTTCACTCCTTGGCTCGCAGATGAATCCAATATTTCATTGCTTGGTGATACTATAGGCCTAGACTTAGAAGTTGAAGCCCAAGAAAAGGAAGTAGGACCATTTAGGGCTGATATTCTCTGTAAAGATACTGCAGATGATACATGGGTTCTAATAGAAAACCAGTTGGAAAGAACTGATCACACACATCTTGGTCAACTAATGACTTACGCATCGGGACTGAAAGCTGTAACCATTATCTGGATAGCTCAAAAATTCACTGAAGAACATCGTGCAGCAATAGATTGGTTAAATGAGATTACTGATTCTGATTTCAAGTTTTTTGGAATAGAAGTAGAATTATGGAAAATCGGAAATTCTGAAGTTGCTCCTAAGTTTAATATTGTCTCTAAACCGAATGAATGGAGTCGAGCTGTAGCACGGGGTCAAGAGGGAATAACAGACGCCAGACAACTTCAGTTGCGATTCTGGAATGCCTTTAAATCTTATGTAGAAGACCATGGGTCACAAATTCGTACAGGGAAACCGGGACCTCAAAACTGGATGAATATATCACTAGGAAAAACGGGTTACCAGCTATTGGCGGTAGCCTCAATGTGGGACCAGGAAAGTCACAGCTATTCAAAAAATGAAATTCGTGCTGAACTATACGTCTCATCCGAAGAATCAAAGTCCAAGTTCGTAGTGATTGAATCCCAGAGGGAGGTAATTGAAAAAGAATTGGGATATGAGCTTACGTGGTTGAATCCAGAGGAAATGAAATCAGCCAGAGCCTTTACTCGTAAAACTGTTGACTTGAACGATGAGGCGGATTGGATGAATCAGCATGCTTGGCTTCTTGAGAACCTGGTGAAACTCCAGAAAGTATTTAAACCATTCACACGATGAGATCAAAATGGCGATTTATAGTTGATCGCTTGAAAGAAGTTTTCAAGATTGACTAACAAGTTTGTAAAATGGCCAACAGAGAGAGTATGATATGTTCAGTGACTTAGAAAAATACAAAAATAGGGACCATTTCTTTTTTGATAGGGATAAACCTTTAGGTCAAGTATGCAATGCCCCCAAGGATACGAGTGGCGTGTATGTTGTCTATGAACTGGCAAGGGGTAAAATAAGGCTCATATATATTGGATCATCCGGAAAGATGCAGAGCAGTGGAAGTATGAAACACCGCAAGGGTGGGCTGTGGGATAGGATTGTGAACGGCAAGCAGTTTGATGAACCACGGAGAATATCCTGGGACAGAAAACTTGCTGAAGAAGGCATTGATGCACTGGATGTTTATTGGTACGATACCTGGGGTGAAAATGAAATTCCTGCCGCAGTTGAAGGTATGATGATTCAGAGATTTTATGATGCTTATGGACGGCTTCCCAAGTGGAATAAAGAGTATTAAATAACGGCTTTTCAAAGTGACCGAACCAAGAGACAATCCTGATTGCAAAGTTTGTGGAGATGTTCCTCACTACTGTGTCTGCGAGGATAATCATACTACAAATCTAGGTATACCAATTTCGTCAATTAAATAGTACGATGATTTGTGGACATGAAGTGCATGAATGTGCACCATAGCGAAATTGAAAGATCCATTAAGAAACTCGCAACCTTTTTTGATAGCTCTAGACCTGGCTAGTAAAGGGGTTAGCAGAAAAGTTTTGGCTCGGGATTGGGGGATGATTTGTATACTCAGGCAGTGACACACGGCCACAACGCATTGAGTAAAAGACAATAGTTGGAATTTAGGCGCAAAAAAAGGGGTGTTGAGGATGTTCAATCACAACGCACACACTTTCCATGAGAAATTGGAACTCGTGTTTGTTCATACCTGTGAGTTAATTCATGGATAATGACCTAATAATTTATTGGCTATACACACTAGGTGATATACCTCAGGAGTCGAGATGGCATGGGTTTGATTCTGATCTGCAAACATTACACGAATACGCAGAAAACTTTGAAGATGTTAAGATTCGTATTTCCGAATTGGAACTAGATGCTAAGGTTGCCTTAAAACTTACTGTCCCCCAAAAGCATTACCAATTTGATTATGCCAGCATACTCACATTAGAGAGCGTTCTTCATAATCTGATTTTCACTAAGCATGAAGATCAATTAAAAACCTATTTCAAAAGAGATCAATACTTTGATAAGTCTGATGGCTATCTTTTGAAACAATCCAGCATACAGTTTAAGCTTCTAACCTATATATCACCTACTCCGATACAACGCGGTATTATTGCAGGACTTAGAGAAACGTACTCGATGGATGACACATTCATAGACCAAATCTATCTTGGGAAGGATGACGCATTAGCAGCAGTGGCTGAGATGCTTACAAATTCAACGAATATTTCACTATTAGGTGCTTGGTATAAACTTGCACAAACTCCTCCAGGTATGCCATCATCTAAAGATGAAGGTGCTTTTGTCAAGGCTGTAGACTTGTTGATTAAACAAGCCCGACCAAAGCCCCTCAGATCACATGCTAAAGCCATTGTTGAAAAGATCCAACCACTTATTGGAGTGGTCTCTGAAAAAGGAGAAAATTCAATCGCAGACCCATTCAAAGATCTGATACTGAGGGTGTTCAAAACTTCCGTCAAGTCATGGCATGATGTTACGATTGAGTTTATAAGTAATGATCAAATTCGCATTAGTATTACGGGAGCAGGATCAAAGCAATTTTTATACAACGAACTCGGATTCGAGGATGGTAGAAATAAAATTAACAAGGTAGCAATGTGGGATGAACTCGATAAAATTGCTATTGCTGGCGGGAATACCGGTAAAATACCATTTAATGAAAGGAGTATAAAAGAAAAACAATTTGCGAACTTAAGAAAGCATTTTAGAAATCTATTCTCTTTACAGGATGATCCTTTTCCCTACCAAAAGGGAAAAATGAGCTATGAAACTGCATTTACGATTATTCCCAATCAAAACCTCTATTCTGAATAGTCAGAAAACATTTAACTAAAATCCTCAATTATTTAATTTTTTTTCATGGGACTCTATAAGGGTTTCAAGCCTCTTTATACTCCAAAACGAAATTTCCTCCTGAGTTTTCACACAAGTATATCAAAAGGAGGAGGAACAAATGAATAACTACCAACCAGGACTTCAATTAAAAGATTTAATCAGGCAAGTTGAAGATCAGTTACCGGCGGGTGAGCATTGTCAACCGTATATCGTTGACTACCTAAGGCTTACGAATCGCTTAACCATGCTAAGAAAGCCAGATGGAAAAGGTACAATCGCAATCTTCGGTGAAAGCGCTATATCCGAAGTTTTAGATCACCTGAATCGTAATCAGGTAATCTATAATGGTTAAGCCAACTGACAGCCAGACATTCATCGTAAACCTACAAGTCGCAGCTCGGGAGCTTCACTGTAGTACCCGAACAATTTTAAGAGCTTTAGAAGCTGGTCAAATCCGAGGCAAGAAGGTCAGAGGGCGTTGGCTATTCAGTAGAAGAGCGGTCTTGGCCTACGGGCTGGGATTTGGTCCCAGGCTCTCCGCTGTAGAGCGCAAAGAGTTCCAGGAGCTTACACGCTAAGACGGTTATGAAGCTCACTGCTAAAACTGAAGATTACTCAAAGTTTCTTGGACCAATTAGGATGAATAATTGGCAAGAAATAAGCAATATCCTAGATGCAAGGGCATCTATAGGACAGTCCTTGGTATGTCTTGTCAAGATGATCTGGCGGCGAATAAAGAGCATTCTGCCATGACGAATGGTCTAGAAAAGGGTTACACGAAATTGTCAAATGAAATTTTGGAAAATATCAATAACAGATTCAGTAAGCGTGAAATATTGATCCTCCTGTATGTCTTTCGACATGGTTACGGATACCATAAAGAACAATCAGCTTGTGACAAAAATGTCAGAAACATTGTTCTATACACTGGCATAGATAAGTCTCACGTCAACTCGACGTTGAAACTATTAGAAAAGAAAAAAGTCATTACAGTAGAGAATGGAAAAATTCTATTTAATAGACATGCTTGCCAATGGAAAAAGGCCAAAACAGCCTCAATAGAGCCAAGGCCGAAACAGCCTCAAAATGAGGCCAAATCAGCCCCAGATCGTGGCCAAAACGGCCTTAACGAAGCCGATAGTTATCTGATTGACAGTGACTTACAGGCCCCTAAAGAAAACTTAAAGAAAAAAGAAATCCCCATACCCCCAAAAAATGGGGGTAGTTCTCCGTCTAATTCACCAAGTGAGGAACTGGATCAGATTATTAATTATCTGAATGAAACCACTGGTAAATCATTCAGGCATTCGGCAAAGGCAACCATGAGATTAATCGAGGCAAGATTAAATGAAGGCTACACCATTGAAGACTTTAAAACAGTGATCGAGGTGAAATCAGAACAATGGAAAGGTGACGCCAAAATGGATGGTTATTTGCGTCCACAGACACTGTTCTCCAACAAGTTTGAAAGTTATCTCCAAGAATCTAACAGAGTAGCCAAGACACAAACAGCCTTCGGGTTTGGGGATGGGGATACTGGATTAAGGGGTTTCGGCTCATGAACCAAGAATCCTACCAAGACTATGGTATAAACTTACCAATAGATGCTTCAGGTCAAAAATACACTACCTGTCCCATGTGTTCTGAAAGCCGTAAGAAATCAAAGGATAAGTGTCTAAGCGTGGATGCGGACCGACAAATATGGCATTGTCACCATTGTGGATGGAAAGGGTTCCTAAAGTCCAACGTTGAACTACCAACCAGATCCCCAAAACCGAATTGCCAAAAACCCATTTGGGAACCCGCGAATGGTTTGCCTGGTGCTGTAATTAAATATTTCAAAGAAAGAAGTATTTCAGAACACACTTTGAAACTTAATGACATTCAATACCAAGAAAAGGTGTGGTTTCCTGATGGAGAGACTGGTGCTATATGCTTCCCATTCAAACGCAAAGGTGAGACTGTCAATGTTAAGTATCGTTCTGGCGATAAACGGTTTAGGCAGGAGAAGGGTGCTGAAAAAATATTCTATGGTTTGGATAGCATCAGCATAAATGAGAAAACGCTGATTATCACCGAGGGTGAGATTGACAAATTATCCTTCGATGAAGTAGGGTATACCTTTGCTATTTCGGTACCAGATGGGGCGCCAGCCCCAGGTACAAAGAATTTTCAGTCTAAGTTTGAATACCTGGAAAACTGTAAATCTGAATTGGTGCATATCACCGATTTTATTTTGGCGGTTGATAATGACCCCGCAGGACAAACCCTAGAACATGAATTAGCAAGGCGCTTGGGGTTTGAAAAGTGTTTCAGAGTAAAATATCCTGAAGGTTGCAAAGATGCTAATGATGTGCTTGTGAAGCATGGGAAGGATGCTTTAAAACAGCTAATAGGATCAGCAAAACCCTTCCCTGTACTCGGAATCAATGGAGTTGATGATCTGCATGAGGAGATATGGAAACTTTATCGTGATGGCTACGCATCTGTCTATAATACTGGCTGGGCTTCTGTAGATGAACTTTACAAAGTCCGTCCAGGTGAGATGACCATCGTCACCGGATATACAGGTCATGGGAAAAGTGAATTTTTAGATGCCTTGCTCGTCAACCTGGCGGAGCTTCATAACTGGTGCTTTGGCCTTTGTAGTTTAGAAAATCTGCCTAGTGTGAGACATTTTCAAAAGTTGGCTGAGAAAGTCAATGGCAAATCATTCAACCTAAAATCCGATGACCCCATGTCTGACGAGCAGCTATCGAAAGCGGAATCGTATTTAAGAAAGCACTTCTTTTTCATAAACCCTGAGAGTGTGGAAATTGATACTATTCTGCGACTCGGCAAAACACTCATATATCAACACGGTATTAACGGGCTGATCATCGACCCTTACAATGAGCTTGATCACAAGCGACAATCAGGAATGTCCGAGACCGAATACGTTAGCCAATTTCTTTCAAAAGTTCGGCGTTTTGCCAGACTAAATGACATTGCGGTTTGGGTCGTTGCACATCCGATAAAACCTAGTCGAGATAACATGATTAAGGCTCCCGGTCCTTATGATATTTCAGGATCTGCAAATTGGGCGAACAAAGCAGATAATGCTCTCAGTGTATTTCGGGGAGAAAATGATGAAGTCCAAATTCATGTAAAAAAGGTACGGTTTAAGGAAATTGGACACATAGGTAGCACTGCTTTACGATATGAACCGATAAGCGGGAGGTATTTCGATCTAAAACCTGGACCAGCACTTCAACAACTCATCAATAAAATAGATCAAAATTAATAAACGATTATGCCCGAAGCCCCCCAATATATCAACCCACCAATCGGTGATTTATTCCCCAGGTTAATTCTAGGAGACCTATATGAGGTATATCCACGTATTGAACCAAAGACCGTTGCGCTGGCTTTTTGTGATTTCCCCTGGGGAGTTCTTAAACTTGATTGGGACAAGCGACCTCAAAGATGGTTATTGATTGAAGAAATTCTTGATACCGTCCTTAAGGAGAATGGTGTGGTTGTGCTGCGTGCAAGTTTTGAATTTAGTAGCTTCCTAATAGAGAAACTAAGCAACCGCTTTACCTATAAACACTATTATGTTCTAGCCAAACCTGGTATGGTAGTGAACGCTTTCAACCCGATTAGTTCAACAGAATTTTTAATTGTGATGCGACGAAAGACCTGTCCTGTGAAGGATTTAGTATTCAATAAATTTGAATCAGGAATTGTAGGTCCTGTATATCGGAAAAAGAATTACCCTCGAAATATGAGTACACGCGCTGGCACCAAGGGTGAAGAAAATGTAGGTCATCCAGAAGGGAAAAGGATGGTTCGTTCAATCCTGGAGTCCAGATCGAAAAGTAACATGAGGCGAGAGGAAAGATATTCACACCCCTGTCAGCTCGATACAAAGCCGATCACCACTATTTTAAAAGTCCACACAATGCCGGGTGATTTGGTATTTGATCCTATGGCGGGTAGCGGAAGCGTTTTGGAAAGCTCATATAATTCGGCTCGACGCTCCTGTGGAATCGAAATAAATCCCCTCTATCACGCAGAGGCAGCGAAACGTATTGCCAGAATCACCACAGGGACAGCCCCTGCTGCCTTTCAGGCCGATCTATTCACAGGAGACATAAGATGATATGGATAGCGCCTGTGAATGGATTCTCGTCCAAATATGGGATTCGTAGAAGAAGAATAAGAAAGTGCTTGACTGCGGGACATTAGGCAGGCTACACTGCGGAAAAGAGATAACATGTTGTTCGGGCAGGACTTATAAGGAGTATTGATGGCTGGATTAATGAGAACAAAGGCAGGATTTTATATAGCCAGGACGCATCTCCCCAAGGGATCTCATCCTTCTGAAGTAAAGACTCAACTCATGACGAAGGACTATAAAACAGCTCTTATCAGAAAACTGGATGTGGAAGACAAAGCAGATGAAATTAAAGCTGGAATCAAATTCTCATTCATCTGGGCTGGTAATGAACCTGAGATCAAAGTTGTTCATTTCACACTCAAGGATGCCCGAGATAAATATGTCAGTGCTCGCAAAGCAGATAGACTAGCTGAGAGCACTATTTCAATAATAGAAAATGCATTGGATCATCTTCAACGAGTCTTGCGACCTAGCTTTCCCATCGAGACGATTAAGATTGATCATATTGATGCATTCAAGAGATCATGCCATAACGATAAAAAGAAGTACGCTCTGACTTCAGTAAATATTCGACTGAGAACGATTAAGACTTTCTTGATTTGGCTTCAAGAAAGAAACTACATAGCCCAAGTCCCCAAAATCAAGATGCTCCCTGTTCCCAAAACAATCAGGTATTTGAGCAATACTCAATTCGATGATATTTGTAAAAAGGTCACACCCTTCATGAAGAGAGTGCTCACATTCTATCGGGAAACAGGTTGCAGACTCCAAGAACCCTTTCTGGGTGAGCTTGTTGGTAATTTTCTTACCATTACCGCTGAGCACGCAAAGGGTAGAAGACAGAGAGATGTTTTTCTCACCGATGAATCTAAGTCTACGCTTGTTGAGCTTCGTAAGGTTACCCATCTATCAGGAAGCTTGCATCCTGGTAGAGCAAAAGATTCAACTGGTTTCAGGATATTGCGCGATACCCATGAGGTGAAGTTCTATAGCAAGGAGTTCAAGACGGCCGCTGTCGCATGTGGACTGGACCATGCAAGATTCCATGACTTGAGGCATACAGCTGCACTTCGTGCGTATTTAATGACTCGCGACATATATGCTGTAGCCAGATTGCTTGGTCACGCATCGGTTTCAACCACGCAGATCTACGCCAACTTTGATCTGAAGCGTCTTGCACAAGATTTCCCAGACCTAGTGCAAGATTCTGAACCCAAGACCATGCATCGCTTAGAACCAAAATTAGCTTTATCATCCTGATAAATATCTACTTAGATATTTCAGTCTAATGAGCGCAGGCTCTGCAACCGCAGGCTTGTTCTTTTTCCGTTTCCTGTATAAACCTGAGTATCAGCAAGTTACAGTAATGTTGCCTATGCTTGCAGAGCAGGTGCGCAAGGTTATCAAGCAGTTAACCAATGTTCAGTTAGAAAAAAGAGAGTCATTTTTAATCATGTACCCCCCGATGCCTTGGGGGCACCCCCATTGATCTATCTAATAATGGGCTCTTACACACCTAAGTGATTATTATTAAAGATGATAGATATTGTCATGAAATTGCTTATGGTAAATAAAAGACTATCTTCACCTATACTATCTAACCTTGGGTTTGGTACTAGCTTTTTTCAAGTTCGGATAATTGTGGGGGAAAATATTAAATAAATAGATTTATCTACTGACCGGATTGTCTGGTAGAGAATTAGCTGATTAAATTTCATTTAAGTTTGGGAGCAGTGTAATGAAAAATTCAATTAAAGTCGCTTTCACAATGCTTAGCATGGTGGCAATTGTCCTTGGACAACCCGCCTATATTCACCACTCCATCTCTACGACTATGACTGGGGCTTTTTCCGTGAAGGCAGTGGACATGGATGGTGACGGTGATATGGATGTCCTTTCAGCATCTGAAAGATCAAATATTAATGAAATAGCATGGCTTGAGAACGATGGATCTGAGAACTTCACAACTCACACCATAAGTACGGAACTCAATTTTTTAAGCTCCGTATTTGCCATTGATCTGGACTTGGATGGAGATATGGATGTAATCTATTCATCCCAAGGTGACAATAGCGTATCATGGTTTGAGAATGACGGTTCTGAGAGTTTTTTGGCTCATACGATTACTACAAATGCGAATGGAGCTCGATCAGTTTATGCAATCGATCTAGATGATGATGGTGATATAGATTTGCTTTCTGCTTCCCAACATGATGATAAAATCGCATGGTACCAGAATGATGGTAGTGACAGTTTTACTGAAATTGCTATCACGACAAATGCAGATGGAGCATGGTATGTTTACGTTATTGACCTAGACAGTGATGGTGATTTAGATGTTTTATCTACTTCACTAAACGATAATAAAGTTGCCTGGTACCAAAATGATGGCAGTGAGGGATTTACAGAATTTCTTATTACCGCAAATGCTCAAAGTCCCAGGTCCCTTTTCCCAATTGATATAGATGGGGACAGTGATCTTGATATAGTTATTCCAAGCTTTGATGGTTCAGGCCAGGATCAAGATGAAATTAGCTGGTTAGAAAATGATGGCAGTGAAAATTTTGTATCCCATATAATAGCATCTGAGTCAACTCCCATTAATATGCCCTATTCAGTTCACGCCGCCGATTTTGATGGAGATGGAGATATTGATGTTCTGGCATGCGACGTTGGGGGAGGAAATACTGGTAAAAGTGATGAAATAACCTGGTATGTCAATGATGGTTCAGAATCATTTAATGGACTGATTGTGAATAATACTTGGAATCATATAACAAACGGAGGCACAAGTGCATTTCCGGTCTCCGTTATTGCCGCTGACATTGATGGGGATGGAGATGAAGATGTTTTATCAGCAGCTACAAATGGAGATCTTATTGATTGGTATGAAAACATGTTACACAGTGGACCGACATGGCACGTGAGTTCTACAGGAGAGGACACTAACGAAGGCTCCCTGGCATCTCCTTTTGCAACCATTCAAGCTGGAATTAATGCTGCATCAGATTCTGACACTGTTCTTGTCCATCCTGGTACTTATGTTGAAAACATTAATTTTAGTGGCAAGAATATTATTTTACTGTCTGAAGCAGGCGCAAACTCCACGACAATTCAAAGTACCGCTGGTGATGCAATAATCACTGGAGCAACGGACTCAACCGCAGCCTTAATCGGTTTTACAGTTACTTCAACAGATTTAGGCATTAATGCTGGTCCAGGTGGATCAACGCGATTTGAAGATTTAATCATTCAGAATTGCGGAAACAGAGGAATCAATCTTAACGATTATGAAGGGACTCTAAAAAATGTAAGGTTTTATAATAATGAATCCGCTGGAAGTGGCGCGGGTGCATCAGTAATAAACACTTCTGACGTAAACTTCATTAATTGCATCTTTTCAGGTAACTATGCGGGTATCGGGGGTAGTGATGCAGGAGGGGGTGCAATAAATGGTCTTACCAGCTCCATAGTGTTAGAAAATTGTCTAATTTACGATAATTACTGTTCAGTGGATGGTGGTGGTGTGGCGGGAACGGGCACATCTGTAAAAATATTCAATTCGACAATCACAAAAAACTCACAGGGGAATGGTAGATATGGAGCGGGATTAGCTATAAACGGTGGAAACTGGGAGATTATTAACACAATTGTTCAAGGCAATTACCATGAGGGTGTGGCCACTCAAATTGTTCTGTTTTCTGGTATTACTTCTGTAAGTCA
>Ga0233437_1006314_pt1 | contig 12186 bp, 5 predicted proteins | sample SI_122_August201_FD_182714 | JGI IMG/M metagenome (GOLD analysis project Ga0233437, IMG submission 182714) | Seawater microbial communities from Saanich Inlet, British Columbia, Canada - SI_122_August2016_200_MG | ecosystem: Environmental > Aquatic > Marine > Inlet | place: Canada: British... | reverse complement strand
CGTAAACAAGCGGAAAACGCACTCAGAGAAAGCGAAATGAAATTCAGGAACCTATTCGATAGTATGAGTATAGGATGTGGAATCTGGAAAAAGCAAAACAATAATTTTATATTGGCCAATTACAATAAAGCTGGTGAAAAAATGGATACTTTGAGCAAAGATGAAATGTTGGGAAAAAATATTTTTGAGCTCTTTCCGGATGCGACAGATAAATTTGATATAGACAAGATTTTTAATGAAGTACTAGAAACAGGTAAATCAGAATTTCTTGGAGCAACTTCTTATGAGGTGAATAATATATTGGTTTGGAGAGAGAATTACATATATAAACTTTCCGATGATGAAATCGTTACGATCTTTAATGATATTACACAGTATAAAGAAGCAGAAAAAGCCTTGAAAGAAAGTGAAGAGCAATATAGATCAATTACCGAAACCATCCCTGGAGCTGCTTATAAGTGCGATAAAGATTGGACGTTTAATTTTGTGAGTCAAGGGTTTAAAGAGCTAACGGGTTATCCTGCTTCTGAAATTATTAATAATAAGGTTAGATCGTTTGTCAGCCTAATGTTTGAAGATGATATTGAACGTATAAATCTATCATTAGATAAGGCAATTAAAAGAAATGATCCGTTTTACTTTAGTGAATATAAGCTAAAAACCAATAGTAGCAAAATAGTCTGGGTTCATGATAGTGTAAGAATTATTTATGATAAGAAAGGCAATGCAACTTCTTTTAATGGAGTTATTATAGACATTACAGAGCAGAAGAATGCAGAGGAAGCATTAAAAGAAAGTGAAACCAGATTTAAAGCACTGCATAATGCTTCCTTTGGTGGAATTACAATTCATGATAAGGGGTTGATCTTAGAGTGCAATAAAGGTCTTTCGGAAATTACCGGTTACAAAAGAGAAGCCCTAATTGGAATGGATGGCCTGCTGCTGATTGAAGAAGGATCACGTGAAAAAGTCATGGAAAATATTTTAGCAGGATATGAAGAGCCTTATGAAGCAATTGGTGTTCGTAAGAATGGTGAAATATATCCTCTAAGATTAGAAGCAAGAAAGATTCCTTACAAAGGAAAAGATGTTCGAGTTGTAGAATTTAGAGATATAACGGAATCTAAGAAAATAGAGGATAATATTAATCAGAGGATGACTGAACTAGAGATCTTTAATGATGCTGCAGTAGATAGAGAATTGATGATAAATGATCATCGTAAAGAGATCAATGAGTTACTTAAGGAATTGGGAAAAGATAAGAAATATGAGATTGTAACTTGATGCAATAGATCTTTATTGATTAAAGTTGATATTAACTTAAAACTATGATTGTTAATAAAGTAAAGTCTAACACAAGCTTGAGGAAGGGATAAGAAGGAGAAAGAAAATGATGAAGCATAATAAATTACTATTTATATTAGTTTTGATAATTATATTCAATCACATTTTTGCCCAAGATGTTATTCGATCTGCTTCAGAATATGATTACCCCCCACTGGCTCTTGTTAAAGATGGGCAAGCAGATGGATTCTCGGTAGAGCTTTTACGTGCAGCTCTCGATGCAGTTGAGAGGGATGTTTCTTTTTATGTTGGCCCCTGGTCAGAGATCAAAACAGATCTGGCAGAAGGAAAGATCGATGTACTTCCATTAGTTGGTAGAACACCGGAAAGAGAACCGCTTTACGATTTTACAGTTCCATATTTAACACTTTACGGAGCTATCTTTGTTAAGGAAGGCAATACCAGTATCAGATCAGTGGAAGATCTAAAAAGTAAAACTATCGTAGTAATGAAAGGAGATAATGCTGAAGAGTACATCAGGCGTGAACAACTTTCAAAACATATTATCACAACCACAACTTTTGAGGAAGCCTTCAGGTTGGTTTCAGAAGGCAAATATGATGCCGTGATCACCCAGAAGAGAATAGGTATGCAATTACTAAAAAAAGCAGGCATCGAAAACGTTATTCCAATAACTGTAATAAAGGAATTCAAACAAGATTTCACTTTTGCCGTAACAGAAGGAGATTCCGAATTACTAACACTTCTTAATGATGGCTTATCAAGAATTATTATTAATGGTACTTTTGATACAATTTATGATAAATGGTTGGATTCAATTGCCTTAGAGGAATCTAAAAAGGTTAATCTTACAGCAAAGGAAAAAGCATTTCTAAAGGCTCATCCTGTTATCACTCTGGGTGGAGGAAGTACATTTGAACCTTACATCATGCATGATGATGACAATAATGTGATCGGTTATGATGCTGACATCTTAAAGCTTATAGAAATAAATACCGGATTAAAGATACGCTTTGAACTGGGTAAGTGGAGCGAAATTCAAGAACGTGCTAAAAAACGGGAATTAGATGGTTTGACAACTGCATCACTAACAAAAGAACGAGCCAAATATTTCAACCATTCAGAACCATATTCACAACATACCCCCCTTATTTTTGTCAAAAAAGGTAATCCCGCAGGAATTCATTCAATTGATGATATTTCCGGGAAAAAAGTGGCTATTCAGAAGGGAAATGCTTTTAAAGAAATTCTGATAAAGGAGAATAAAAAAGTAGAGTTCATCTATTATGATACAATGCCCGAAGTGATAAAAGCAGTTGTATCCAGAAAAGCAGACTGTACAATTTTCGAAGAGACATTATTTTACATAGCTCGAAAGTTAATGCTTGCAGGTATGATCGAAACATCTTTTACAGTGGGAGAAACAAGTGGTCTTCATTTCCAATTACGTAATGACTGGCCCGAATTAGTTTCTATTATCAATAAAGGCCTAAAATCCATTCCCGAAAGTAAAAAGTCAGAAATTCATAATAAGTGGCTTAGCGCGTATGAAAATAAAACTAAAATTACATTTGCGAAGGAATCTATTCAGCAAAAAGCTGAAGATGTTGCCAAGCAAATTGAGATATATTTGAAACTAAATCCTGATATGACTCTCAAGGAACTGCAAGAAGATTCTTATTTTAGGAATATTGCAATTCAACGCGTTGGAAAAACCGGTTACACTGCGATTTTGAGTTATGAAACCTTGTTTAATTTGTTTCATATAAAGCCAGAGTTTCAAGGAATGGACCTAAGCACTCTAAAAGAGACACTGCCCGATATGTGGGATATCCTGTTGCAGACAATTAAAGGTTATGATTCCGGGGGTCTTTATAATTGGATTGAACCGGATGGTACAACTAAGAAAAAATATATGTATACTTCTATAGTTAAGTTAAGAACTGCCGATGATGTTGTTATGGTCGTTGCAGCTACTACTTATCTGGATGAATATAAAACGATTGAGACCGAGATAAAGGAGCAAGAAGGTTCCTCCAGAGTCATAGTATACTGGGTTTTTGGAATTTTAGTTTTAGCTCTTATTGTATTATTGATCCTGAATAAATTGAATATTATTGTACTCAAAAATAATACCTTGCTGTTGTTATTAGGATTTTCATTGTTCTTGATCGTCGGCATATTTGTTTTGAATGCTTACAACATTACAAAGAAATTAGAAATTGATGCAATCGATAAATATTTTGCTACGCTGGAAGTTGCTGCTAATTCTAAACATAAGAACATAGAACATCATGTAAATCATTCAAGAAGTTCATTTCAATTTATAAGTACCTTAAAAAAGCTTTCAAATGAAGATCTAAGGAAAATGGTAGATCTAGAAGATGATCTATTTGAGATCTTTATTATGGACTCAAATGGGAAAATCACTCATTCATCAAATGAAGCAAATATTGGACTTTCCCGTGCAACAGATCAATATTTTCTAAATGCAACAAAAGAAGGATTCATAAAACCTATCTATCTATCTGATACAGTTGAAAAAGTTTCATATACATTTTCTTATCCTTATAAAGAAGGTGTTATAGTGGCAAGAATGGATCTTGATTATATTAAAGAAATTGCGTATATCAGCGAAGGTTTAGGAGAAAGTGGAGAATGCTTACTCGCTTATAGAGATGCTAATAGTGATGCTGTTTTCTTCACTGAGAGAAGATTTTCAACAGAGGTTGAATCAAGAGATATAATTCCTAAAGAGGATGTCAAAATCCCCGTAACACAGGCTTTGTTGGGGAATGAACAAGAATTCTCGAATAATGTGGATTACAGGGGTGTTCCAGTATTTGCAGTAACAAGGCATATTGATGATCTTGATATTGGACTTGTAGTAAAAATTGATCGGGATGAAGTAAAAAAGTCTATTTCAGGGAATACAACTCAGATCTGGTTTTCTACTTCCGGGATAATTCTGGCATTAATAGTAATCGGTATAGCTTTTTATTTTCTTTTAACAAATGCACTTAGGAAGGAAATTAAAAATAAAACCGGTGAATTGCAAAATGCTTCTAAGAATTTAAGCGAAAAGATCATTCAAATCCAACAGTCTGAAGAACTTCTTATGAAGATCGCCGAGAATTATCCCAATTCATATTTATCGATAATCGAGAAAGATCGTACAATCGGCTTTACTTCCGGCAGTGAATTTAAAAAGAACAACTTGAACCCTAAAGATTTTGAAGGACTTACTATAAAACAAATATTTGGAGAGCAACTGGATAATGTAAAAGAATACTTAGATGAAACCTTTGCAGGAGAAGAACAAAGTTTTGAACTTTTTATAAATGATCAATACCAGCAGTACTATACCGTTCCATTAATATCAAATAATGGTTCAATAGACAGGATATTATCTGTAGCAGAAAATATTACAAACCGTAAAAATAATGAAGTTAAAATGAAGAATCTTCTGAAGAAAAGCGAGGAACAGAGGCTCGCTACCCTATCTGTTCTTTCAGATCTAAATGCAGCCAGCAGGATCTTGAAAGCAGAAGTTTCTGAACGTATGAAAGCAGAAGAAAAACTGAAAAAAAGAATGAGTGAACTAGAGATTTTTAATGAAGTAACTGTAGGTAGAGAATTAAAAATAAATGATATACGAAAAGAAGTAAATGATCTGCTAGAGAAAACAGGTAGAAAAAAGAAATATGAAGTTGTGGAATGATTATAATGATAAGGGAATCATTTGGTGGAAAAGGAAAATATTTAATAAATGGAGGGGCGTAATATGAGAATAATGCTTGTAACTTTATTAATGATAACAGGTTTTCTGTGTTTGACAGACAGTGTTTTTGCTCAGCAGACTTTGGAGATAACGACTTCTATGACTTCCCCACTCTCAACAGAAGATCAAACAGGATTTTATGACCGTGTCTTGTTAGAAGCTTTTCAAAGGGTTAATCAGCCTGTAAATATTTCACATTTGCCAACTGAAAGATCTATTACAAGTGCTAACATAGGAATAACTGATGGGGAATTTCCCAGGATTTCTGGTTTGGATAGTCTCTATAAGAATCTTATACAGGTTCCCGAAAAAATTGTCGATTTCGAATTCGTTGCCTTCACATGGAGAGAAGACATACGGCTAACAGATTGGAATAGTTGTAAACCATACAACGTTGCTATCGTAAAAGGGTGGAAGATACTAGAAGCTAACCTGTCAGGTTCAAAATCATTGGTGAAGGTAAAAAATCAGGATATCCTTTTTTCACTCCTGGGAAAACATCGTGCAGATATTGTTGTATATTCACGCTTTGAAGGTTTAGAGATGATCAGAAAACTCGGTTTGAAGGATGTCTGGGTTATAGAACCGAACCTAGCAAAAAGAGAAATGTTTCTATATCTGAATAAAAAACATCATTTATTAGTACCGGTAATTGCTGAACAGCTGCGAAATTTGAAACTTGATGGTACTTATAACAGAATTTTTGAAGAGACATTAGGATCTTATATGGAGAAATGATAATGAATACAGATAATAAAAGAAAATTAGTCGGATTAAGTTCAAGCATTGTAGGTAGATTAATTTTTTACATTCTAATGTTTAGTCTACTTATCACCATTTTCGGAACTGGTGTTCAACTTTACCTAGATTACAATAAAGATCTAGACCATATTGAGAAAAGTTTAGAAAAGATAGATTCGATCCATCTGCCTGCAATAATCGGTAGTATGTGGGTAACAAACGATGCGCATCTGGAACTACAATTAGACGGTATGCTGCAAACTCCGAGTATAAAGTACTTAGAAATTCGAAATGATACAGAAATTCTTCACGTTGCAGGTACACCTCTATCTGAAAATGTAATAGAAAAAATATTTCCCTTGAATTACAGCTACAATGGTAAGGATGTGTATCTTGGTGAGCTTTATATTGCTGCTTCAATGCAAGACATTTATGAACGAATCTTTGACCACTTTCTTTTAATACTCAGCTTTCAAGCAATCAACATATTTTTAGTATCTTTATTCATTCTCATCTTTTTCTATCGATTAGTTGGTCGACACATTGTATCTTTATCATCTTTCACCGAATCTATAAATTTCGACTCAAAATATCACGAATTTAAACTCATTCGGAAATCCCGAGCTACGAAACCTGATGAATTGGAGCAATTGGTTAGTTCTATTAACACTATGCAGAAGAATCTGTCACTAGATATCTCCCGTAGAGAAAAAACGGAAGAAAAATTACGTCGAACAGAAAAAATTGTATCCACATCTACAGATATGCTGGCATTCTTAGATAAAGATTTTATATATCTTGCAGCAAATGACTCATATGTAAAAGAGTTAGGTAAAACTTCAGATGAAGTTATAGGGTATTCAGTTAGAGAAGTATTTGGTGATGATTATTTTGACAATGTTATCCATGAATTTGCAGTTCGATGTTTAAAGGGAGAAATGGTAAACTATCAGACCTGGTTTAATTTCCCCATAAAAGGAAGAAGATATATGGATATCACCTATACTCCTAATTATGATGCAGAGAGTATAATATTGGGATTTGCTGTATGCGGAAGGGATATAACCGAGCAGAAACAAGCGGAAATTGAGATTACAGAAAAATCTAAAGCGCTAGAGAAACAATTTAAGAAAAGTGAAGAACAGAGAATTGCGAATTTAGTGATATTGAAAGACCTTAACGAATTAACTAAAAACTTGAAATCTGAAGTTACTGAACGAAAAAAAACTGAGGGGTTACTGATTCAGAGAATGAATGAACTTGAAATTTTCAATGATGCAACTGTAGACAGAGAATTAAAAATAAATGATATGAGAAAAGAAGTAAATGAACTGCTTGTTAAATTAGGAAGAAAAACTAAATATGAAGTTATTAAATGATAGATTAATGTTTACTGTAAAATATAATATTATGGAGGTTTTGAGATGAATATGTTTCGAATTCTAACACCAATAACATATTGGATTCTCATAGCAATATGGAGTTATATATTATTTTTCCTGCTTAGACGTCTCAGTTTCAAACGTGTGGAAAGTAATCTGATCAATATGCTTATTATCATATTGGCCATAGATGCCTTCCGTACCGTAGTCGAGAGTATATATTTTGGGGCCTGGTATACATCATTATCCGGCTTACTTCCTATTGGAATTCATAATTTTCTTATTCGATCTGAAATTGTGATCATTCCTAAACTGTTGAATGTAATGGCGGCTGTATTGATCATTGCCATTTTGTTTAGAAAGTGGTTTCCTGCTGAAAAAAATGACAGAGAAATACTTAAGAAAACAATAGAAGAACATACTAAGATGTTAGAGGATAACAATAAACAGCTTAAGATAGAAATTACAGAACGTAAGCAGGCGGAAACAAGTTTAAGGAAATCAGAAACATTACTGAAAAAGATCGCTGAGAATTTTCCGAATTCTTATTTATCAATAATTGAAAAAGATTATACAATTGGGTTCACATCTGGAAATGAGTTTAAGAAGCTTGACCTGAATCCTAAAGATTTTGAAGGTTTATCTGTAAAACAAGTATTCGGAGAGAACACCTCTTTTGTAATTGAGAACTTCCAAAAAACTTTTGCTGGAGAAGAACAAAGTTTTGAACTTTTTATAAATGACCAATACCAGCAATACAATACAGTTCCTATAATATCGGATGATGGTTCTATAGATAGGATTTTATCTGTATCTGAAAACATAACAGCTCGAAAAAACAACGAAAACGAAATTGAAAATACCCTACGTTCTAGTGAGAAACAGAGGATTGCAAATCTGGTAATTCTGAAGGATCTAAATGAATCAACAAGCAAACTAAGAAAAGAGATCTCTGATCGTATGAAAGCTGAAGAGACACTAAAGGCGAGAATGATTGAGCTTGAAATATTTAATGATGGTGCTGTAGATAGAGAACTGATGATAAATAACCATCGTAAAGAGATCAATAAATTACTTGAGCAGTTGGGGAAAAAAGCTAAATATGACATTGTGGGATGATAGCTGTTCAATTATGGACATTATTAAAACATTAAGGGAGTGTAAGTGAAATTAGCACAAAATCAAGCACTTAAGATCTTCATAACGAGTATCATTATTTTATTTATTTGCATTTTTGCAGTTCATAGCTTTAATGTTAAAAGTATCACAGATCGGCACATACAATTATCAAGAAGTATTGCAGACGAAAGCAGTAAGATAATTGAGAATCAACTTCTTGAAAAAGTTAAAATAGTTAAAACTATTTCAGTTTCTCCAATATTGCTAAAAGCATTGGAAATAAGTAATGATCATTATAACAGCTTAACATTACAACAAAGAAATAGGGAGATCCAAACGAAAAATGATAAATGGATATCCATTGATGATGCTGATCATAAATTTATTAAAAACTACACGAACAACCATGCTTCGGAGTATTTGCAAAACCTGCAAAAAGCTGTAGAGGGTGAGTTCGGTGAGATTTTTGTAACAAATAAATATGGGACTCTTGTATCTTCTACAGCCAAACTTTCTACTTTAGATCATAGCTACAAATACTGGTGGGAAGGTTGTTTCAATAATGGAGCTGGAGCAGTCTATATTGATGATCGTGGTTATGATGAAAGCGTTGGTGGATATGTTCTTGGAATTGTATTGCCTATAACAGATGGAAGTGAGATAGTTGGAATTCTTAAAGCTAATCTGAATATTTTAGGATCTATTAATCAAATCATCACGAATATAAAGAAAGATGATTCCGAACAACTATTTCTGATTAGAAGTGGAGGTTTGATCATATTCAAAGAAGGCATTGAACCACTTAGCGAGAATATTTCCAAAGAAGTACTTAAGAAGATAAAGAACAATGAGAAGTCCTTTATTTTGGAAAATGATGGAATTTATACTGTTTCTGAAATTGACATAACTGCAAATAAATCAGGTTACTTGTTTGGAGGAAGTTTCGAATCTGTTGATCATAAAAAAGGTAACGTCAACGAAACATGGTATGCTGTAGATTTTCATCCGATATCTCACATCGACATCCCAATTAAAAATAATTTTAATGTTTTAGTTTCAATAGGTCTAGTGCTTTCCATCTTTCTTGCTGTCGTTTCGATGATATTAGGTAACCGTATTGCAAAGCCGATAAAAGAATTGATATTACAGACAAAGAAAATTTATGAAGGTGATTACAATTCGGAAGTCATCATAAATAGACAAGATGAAATTGGTAAGCTTGCATTATCGTTCAATAAGATGACGAAGAACCTGAATGAAAAAACAACATCACTGGACAACCTGAATACTGAAATAATTGAGCGAAAACGTGTAGAAGATAATTTAATGGAAAGTGAAGAACGATTTAAGAAATTATCTAACCTAACATTTGAAGGAATTCTAATACACAAAAAAGGTATTACAATTGATGTTAATGAATCGCTAGTAAAAATGTTTGGCTATACAAGAGATGAATTGATAGGAAAAAATGCCATTTCTCTATGTGTACAGAAAGATTATCACGCAATTGTGACAAAAAATATTACCGTGAATAACCCAGCGCCTTATGAAGTAATTGCAATACATAAAAATGGAAAAACATTTCCAGTCGAGATCGAAGCAAAAACAGTAAAAAGCAAAGGCAGTCAATATCGAGTAGCAGCTATCAGAAATACCTCCCAGAGGAATCTGATGTTAGACGAACTAACAAAACTTTCTGCAGCTGTACAGCAGAGTCCTTCAGCCATAGCCATTACAAATAAAAGTGGAATCTTAGAATATGTGAATCCAAAGTTTACGGAATTAACTGGTTATACGAGTAATGAAGCCCTAGGATTAAATCCCAGAATTTTAAAATCTGGTATGCAACCACAAAAAGTATACAATGATTTATGGAAAACTATTTCATCCGGGAAAATTTGGCGCGGTGAATTTAATAATAAAAAGAAAAATGGTGAGCTAATTTGGGAAGCTGCTTCAATTTCACCGATTACAGATAGAAATGGAAAGATAACAAGTTATATAAAAATTGCCGAGGATATTACAGATCGTAAAATAGCTGAACAAGAACTAATTGACACTACGATCCAACTGGAAAGATCTTATGAAAAGAGTGAAAAGCACAGAGTTGCTAATTTGGTAATGCTGAATGACCTTAATAAAACAACAAAAAGTTTGAAAGCAGAGATAACTGAAAGAAAGAATGCAACAATAGCACTTATTGAAAGTGAGAAACTCTCTAGTGCTATCTTAGAAGGATCACCTATTGGTATTTCTGTTCGAGATAAAAACGGAACACTGGTTCTTTATAATGATTCATGGATAAAGATATGGGGATTTAAAGAAAAAGATCTTGCGAACAAAATGATTCAAAGGAAAGAACTCCATTTCAATAGTAAAGATGACTACTTAAAAGATCACAAACAAAGCATTGAAGATATTTACAAAAAGGGAGGATATTATTTTATATCTGAAATTGCATTAAAGCCGGGAAATAAAGATAAAGCAAAATGGATTACGCAACAATTTTATGCAATTATGGGAACTGACAGCAAAGTTGAAAGAGTAGTAATTTTAACAACAGATATAACTGATAGAAAGAAAACAGAAGAGAGTATCATTAAAAGTGAAGAGAGACATAGAAAGCTTATACAAACTGCTGCTGAAGGCTTCTGGTTGATTAATTCTAAAGCAGAGACAATAAATGTAAACGAATCTTTATGCCAGATCCTAGGCTACTCAAAAAAAGAAATAATTGGCAAAACACCGTTTGACTTTTGTGATGAAAAAAACCAAAACATATTTGAAAAGCAGATCTTGAAATCAACTTCCGTAAAACATAGGAATTATGAGATTGAGTTAATACGAAAGAATGGTGATAAAGTAACAACCCTGTTCAATGCTACAACAATGCTGGATAGTAAATCTAACAAAACCGGCTCTTTTGCATTCATAACAGATATTACAGAAAAAAAACAAGCGGAAGAGGAGATCAAAAAGAATTTAAAAGAAAAAGATACACTTTTAAGAGAGCTTTACCACCGTACAAAAAACAATATGCAAGTTATATCTTCAATGCTGCGCATGCAGACTAGAAGTATAGACAGCAAAACTGTTGGTAGTAATTTAGATAACGAATTCCTTCATGACAATTTTGAAGAAGTTATTAATAAAATAAAAGCAATGAGCCTGGTACATCAAAAACTCTATCAAGCTAAAGATTTATCTCATATAAACTTGAAGGAGTACATTAATGATCTTGTAAAATTACTAATGATCAGTTTCGGTATCCGATCAGAGAAAATATCTTTAAAATTAGAACTGGAAGATATTTTTGTCTTAATCGATACAGCTATTCCACTTGGATTGGTTTTAAATGAATTAATTTCTAATATGTTTAAACATGCATTCACCGGCAGTAAAGATGATGAAGTATTTATAAAATTATTTAAAACAGAAGATGAGACAATAAACATTCACCTAAAAGATAATGGCAAAGGTATTCCAAAAGGTCTTGATCTTGAAAAAGTAAATACAATGGGTCTTCAAACTGTTTATACGCTGGTTGTCCATCAATTGCGAGGTGAAGCCTCATATAAATCTGGCAAAGGCTTAAAATGGCAAATAAAGTTCAAAGATAATCTTCATCATGTGAGAGTGTGATAGTTACAAGTTGCGAGTTAAGAGTTATAAATAGTTAAAAAATATATTAATAAAAGGGATGAGTTAAATGGATAGAAAAATTAAAATTCTACTTGCAGAAGACGAAGTGTTAATTGCTCAATGCCTTAAGATGGAACTAGAGATGGCTGGTTATAATGTTTGCAGTTTTGTTGCTAAAGGTGAAGAAGCAATTATTACAGCAGAAAAGGAAGAGCC
>Ga0233437_1006308_pt1 | contig 12191 bp, 10 predicted proteins | sample SI_122_August201_FD_182714 | JGI IMG/M metagenome (GOLD analysis project Ga0233437, IMG submission 182714) | Seawater microbial communities from Saanich Inlet, British Columbia, Canada - SI_122_August2016_200_MG | ecosystem: Environmental > Aquatic > Marine > Inlet | place: Canada: British... | reverse complement strand
CAGATTTCAACGAGATCACCTTTATATTCGTTGGCAAAACGTGGTGTGTTAATAGTAATCGCTTTCCAAGTACATGGACACATCGGCCATGTACCATCAACAGAGATTATTCCACATTTGCAATACCCACATATGATACGTGAATATTTACTTAAATCGTGGCGCATACAAACGTCCTTACTTCGTTTGAATACATATAGTGTGTCGTCGACAGTCAATGACAAGCATGTGGGGCAACTTTTAAACACTTGCTTATTTGTCAACACACACTCGTGTAATAATCCAGCTGAAACGTCCGCTTGACATTTCTTGCATTTCCGGTACATTTCAATAAGACAATCACGATATTTGTCGGCAACACGTGTTCTGATGGTAGTAATATATTTCCGAGTACATGGACACATATGCCATACACCATCTACATCGATTATTTCATATCTACAATATCCACATATGATACGTGAACATTCTCTTGATATGTGGTTGTCGCAAACGATCGTACTTGGTTTGAATACATATAGTGTTGAATTGACAGTCAATGACATGCATTTGAGACACATTTCAAACCCTTGCTCATTTTTCAACACACACACGTGTAATAATTCGGGTTCAACTTGCTTATGACATTTATTGCATTGTCGAAACTCTTCATCGATACCATTACATTCGCCGTCAATACCATGTGCGCAAACACGCGAAACTAGATGAGTACACGGACACATCGGCCATGTACCATCTACTGGGGTTATGGTACATTCGCAATATCCACATCTGATACGTGAATATTCACTTAAAATGTGGTGCTTGCAAACGGCCGTACTTTGTTTGAATACATATAGTACTGATGGATCGTCATGATATGACCCGCAATCTGGACACTGTCTGACCTTTCCGCGCTTTCCGAACGATGCCATTATGCTTAGTGGTAAATTTGAATTCGTTAAAATGAATTACTAAATATTTATACATAATACATATTATTGAAATAATCAATTTTTATTAATATTTGGCGAATTAATATATTATATGAATTCGCCAAGATTAATCGGTAGATGTCGAGTTTTCTGCTAGTAATCGACCTCGGCGAACTGTGCATGTATGTACGATACCTATGTTATATACCGCATCACATAATGTACATGTGTTTGTTCCGCGGACTGACTCACATGCGTGATACGCACAGTTCCGAATCTGTGTACAACACGTTGTACAATTCACACTATATTTATCGGTAACATCGGTACACGAACACACAAGCCATGCATCACACTTTTGTGTATCCGGTTGAATATCCCGGTTACAATAGCCGCACCGAATCCATCGGGGCTGATCTACATAATACAGCTGTATCGGATCATGTTGATTTGCTGTGAATCGCTCATTGTATATTAAACTATCTGCAATATTACGCAGATGGTAGCGACACGTGTGTTCACCGAACATATATAATGTGTAATGCCCGTCAACAATTTTATAATAAGCACCACAGCGACAACAACTATGTTCTTCGCCGGTTTTCAAATGACAATCCATTTCGAGTTGCATCCAGTTGCACAATACATCCGACATCGTACTTAGTGGTAAATTTGAATTCGTTAAAATGAATTACTAAATATTTATACATAATGCATACCATTAACACATTCAATTTTTTAATATATAATAACCAATTTGCAAATTAATATATGATATTAATTTGCATCAGATTAATCGGATCTACGTGACATGTCATTGAGTGTCATTTTGGCACGCACGATAGCACTTGTCAAAGCACTATTGTTAATTGGTACTTTATTAAGCAGTTCGTTAGCGTCAATAATAAGTTGGTCAAGTAATACATACGTATCACTGGTAATACTCACAGGGTTATCGCGTATCATTTTACATCGCGTATCTAACATCTCAGCAACAAGTACAGATGTTTCTTGAGTAATTTCTTCGCGTGCGGAAACGGCTTCGCGTATATCTTCTTTTATACCTTCTTTTATACCTTCTTTTATACCTGCCTCATCATCGCGTATAGTTTTCGTAGCAAATTCAATAATAAACGATGCATGCGTTCTAAAAGTGGTGTATGTCGATATACCAATGTGAATATTCATCTTAGCACGCCTAAGTACTGTTGGAACTATTCCTACGATATTCGTAATAGTGACTATGAGACGTGTAAACGTGCGCGAAATACTGGCTGTTACGGGTCGTGTTAATGTAGTATACATGCGTGTTACGAATGGACGCCATATATAATATGCATCAAGTGCCGTATGAACCGTTGTAATAAAGTTCTCTGGAGTTACTGTACATAAATTATCGCACATATCGTCCAATATGCGAATGCATCTACACGTGTAATTTCTTACAAATTCAATGTACTTGGCAACACATATGTCGTACGCGGGTCGTGCCTCATCGCGTAGTCGAGCACATATGGTAGTATCAATACACTCGCGCACTGTTTCGATTGCATAATTAACATTGATAAGAATTTCAATAACCGAAGATGGTTCTTGAATTACGCCAACCAGCTCCGACATGCGATCAATCATAGTATCAACGTACCGAATGCCGTCGAAATACGCTGTTCTAGCTGGGCACTTGTGATACTGCCCGCGCGCAATGTCAACCAGACAATATAATTGATGGTTGGCCGCATTCGTTGCGAACTACCTCAGCATATGTCCGAAAATCCATTTTACTTCTCAGCCATTGCGTAGTTTTTTGAATTCGTTAAAATGAATTACTAAATATGTATACATAATACATATTATAAAATTATTCAATTTTTTATGCTATGTAGATATACAATATTTACGTATCATATTATTCAATAAGTATATTAACGAACCCGATTGGTGTCTCTTGTACAAATACACACATAGGTCTTTGTAGTGTATGGTTTTTAAGTACTTTTACGAGAAACTTTATCGTTTCAACTGTTTCGCATTTATATAAAGCATCTCCTAAGCGATCTATGTATTTAGATTCATTTGATTTAATGATTTTATGGTACCAATCAGTAATCTGTTTATTACAACTTTTATGTATATCCGAATACAGTTTAAAATATGTGGAAGAATTACTATCAATTAACAACTCTTCCCACGTAATTAACGAGTATCCTGTGTTGTATGGATTTGGGATATCTATATTGATGTGATCGAATGGTTGTAATGATTTGACTTGTTTGATTGGTATATCCGGGGGGCTTATATCAGTGTGTTTTTTCAACAATTGGTCAATCATACATATGACTTCGTACAGGTATTTAATTATGCGAATTTTGCATTTAATAATCATAAATCTACTAACATCATCATCTTTTTTATCAGATGTTTTTGCAAATACATGATCATTTTCGCATCGCCATGTCGTAAGCGACTGTCGAATATCTATTTCAAATTTAAATGGCATGTCTATATTGGTTTTTGCAACATATACTATGATATCCCACACACGTTGTTGAGAAAGAGCATCACAAGTTGCCATTATTAATGGGTTGTTAAAATGAATTGAATATAATATATAATATATATTATGTTATGTTTTCAATTTTTATGATGCTACGTAGATATACAATATTTACGTAACACCTAACCCCACACGAATGATATGAATGGCGGGTCAATATCGGGGTTGCGTTGCCATATATCGTGGATAATAAACAACGGTTTTGGCATTATCTCGTACAATATACAATCGTATACTACGTCGGCTGGCATACCGATTCTACTGTATTCAAATAAATACTCGTGTAATTCACACCATATCCGAAGTGATATCCAAGCTTGATGGTCGCTATATATAAACTTTCGTTCGCGTATACGGAAGTATCTCTCATCGACTAGTTCTTTAAAAATCTTTGATTCATATGATTCATTATCTTCCTCAATTTCATTTCCGCCGCCCATGCTTAGTTGTAAATTTGAGTTACTTTTATTATTGAATTCGTTAAAATGAATTACTATATATGCATATTAACTACATAATATTAACATACTCAATTTTTATTGAGTATGTTAAATAATTAATCAATGAACATATCATCACTATCGTTGCCATCAACGACATTGACATTATTAGCAATATTCCGCTTTTTTGTTATATTGATAGTTTTATTAATAACGGTATCGTTACTAATATTATTTACTAAATTATGTATATATTTCATTACTTTGTTATTATTAACATATCTACAATTATTTTTCATTTGTGATATATATTCACGAACTTCCTCAAATTTATTCGTGTTATCCTTAAAATAACTTACATATGACCACATTGTTTTAATTTGTTTAAAATTGGTTTCAAACCATTCGCGGTCTCTTTCAATAGTGACATTATGTGAATTTATTAGCTTCCAATATATTATTTTATATACAACGTGATTTTTATATCCAATATCTTCTAAATTAGATATTGTACTTGATATCCATATATCGCATTCATATGGAGACATGTTTATTTTTGGCGGGTATATAAATACAGAGTTCTCATATATTGTTTTAATGAACGTATTTTCGATGGATTTGCGAATATCATTTATTTTCAGCAAATGAATTAGACACCCTTTTTCATTATGAGTAGATATAGATTTATAAGGCACTTTTGGATCGGTGTCGTCTATAAATTCATCGCGGTTAACATATTCTTTTATATTACATTGGAAAAAATCACAATTCTCTAAATCACAGCATTCTAATTGTAATTGCATTTGATCCCAATAATATAATGGTACAATATGCCCTTTCACTTCTCCGTCTGAGTGAATCTGCCTTTGTAACGGACATTTTATTTCCAACATTGTTCCAACCTTAGACGTAATATGTATACCGTCGTATTTATATTTACTAACAATTCCGTCTGGACTCGCGCCAAGGAAATCATGTTTATCATGAAGCATAAATCCAAAATGATCAACTTTTACATTTTCTCTAAACTCATATATCATACACGCAATGTCCTCGAGTTGCTTGCCATGATAGCATGCTACATTAGTTTCAAATTTATTATTCTGTACTTTGTTTATAATAAATTCATATTGCTTAGTGTAATGATTATCTCCTATAACTGATCCTACTTCACTGGCCGTTATACGTGTTACGCGTTTGCTAAACCATTCGGCTGATCCTTGTTCAACTTGTTTTATTTGTTTTAATTTTTTAAATATCGTATATAATTGTTTTTGTTGATGCGTTAATATATCATTATCATCATCTTTAATAAGTTCGGATTTTAATCCGACACTCGATTGTTCTCGATCTTTTGGATATTTATACATTTTGTAATATATTTGTATATTAATTATTTACTTATATTTAATATATCAATTTTTAAAGCCGATTGATATAATTATTAGAATATAGCATGTATACATATATGATTTATTATGAATACCGCATTTGATTACATCGCAAAAAAACAAATTATCGAAAGGATTAACCAACTTAGCCGTAAATCAGATTTTATTAATGTATTCAATATTATTAAAAAATATAACAAAAACTTAAATTTCAGTGAAAATGAAAACGGTATATATATTATGTTTCATAACCTTAGTAACGAAACATATTCAAATTTAAACAAATATTTAAATGATCATTTATTACCAAACCAAGATTATAGTAAATTTATTGAACATGTTGAAAATTATAATATGTGTGCTAAGAATAATGATACTGAAGTATATGATAGTTTTACAAATGCCGAAAAAGATATAATGAAACAAAAGTATGTATCCGAAATGGAATCTGACAAGAATGTAACATATACGAATAACATCTACAATATGTAAGGGTACTGTTAACATATGTAATATGTTAACAGTTACTATCATTTCTTATAATTTTTTCCTTTTGTTGATATTTTAATATTGCGCTTGCTGACTGATTGTGACTTATTGTTGATAATATTCACATTATCATTCGGTTGCTCCGTATCAACATTATCTTTTTTCACTGAACGTGATTTTTGTTTATCGCTATTTTTATTGATGTTCTCTTTTGGTTCCTCTTTTGGTTCCTCTTTTGGTTCCTCTTTTGGTTCCTCTTTTGGTTCCTCTTTTGGTTCCTCTTTTGGTTCCTCTTTTGGTTCCTCTTTTGGTTCCTCTTTTGGTTCCTCTTTTATATTTTCCAAATGTTCATTAATCATATCTTGAACATTATTTACTGCATTTATATCAGTATTTTTATTGATATCGTTATTTGACGTTTCACATGACTTTTCGAATAACTCTTTATCGGACTCTTCATATGACTTTTCATATGACTTTTCACATGACTTTTCACATGACTTTTCACATGACTTTTCACATGACTTTTCACATGACTTTTCGTATAACTCTTTATCAGACTCTTCATCGGACTCTTTATCGGACTCTTCATATGACTTTTTACATGACTTTTCATATGACTTTTCACATGACTTTTCACATGACTTTTCACATGACTTTTCGTATAACTCTTCATCGGACTCTTCATCGGACTCTTCATCGGACTCTTCATCGGACTTTTTATGTGATGTATATTTCGAAGAATTTGATTCATCAGAGCCAATGCTATGATTGTTGGCATCTTCATCACGATCAATGTCGATATTATGTGTATTGCCCGACATATTGTTATACATATTAATAGATTCGCTAATAATATTTTTTATACGATCTGGTGATAGTCCATTAATATTAATAATACTATCATCTAAATAATTATTATCACAATGAGTACGTTCATTATTATTATCTTGTTTATCATATTTCGTATGTTCACATGTATCGCGTATGCTAAACGACGAACTTGTGTCACTCGTTTCTGTATCAATATCATATCTACTTGAACACATATTTAGTAAATTCGAACTAATATTTTCTTGCAATTTCTGTTGATTAGCTTGTTTGTACAACATGCCACATATATTATGTGCATTATGGGTGTCTAATAAATTATTAGTATCCATCCATTTGTATATGGTATACATATCTTTAAACGTTGGTGGTATTTCGGTAATAATATTATCTTGTATATCATTATACACTTTTCGGTTAGCATCATACTTTTTTTTCGATTCGTCTGAGTTCTCATTACAAACATATAATTTTTTCTTTTTTTCATTTAGCTTATGTGTACGCTTCATTATCATTTCTGATAATTCTTTATTTTTGTAACTAATATCATTGATTCGTTCTGAATCGGCGTCACCTTCTTCATCGTTTAGTACGTATTTAGTTTTAATAATAGTTCCATGTATATTATTCGACATATTGCAAATTAATGTCATTAAGTATGGGTACTGTGATGTATCTAGCGTCATTTTGCACAGTTTATTGGATACAATAGTATTTGTTGCAATATCGAATATGTACTCATAGTCAGACGACGCACTGTTATTACAAAACTCGACCAATCGCAATTTATTTTCATTGAATTTTATTTTATTAACACCTGACATGTACATATATTTGTACAGCTGTTCCAAATAAATCTTTATTGGCTCTGGGTTATTGCTGGGATAACAATATCTGTGATATGTTGCATATGAAGTTGTCTCGTCAATTATAACAAATGTCGACATTTTTAGTTATATTATTATATGTATATATGTAGTTATATTTATACATTAAGTTATAATTTCAATTTTACATAAGTTAATAATAAATAGTTATTATTAACAATGGTCAATTATTTTGCTGATTTTGTACGTTTATTAGATGATGTCGGTTGAGTAGATGCTGGCTTTTTTGTTTTTTTATTTTCTATATCACTATCTTCTTTTGGCGGTGCTATTTCTTTACCATTGGTTGCTTTTGTAGCCTTCGTAACCTTTGATGATTTATCAGTTTGCTTTTTTGTTTTTTTATTTTCTATATCACTATCTTCTTTTGGTGGTGCTATTTCTTTACCAGTGGTTGCTTTTGTAGCCTTCGTAACCTTTGATGATTTATCAGTTGGCTTTTTTGTTTTTTTACGTTCGGTATTTTTATCATCTTTATCCTCTTTATCGCTATTTTCCGTATCACTATCTTCTTTATATGGTTCTACTTCTTTCGCCTTTATATCCTTTGTGTCATTTGTTGCCTTTGTATCCTTTGTTGCCTTTGTTGCCTTTGTAGCCTTTGCAACCTTTGTCGCCTTTGTAGCCGTTGATGGTTTAGCAGTTGGCTTTTTTGTTTTTTTACTTTCCGTATCTTTATCCTCGTTATCGCTATTTTCTGTATCACTATCTTCTTTATGCTGTTCTACTTCTTTATGTTGTTCTACTTCTTTATCTTTTGTAGCCTTGGTAGCCGTTGATGGTTTAGCAGTTGGCTTTTTTGTTTTTTTACTTTCCGTATCTTTATCCTCTTTATCGCTATTTTCTGTATCACTATCTTCTTTATGTTGTTCTACTTCTTTATCTTTTGTAGCCTTGGTAGCCGTTGATGGTTTAGCAGTTGGCTTTTTTGTTTTTTTAATTTTTGTATATTTATCCTCTTTACGAGAATCTTTTTGTAGCGTTACTGCTTCATTATCGATATTATCGATATTATCCTTTTTATCCTTTTTATCCTTTTTATCCTTTTTATCCTTTTTATCATTTGATCGATGAGTGAGTTGAGTGGTTGCTGTTTTTTTAGGGGATACATATTCATCATCCGAATCCATATTAATCATTTCATTAACATTGTTGATAATGTTGTTATCGCATGCATTATCATCAGACACACTGATAACATCCATATCGCCACAATTTCTTTTATTGGTACATGTATTAATATGTTGTTGATCATGTTCGTCTCCAGAATCATCCAAATTATCAGTAAATGATTTTATAAGCTCAGTATTATGTAATTGTTTGAACCTAGTATTAATTTCATCAATATGATCAGTTATACGAAATATGTGTTGTTTGGTCAATTTAAATAAATTAACATTGAACTTATATTCATCATTAACACTTTTAAAATAATCGTTAAAATCTGATTTGTCTGATATATTCGGCATTGTAAAATCATTTTCTTCAATTATATTTCTGATATATTTAGGAAAATCTGCCATATATATTGAATGTTATGAATAAATTATATATAATTAATATATTACTATATTTGTATATTGTTACTATTTCAATTTTTTTTGTTGATTGACGAAGCTGATATAAAGATATATAAAATTATAATATATAATTGCCATGGATAACAACGATATCATTAACAACTCTGTAAATAGTATTAAAAGTAAAAAAAACATGAGTCATAGTACTCGAGCAAATAGATCAAGCAAGTCACATGATGAACCAGAAGAAAAAGTTAGCGATGAATTTAAAGACAATGTACTAAAATATATAAACATTGATAATTTAATAAAAGAAAAACAGGATGAATTAACAGACTTGAAAAAGAAGCGTAGGCATCACGAAGAATATATATTGAAGTATTTTGACAATGCCGATGCAAGTCAAGTTGAATTAGATAACGTGAAATTGCGCAAAAATAAATATGAAACAACCGAAGGAGTTAAGCATGATTATATAAAAGAAGCAATCATGGAAAAGCTAAAAGATACCATTGTTACCAAAGACATATTGGAAAATATTGATAATAAACGAAAAAAAATAACAAGAGTTAGTCTAAAGCGAACTGGGAAGCGATCAGATTAAAATTTAAATCGATCAATATATTGATTCTTATACAATTTATTGTTTTTCATTTTATTGATTTCTTTTTCTATAGCAACTTCGTTGTTAACACCATCATACGAGTATTTGTCAAAATAACGCGACGAGAATTTATATCCATAATATGGAATATATTTAATAATATCATTGTCGAACAAATAATCGTAATTAAAAAACTGGTAACTAATTCCAGATAGCATATCAACATTTCCAAATAATGAGCATGTATAATGCAACATCGCATGTAATTTATTTACCATATAACAACGATTATCCACAAGCCATACATAAAAACTATTAACAGCGTCTTTATGGTTAGTTAAATAATTTTGCATGATGTAAAATATATCCCCGTCTGATTTTGATATAATATCTGATATGTTAGTATTCGCTATTCTATTCAGCTCACATATATCATAATTCGGCATTATGTATTCTAACATATCATCATATGCAGTTTTTTCGGTTTTAAAATAATCATATATATCTTTACAATATGTACCGACATACTTTGGATAATCAAATACATTGATTTTTTGAGATTTATTATGTGCGTATTTATAATTGCCATGTATTTCTATCTTGTTAGTGTTAAAGTAATATCCAACACTAGCAATGAACTTTAAAAAATCATGCATATCTATGGTATTACTTATTTGCAAATGCGCATTATAATTATTTACGTATATGCTTGCATATTTATTGCGACTCGGTAAATAAACGTATCCTATCTCTATTGTTATTAATATATTGTGATTATTATCCATGACGTACATACTAAATCCATTATCAGTTAAATATTTATAAAACATATCATATGCAGAATTACTATCGTACTCTTCAATAAATATTAAGTATTTTTTATTGCCAATGTATGTATCTATTTGAAATATATCGTTAACATATCGATCGACAAAGTACTCTATAATATTATCCAAATCGAATTTATTTATTGATGTTGGTATATCATCATGTATTTTTATAAAATCTATACATATATTGCGTTTACATTGTTGCTTAGATTGGTAACTCAATTTATCACATCCGTCGTAGCTGAATTCGTATTTTGTTATAATTTGTTTTCCTACATTACTATGCGTGGAGTAGTATCGACAATTATCATCTTTGCTAACTAGTTTAAGTCGCGTAAATGGTTTTATGATAATTTCCTTTTCCAATGGAAAATGTGATATATGTTCAATTGCTAAAGCGATCCCGCGTTTTTTTTTCGGTATTCTTATTTTCATTAATATATTGCCAAAATTATATTTGACACCTTTGAAAAACGGGTCGCGTGAAGTGCTTAAAAAACCATGTTCGACATACACATCACCAATTTTCATTTTATGTAAATACCAATCATTGCTTATAAATCTATACAAATAATAATCATTATCAAATGCAGGAGCATTATCGATAATATTGTATGTCCTCGTTATACATGATTCTATTAATTTATTTATGTACTTAAATTTCGGCGAATTTCTTAAATACGAATTCATAATTGAAGATCCCTGAAAAGAATAGTATTTTAGCAATGTATTCGTATCTTGTTGATTAATGTATTGTAAATGAGCAATAAGCAAATTGCTGTTAATATCATTATTTTGTATTTTTTTACATATGTCTAATATATTATCTTTCTCATGCAGTTGAAAATCCATATTATGAAATAATCCAATCACTTCGCTGGTCGTATAATATGGTTCGAGATATGGTATGTATTTATTATATGATGCGCGTATACAATATGATAAATCTTTACCAGCATGAATAGAACTATCATAGTGTGCCTTAACATATGTGTTGTATAATGTTGTTGCATCAAAGTTACATAAAAATGCAAACATTTTGTCAATTTGTTCTATTTTTTGTTTTTTTATTTCATTATATTGTTCGCTCAAAAATTGTTGCTTTAGCATATGCACTTCTGTTTTTATTAATGCATTTGGAAATCTAAAATGTCGTACTGAAACGTTGTTATATACGTTATGCTTATCTACCAATACTAAATTCATATTGGATATATCATATAATGGTATTTTGTTCGATATTTTCGAAATAAGCATTTTCGTTGCATCTGCGTATTTATCTTCGGTTATTGTTGGGATTCTGTATTTAAGCGAGTATAACTTATCAATAATATTATCGCGTTCTACACTTTCTAATTTATCGGTAGTTATATTGTAAATAGTATGATATTCATTCATTGCTACATATATTAATATTATTGATATTTTATCGCGCGTTATCCAAAAAATTGAATTAGTAAGTTTATTTTTATATAATTATAAAAATAAATATTTATAATTATATAGAGACAATGTCTAAAATCTCCCAAAAAAGCAATGAGCTGTTCAAATTCTTACATACACATACAATACCAAAAGAAAGTACACAAGAAATAACACATACAAGTATGGGAAAGCCATGGGGTAAATTTAACATAAATGATGATGATTATCCGAAATTTTTAAAAGTATATTCTGATGCAATGTACGATGGTGGTTTGCACATAGTAGAGCGACATAAGTCGGTTAGTT
>Ga0233437_1006305_pt1 | contig 12193 bp, 10 predicted proteins | sample SI_122_August201_FD_182714 | JGI IMG/M metagenome (GOLD analysis project Ga0233437, IMG submission 182714) | Seawater microbial communities from Saanich Inlet, British Columbia, Canada - SI_122_August2016_200_MG | ecosystem: Environmental > Aquatic > Marine > Inlet | place: Canada: British... | reverse complement strand
TCAACGATGGAGCAATAGTCCGATCGGATAGTCGGAAATGGTTTTTAGTTGTATGCCAAAGGTATGGATGGATTTAGGCGTTTCCGGAAATACAATACCTTTGGCTTGGCATCTGCTGAATAGTTAAAAATAATTAAATTATAAACAGTTTAAAAAAGTGCCAGTTTGCTCCAATTAGACAAAATGAACTCAGGTGTTTAAAAATAGTGAATAGTGTAAAATTACATAACTAACCAGTTTGATATAACCCAAAATTTTTCTAGTCTGCCATATCAATAAGATTGCCGTGGTTTTTTTTAAAATTTGACTTAAGCCATTTCATTGAGTTATGTATAGATCATATAACTGCTTTACGATCCATACATAGATCTATAGGAACTTGATGGTAAGACCAGCTAAACGGACATATTCTTTATATTCTCAAGAAGCTTTCAATTTGTTAAGTAAATTGATCCGTACTGCGCGAATCGAACAAAAGCTTACAGTACAAGAAATTGCGAATCGTGCCGGTGTGTCGAGGGGGTTAGTTCAACGTATTGAAAAAGGTGATCCCAAATGTGAAATCGGAACGGTATTTGAAATTGCAACGATTGTTGGAATCACTCTTTTTGAAACAGATCAGTCTGCATTGCGAAAACATGCGAGACAGGTCGAAGAAAAACTAGCACTTCTACCAAAGTCCGTTCGCAAACAAACAAAGGATGTTGATGATGACTTCTGATAAGCGCTATAGTGAGGCTATTGTCTGGATATGGTTGTCAGGTGAAACTACTCCTATTGTCTCAGGAAAGTTAGAAATTGATGGTGACAAAATTCTATTCAACTACGGAAGAAGCTATCTTGAAAGAATAAACGATACGAAGCCGGCCATATCCATATACAAGCCGGAATTACCCTTAATAGCGGGTCAATTACCCTTGTTAAACGGATTATCAATGCCGGGTTGTATTCGTGATGCTGCTCCTGATGCCTGGGGAAGGCGTGTCATCTTGAATAGATTAAGCGGGCTGAAAGGTACCGAGATTGAAACAGCGAGTTTAAGCGAGCTTACTTATCTGCTTGAGTCAGGATCCGATCGCATAGGGGCGCTTGATTTTCAGTTATCACCGACCGAGTATGTTCCAAGGTCTTCAGGAAATGTGACATTAGAAGAATTAGTTGGCTCTGCTGAACGTGTGGAAAAAGGAATTGCATTATCACCAGATCTTGATCAGGCGCTTTTTCATGGAAGTTCTATTGGTGGTGCCCGTCCTAAAGCACTCATAGAGAATATGGGGAAAAAATATATAGCCAAGTTTTCCTCCAGTACTGATCTTTATAGTGTTGTTAAAGCGGAGTATATTGCCATGCGAATTGCTAAATTAGCAGGCTTATCAGTTGCGTCGGTAAAAATGACAAAGGCTGCAAATAAAGATGTGTTGCTGATAGAACGGTTTGATCGCATTCAGGAATCAAAAGGGTGGTCTCGAAAGTGTATGGTCTCATCACTGACATTGTTTGGACTGGATGAGATGATGGCAAGGTACGCCAGCTACGAAATGTTTGCTGAAATAATTCGCCATCGTTTTTCTAACCCCAAGGAAAGCTTGATAGAGTTATTCTCTCGTTTGGTTTATAATATTCTTTGTGGTAACACGGATGATCATGCCAGAAATCACGCTGCCTTTTGGGATGGGAAAATGTTGAGCCTGACACCTGCATATGATATTTGTCCACAAGGGAGAACTGGCAATGAGGCGTCACAAGGGATGTTGATATCAAGTGACAATAACCTTAGTCAGCTTAAAACCTGTATGGAAATCGCTCATCATTTCCTGCTTTCAGAAAATGACGTGCGCAAAATATTTAAAAAACAAAAATCAGTAATTGAGGATAATTGGGAATCCATATGCGATGAAGCGGAACTCAGTGAGGTAGATCGTATGTTACTTTGGAAAAGGCAGTTTTTAAATCCTTTTTCTGTTCAAGAAAACTAACCCTGGATTCAAATACTCACGCTTTCTGAGGAAAGACCAGGCCAAACCTCGAAAAAATCGTTACTTATCAAGCCAATACATGGCAGAGGTTATTAATCGCCACAACATTATCAGGGCTTAAGGTATTTAGCCCTGCAGGCATTTCTTTTAAATAGGTTCTTTCAGACAATTTAATATAAATCATAGATAGCAGTGATAAATTAAGAAACAAAATTAGTTGATTTTTAACTGGTTTTTATCAGCTACTTTGAATAATTTGATAGCTGGTTGAAACTCAATAAACTACTCCAAATAAATATATGATTGCTGAAGTTGCTCTGAATATTCCCCATAATGAACCTTTCGATTATTTAATCCCAGAACATTTAGATGATTCGGTTGTTCCGGGGGTTAGAGTTTTGGTATCGGTAAATCAGCGAAGAATTATCGGTATTGTTGTCAAATTGAAAAAAACATCTCAATTTGATAAATTAAAATCCATTGAATTCCAGATCGATCAGGTACCGGTGTATGATCAAAGAATGCTGGATTTCACTAAATGGATGGCAGACTATTATGTTTGTTCATGGGGTATTGTATTAGATTCTGCACTTCCGACGGGTTTAAAACCAAAGGTTGAAAAAACAGTTAAACTGCTTGCATCCAATGAGATTTTTCATAAGCTTTCTGTTGAAGAACAATCCACCTTGCGTAGTTTGGATGGATCCCTGGAAAAGGACATTAATAAGGTAAAAGGCCTTCAATATTTAAAAAAATATTATCGAAATAAAATATTACAGCGAATTTATCAAACCAAAGGATATTATAATTTTGATTTTTCAGAAGAGGTGTTTGAGCTAAATGAAATCGGTGATAAACCATTTCGTAAAAACTCCAAGGCGGATCTGATTATTAATCTGCTAACTGCTGAAAAACAGATGTTAAAGCAGGATATTCTTTCCCGGGTTGATAACAGCCAATCGGTATTAAACCGTTTAAAAAAAGAAAAAATAGTCCGATCTTTCCAAAAAAAAACGCCACCACCCAATCATTTTGGATCTTTTATAATCCAGGAACGATTCCTAACCCTAAACCAGGAACAGGAACAGGTTCATAGGGAAATTATTGAACCGATTGAACAAAACCGGTTTAAAACATTTTTATTATATGGTGTGACAGGTAGTGGAAAGACTGAAATATATTTGCACGCTGTCCGTAAAATACTTCAGCTTCAGAAAACAGCTTTAATACTGTTACCTGAAATATCGCTGACTCCACAAACAGTAAAACGGTTTAAAGATCGATTTGGAGAAACAATATCGGTCCTCCATAGCGGACTGGCTGAAAAGGCGCGATGTAAAGAATGGTGGAAGATTAAACACGGATATTGCCCAATTGTCGTTGGGGCCCGATCAGCTATATTTGCACCTTTGAAAAATATCGGCCTGATCGTTGTCGATGAAGAACATGATGGATCATATAAACAGCAGGAATCACCTTACTACAATGCCAGAGATGCAGCTGTGATGATTGGTGCTAGAGAAAAGGCGGTGGTTGTCTTAGGGACTGCAACTCCGGCTCAGGAATCCTACTTTAATGCTGAAAGTAGTAAATATAAACTACTGACGATTAAATCAAGAGCCAACCAACAAGACTTACCTAAAACCGAAATCATCAGTTTAAAGGATAATATTCGGCAAAAAGGGGTTTTTTATTTGTCGAGTTATCTGGTGGCTTTGCTCAAACAAAATCTTCAAAATCAAAAACAAGCGCTGATTTTTCTTAATAGAAGGGGATATGCTGCATTTTTAGCCTGCACCGGATGTGAGACACCAGTGATCTGCAAGAATTGCTCAATTGCTATGACCTGGCATAAATCTGTTCAGCAATTAAGATGTCATCATTGCGGAGATAAGCAATATTATCCCAAAAGCTGTCAATTTTGTAGTAATTTAAAATTCCGTCAGGAAGGTATTGGTACCCAGCGTGTTGAACGAGATCTTAAGGTCCTGTTTCCAAAGGCACGTTTTTTGAGAATGGATAGAGATACCATTTCTAAAAAAGGAGCACTGGAAAATAATATTAAACTGATTAATGAAAATAAGGTAGATTTCATCGTTGGAACCCAGTTAATCAGTAAAGGACATGATTTTAAAAATATTGGACTTGTTTGTATTGTATTGGCGGACATGACCATTAATATTCCGGATTTTAGGTCCTCAGAAAGAGGTTTTCAATTGATGTCCCAGGTTTCAGGTAGAGCCGGTCGTAGTGATTCTGGTGGTGGAATAGCTCTGATTCAGACCTATAACCCGGAACATTATGCCATTCAATCAGCTATTTGCCATGATTATGTTCAATTTTACAAACAGGAAAGAGAAATTCGAAAATTGTTAAATAACCCGCCTTATACCCGTTTGATATTAATTAAATTAAGTGATGAAAACCTTTCCTATGTTGAAGAAACAGCAAAACTTCTAGTGCAAAAAATGCGTCACTATACCGAAAAATTACAATTTGAAATATTGGGTCCAATAGAATCCCCGATTCAAAAAGTTAATCGACGGTTTTATTGGCAGATTTTGATCAAAGGAAAAGTGCTACAAAAAACGAAGGTGCTTTTAAAGCAACTATTAGATGGATATGATGATTTTAAAATTAAAGGAAATTGTCGAGTTACAATAGATGTTGATCCTTTCTAGATTGGATTGGGGCTCAGTGTTTAACCTGCTTTACTTGACAGACAATAAAGCAGGTTAATGGGGAGCAGAAAAAAACTATTGTTCAATTTCCCCGGATTGGCTGTCTATTTTTATCGTTTTAATGGAGGATTTGGGCATATCATAGGTCATCATCGTAAAACCTGAAGAAACATTAATGAACTTCTCGCCATCCATTATAGCAATGATCTCAATTTTCCCATCCTTATAGTCTTTACTTAAAAAAGGTTTAACTGTCGCTTTTATGCGTGTGTAACCTCTGTTGTTTAAGGAAATCTTATCTGGAAATATCAGTTTATCGGAGTTAACACTTAGATAAATAGGGCCCTTCTGATTGACATTCTTGTTTGATTTTACATCAATTAATTGCAGACTTAAATATACGCTCGATTCTTCGCCTGTCGGAGGTATATAAATTCTTTGTTGATCAGGACTGATTTGAATCTGATAAGGTAGGTTAACAATTTTATCCTCGATACTACCTGTTTTTGAGATCTCATTAACCATTTTTCCGGGAGTCAAAATAACAGAAGCGTCGTCGTTTTTGATGCTGACTGACCCCGTTGCCAAGCTGGCGGAGAATTTACCATTTTGTTCTTTGAAACTAACGATGGTTCCTTTAATACCTGCTGTTGCTGTTGGTGTTTCTATGAAAGTTTTTTGTTTGCCTTTGGAAAATTTTCCCCAGAAGGAGCCCAGTTTTAGTATTAATTTGTTGATAAATAATCTGGAACCACTGCTCCCGGATTCTTTTGAATTAGATATGGTGAAACGGGTTTTTTGAAATACGCGAATCTCCGATCCATCTCTAAAAAGGATCGTTGCTTTGGAGCGATTACCAGTGATAATCGTATCCCGATCTTTAAGGACTAAACCAATTCTTCCGATAAGCTTTTTGTCGGGGGTTCTTCTTTCAACCTGAACAAGACCATCAACTTTTTTGAGGCTGGCGACTGCATTCAGCGCAAAAACCTGTGAGGTTCCTAAACCTGCCAGAACAAACAAAAGGAAAAAATTAATTAAGAATTGGCTGTTTTTCATGAATGATCCTGATTAGAATTAGAGTAATTACTTAGGGACTTCATCATATGTCTTTTTTTCTTTAAACTGCAAATTGCATACATTGTTGGCTATCTTGTTAAAAAAAATGAGATATGATGACATAAAAACAGTTAAGTTGATTGTTTTAGATATTTTAAGCGTAAATATAGCATAAATGCATTTTTTTTGCACAGGTAAAACCAGTGGCTTAAATATTAAGGTTTTATTTCCAAAGTTGTTTATAAAAAGAAGAAAAACAGACAATATAGTCGATAATAAAAAATGAAAAATATACTGATATTCGCAACCCTACTTATATTCAGCAGTATTAATGGTGTATCCGCGCAAGTTGTTACCCCGTCCCTGGATCCGACGAATCCGGTGGAAATTGCTGCCGCTGCCAGTTGGAGATTTGGATCTACCATTGGTGGTGGTGGAAAATGGGGAACACAGAAGTCCGATGGTGATCAACTTGATTCCAGCACTCAATCAGATCTTTCTGATATGGCATTTGTTAACAGTTCATATATTTTTGCTTACCAACCGACAACTGTTACCTTCGAAATATCTGGTGTTGTGAATGAAACAGACTATCAATGGGATGGTAGTGATAGTACCTCTGATAGTTTAACCGAATATGAAAAAAATGAAACCAATCTCAAATTAGCTATTCGGGGCAATAATCAAGTTTCGGTTGGAATTGAATTTCAGTCTGAAAATTATAAAGATGCATCAACAGATTCAAAACTCACCGCTTATGGTGGAAGTTTCGGAATGCGGTTTTTAGATAGTATATTTATTTCCGGTGGGCTAAATAGAAAAACTTTGAAAGCGGATGAATTTGAGTCTGATTTGAAATGGCAGGAGGTAATTGGCGGAGTTGCCTTTCAGTTTGGTTCTCCAGACCAGAATATGTTTAAGATAGAAGGGGCTATAAAAATTGAAGATAAAGCCAAAGTAAATCTAAGTAATAGCGCACTCTATTATTATCGACCTAAGATAACCACTACACAGGGCAGTATTGAAACAATTTTAGGTGGATATTTATTGTCTTATCGATATCGAAAGATTTTATTCGAAGCAATAGATGATATTGCCTTAGATAGGGATAGAGAAGAAACCAGAAACCGTATCGGACTTGGATATCGACCAACCGTTCTGACGATGGTGCTTTATGGTGAAACCAGAATAGAAATGGAAGATAGTAATAAATATGAGACCCAGTATTTGGGTTTTAATGTTTCCTTTAGTTTTATGTAATATGAGTGGAGAGTAAATAGATGATTCATAATAGGCTAATGCAAATATTGCTAGGTTCAACCTTTATCTACAGTTTATTGACGATTCAACTTTTTGGACAAGTTGTTACTCCAAGCTTAAATATCATCTCTAAGCCAATTATGCCTGCTGCTAGCAGCTGGTCAAAATTAAATTCAGTGGGTGGCGAATATAAAGATGGTAACGGCAAAAGAAAGCTTGATGGTAACGAAATATATGATTTAGAGGTTGAAGGTAGTATAGGCGTTGTGGGCCTATCCATAGGAAATTTAGATATTGATGCATATGTTGATGAAGCCAGATTTGATACCAAATATGATGCTACCTATGATGGTGACTTCATAAATGATTTTTCTGAAACTTATGTATCTTTTTCATTAACTGGTGACGGAGATGTAACTGTTGGTGCCGCGATACATGAGTTAGCGAGAAGTGTGTTTGCGGTCTCCGATGGAGATGAAGATGTCAGCATTAAACAATCCGGACTTATTGGTAGCTTTACAGTTAAAGTATTTGAATCTGTATTTCTAGGTGGTGGTGTTGAAAGAGTCTCAGAAACGAATTCCCTATCGGTTGATAATGAATGGACAAATGCGACTGGTGGAATTGCTTTTTGGTTTGGTCAGGATACGGATTCTCAATTTCGGGTGGAAGCGTCTGTAACTGAATCACCTAAAGCCGAAAAAGAGGTTGATACGGGAGATACAAAAAATTCAGCTTATCATCCAAGTAGTAGAACAAATCGTATCAATGTTGATTTAATGATGAATGGTCTACTATTTTCTTACTCTAATATTAATCAAATAACTCAGCAGGAAATAACTAATTCCAGTACCGGTGAGTCTGTCGATAAATCTAAAACAACAATTAACGAGGGTTCGGTACAATGGGTACCAGAAGAAGGAATGATACTGGGGTTTGCATTTAAAACATTCGGATACAAAGAAGTCTATGAAGATAATATCGATAGTTTTAAAATCAATTTAGGATTTATCTTTTAGATGATTTAGCAAAGATTGAATGGTTTTTGTAACGGTTTTAATCTCAATTCCTGTGAGGCATTCCAATTGGCATTTTGGATAAAAACACTTTTTTTTGCAACCAGGATCAAATTCTATCCCTAAGTGCGTTGGACTGTCCGGTTCAAGCCAGTTTTCCATCAAAGGTCGGCCAAAGATAGCGATAGAAGGTCTGCCAGCAGCATTGGCAAAATGCATGGGTCCGTTATCATTTCCGATATGTAAATCTACTTTTTTTAAAAGTGCCACTGTTTCTCTTAAAGTCGGTATTTCATAATCGCCTAAATCCCGATTCTGCATGTTTTTTCTGACGGCTTCAATAAAATGATATTCTCCGGGACCCCATAAAAATATTATCTGTGCCTGGTAGTTTTCTATTAGAAAATCACAAACGGCGGAAAATCGATCAGCCGGCCAAATTTTATAATCCCTTCTTGAGACCGGTGAGACCGATATTAAAAAACGATCCTGGTTCACTTTTAATTGCTTTAAAATTGAATCTGCTTTTTGATGATCCTGATCACTAGTAAAAAAGTTTAACTGCAACGCTTTAACATTGATTCCTAAAGCTGAAAGGAGGTAGTTTTTCTTTTGTCCGGAGTAGAGCAAATGTGGGGAAGATGAAACCGGGTTTGTATAAAATAAAGATCTACCTCTCAATTGATAACCAATTCGTTTGGGTGCTCTCGTTAACCAGGACAGTAAGGCTGTTTTTGGAACTCCGTGAAAATCAATCACATGGGAATAATTTTCTTTTTTAAGTCGTTTGATTAATGAGATTATTTTTAAGAAACTATTATCTTTGGGGTAGTAGTGGATTTTTTGAATAAAGGGATTGAACTCAAAAATCTGATGAGCCGGTGGTATCGTTAAAAAATGAATTTCACCATCAGGAAAATGCCCGGTTAATGCTCTGATTGCAGGTGTGTTCATTAGTACATCACCAATTTGTTTTAATTGAATGCAAAGTATTTTTTCTTTCACAGGTTAGTAGTTGAGAGGATTATTAATTAATAATATCATTTTTGGTTTTCAGATCAAATAACTCCATCGCAAACTCTGAAGAATTTTTGCATGAGTAGTAATCCAAAACACCGCCAAGCGCTCCTCCAATTATTGGTATTGCCTTTCCCAGTCGGGTTAAACCTTTTTGAGCAGATAGTTTCATTAATCGATTGGCTATGACGAGATTTAACATCTGAATCGTTTGTTTAGATAATTTAGCAATATGATCTTTGCGCAACAATTTTTGAAAATCTTTATAATCTCCATGAAGAGCCTGTTTTCCTTTTTTTCCAAGTAAACATAAAGCAATTGAAACACGTACCGGTGGGTCATCAATATTAAAGCCGCCGATATAAGCCATTGCCGCAACCATTCGGGTTTGAATAACCCAATTGGCAGCCAGTGAAGCCGGTATGGTAAAAGGTAAAGTAAAGATACCTCCCAGGCTGGTTAAAAACCCTGTAGTAAAATTCTTAGTCAATTCAATCCTAACCAACGCATTAATTTTATCCAACTGAGTTGGGTATTTTTTATTATTTAAATATCGATCAGCAATTTTTTTTGAGCTGGAAAACGTTGCCATACCGTTAATACCAACATTTAAAACTTGCCCAAGAAGTTTAATGGCTTCTTTTTCTTCCGGGCTTAAATTTTGTGTCTCAATCATATGGAAAACCTAGAATAATCTGTTTAATGATTGAATACTATAGTTTATTTGATCGGAAGGGAAGCCCAGCTTAAAAAGATTATTATTAGGAACCCAAAGAGGAGGATAAATTGAAGTAAATGGTTTTTTTTAATTTTGGAATGGATCATCGGTAAACATAAGATTCCAATGAATATTCCACTGATCAACCCAAATAAATGTGCAAAGACGTCACTGTTTGGGTTTGAGCCCAACATGGCGAATAAACCTAATGCTCCAATTAAAGGGACGTAAATGCTTTTTAAACCTTTATGAACCATGATTTTTTCTTTAATACCAATAACACTAAAAATACCAATGGCGCTGAAAACAGCTGTTGATGCACCAATGGAATAATGTCCGGTTTGATAAAAGATGGCATTTATTAAATTGCCCAAAGCACCACCCAATAATATCGTCAACCATGTTAATCCATAACCTAAAGCCGGTGTTGTTAAAGCTAAAAACAAAAAAAGACTGACAACATTACTGAATAAATGTGCATCATCACTGTGAAGTGTTTGTGCCGTAAACAAACGATACCAGTCTCCGGCTAAAACCTCAGCAGCAGAAAACCTTCCATATTTCAAAATGGCTTGGCGGAACAAAATAGCCATTGATTGAAAATGAAATAGAACCAATAGGAATAATATCAGTGAATTTACAATTAAGGCATTGGTTGGTAAATGATTGCTGATTGGCCGCATTTTAGGTGGTGGCCAATTTCGGTTTTCCTGATAATAAAAGTGTATTTCTGATAATGCCTGTTCAGCCTGAGAATTATGGAAAATAAGTGTTGGTGTACCTTTAAGCTGCTTCGAGTAAGGAATATTTTGAGACCAGAGGAGCAATTCAATTTCCTTTAGTGCCCGATAGCCGGATAACTCAATAATCGTATATTCAAAAGCCTGATAAATATGCATGGCAAATATATTTAAAATTTTCCGGATCTGATTTTGTAAATTTCATTTTGGCTAAATAATTTAACGGTTCCATAAAGCCCGTCGAATCCTGCTGTTTTTATGGCTTTACCTTGCCGCATTCGATGAATTGCTTCTGCGACAATTTCAAAATCATTTTTTCTGAGATCTTCAATGGGAAAATTCAATAAGATTGTGAATTCAGATCCAAAATTATGAATCAATTGATTATAAATTTTTTCAACTGTTTTTGTTCTAGGGCCCACACCGGTGATTTCACTTAGGATTTCTTTTAGGGGAACCAGTGAGTAAAAACGCTCAAATTCATTAAAAACCGGTTTTTTTCGATCACTTAACTCAATAACCCGATTCAACACACCTTTTGTTAATGATTTATGGCACACGGGACAGATATCTGACGGATTTGGATTAACCTCTGGTTTTTGTTGAAAATCACATTTTCTGTGGCCTGTTAAATAATATTTTCCCTCTTCAGGAAAGAATTCAATGGTGTGAATATGATTTTTAACATCCGAAAACTGGATGGTTTTTTTTAGAGACCAATAATTAAAATCTGAAAATATGATATTGGCTTCTCGACCTAAATTTTCAGGAGAATGGCAATCAGAATTGGAGAGCAATGTATATTGATCTAAGGCTGATATATGGCGAATCATTTCAGGGTCGGCTGATAAACCGGTTTCCAGGCAGAAAATCTGGTCGCTTAAGTCTTCAAAACAATCGAAAATGGAATCATAACCGGACCGACTTCCAAAAATGGAGAACCAGGGGGTCCAGATGTGTGCCGGTATCAAAAAACCATCAGGAGCACTTTCTAGCAGTATTTCCAATAGATTTCGAGCACTGAGTTTTAATATCGGTCTGCCATCAGATGCCAGGTTTCCTATTTTGGCCAGTTTATAATTAATATTGAGTGCTGATTGAAAATCGGGCACCACCAGTACATGATGGCTTTTTTTGGTTTGCTCGTTTTTTTTATAGATGCAGCTGATTTCAGCAGTTAGAATAAATCGAAGATCAATTTTTTTAAGTGTTTCAATTCCCGGTACTAGGTTTGATTTTAGTTTAAAAAATCCGTTACCCTCGTCGATAAGGTTTTCCTTTAGTTCTGACAACCAGCCTGGATGGGTAAAATCACCGGTGCCCAGTAATTGGATCCCTTTAATTTTACCCCAGTTACATAATCCAACCAGGTTGCTATGTTTACTGGTCGCATAGGAATAATGAGAATGGGTGTGAAAATCAGCGATATATGGCATTTTTAAATTTGATTGAAATAAATAATAAATATTATCCAGTAAACCTGTAGAACCGTCTATTTCAAAAACCAGAATCAACTAGCCAGATTCTGTATTTCGGATTATCTATGGTTTTAAATATTTCGAAAATTTTAGTACTAGTGTCATGTCAACTTTGAAAGATTGTAGAAATCTGGGGACATGTGTGTGCCAAGAACGGATATTAGGCGGGATTCAATCTCCTTGGTTTGCTTAGATTGAGTCAAAGAGATATTCGATGCTATACAATTGATGAGGGGTTGGTCCCTCAA
>Ga0233437_1006303_pt1 | contig 12198 bp, 5 predicted proteins | sample SI_122_August201_FD_182714 | JGI IMG/M metagenome (GOLD analysis project Ga0233437, IMG submission 182714) | Seawater microbial communities from Saanich Inlet, British Columbia, Canada - SI_122_August2016_200_MG | ecosystem: Environmental > Aquatic > Marine > Inlet | place: Canada: British... | reverse complement strand
TGGAATAGTATTGTAGATAGAATTTTATATTTTGAAAAGATGAAGAAGGAAAGACCCATAGAATTTGGGAAGAAAATAGTAGAAATACAAGATATAGCATCTCATTTTTCTAGAGAAAAATTTGTTGATGGTATTAGAAAAAATTTAGAGGAAATAGGTTCAAAAAATAGAACTATATCTGTAGAAGTAATTTAAGGAATAATTTTGCGTAAAATGAAGGATTTTTAGAGGTACGTAGGAAATACATTAATATACGCAATTGTTTTAATATATTTAAGACATGGGAGAACAATAATGGCTGTTATTTCTGGTACAGATTATTTGAATATATCTAACGACTTGGCTTCGGCTAAGGATACCACTGTAAGTGCGAAGGACGATCTTTTTATCGCTGTGTATAGAGTAGTTATGCTGCAAGTTATACTTCCAGAAGTAGACTTGTTAAGTGAGTTTTGGGATACGTATCTAGTTAATTCTCAGATTCTATCCGCTTCTACTCTGTTTCTTGGTGCTGTTTCTGCTTTACAAGAACACGTACTTAGGAGAAGCACGAACCTGTCTGTTGACGAGTATTTGTGGAATAATGTTTGGCCTTCACTGGTCGATCCTACATTCCAAACATTGTCAGCAGATGCGGGCTTTACCATTAGCGATATGTACGTTGATTTACCATAATATTAATAAAAGGAGTCGATAATGGCGATACCACCTGCATATATGGGTTACGTCGGTTTTGTAAGAATTAATACCTTTGGTATTAGGTGTACTTCTTGCGAATTGAAACTGACACAAACTATCGATAAGCCAGACGTTATATCTGGCAAGTACGATAAAACAGTTTACAAATTGGGGCCAAAGGAAGTTGGCGGCACAATCGGTTTCCCCGCTGTCATGGAAGCGGTTGGCGGTGCTGCTGCATCCACTGATCTGATACCTGTACTGTGGGATTTGGCATTCACGCGCTCCAATAACGGTTACTTAACTAAGTTTTATACTGAAGTTAAATACACAAGCGATTATGCAACCTTCCTGTTCAACGAATGTGTAATCAATACCTTTAAATGGTCAGTTACACAAGGTGATTTGATCAATGTCGAAATCGATGTTATAGGTCGTAATCGTGAAGCTGCATCTGCAACTGAGCCGTTCTACACCAATAGAAATGCTAGAGCTATGACTTGGAATGATGCGAGAGTCGATATCTATGATAAGAATTCTCAATTAATGATTGATGGTTCATGGATTAGAAGTTTCGAGGCAAACGTTAATAATAACGTTGATCGTTTCTACACTTTAAATGGCACTCTTGCTCCTCAAGATATCGCTCCCAAGTTGAGAGATATCACCGGTTCGATTGTGATTATGGGTAGACACCCAACTCTAGCTGAATTGGCCGTAACAAACCAGACACGTTGTTATGAAGATTCTAAAATACACTTTGGTTATTTCGTCGCTGGCACATGTAATGCTAATTTCGGAATCAAATTACCAGGTACTGTATTTGAAATCGAAACAATGAGTCTAAGAAATGATCTTATGGAAAGCACAATGAACTGGCATTCTCTACCTGGCAGCAAATTTACTGCTACTGGTGGACCAGATGCCGTCAACTTTGTTGAAGATTTTGTGTAATATTCTTTTCTCTATATGCTTTTGACGATAACAGAATAGCGAGACATCGCTATTCTGTTATTTTATTATCAAAAAAATCCGATATTAATTATAGAAATTAGGCATATGGGAGAAAGCAAATGTCACTATTACAAAAACAAGAACAACTTTTTAAGATCGTGTTGTACTACATCGAAAAAAAAATAGATGGCGGTGTGTGCCATGTTATTTTAGATGACAAAAAAGCAGAAAAAATGTTGGGCGATGAAAAACAGAAAGATAAAGTATCCACTTTAAATACCTATTGGAAGGGTCTTTCTTGGCAAGAGAGCAACAACATCGCTAATGCTTCAACAAAACACGGTGTAGATGTTCTTCCAGGTGAGATTGACCCATATAGGGCAAGAGATTTGCGTGTTAAAAGTCTTTTGAAAAAATGGGATATAAAAGATGATGATGGCAAAGACGTTCCTGTGACTTCTGAAAACATTAACAGGTTGCCGGTGGCAATTGTTTTGGCTTTATTAATTAAATATGATGAAACAACCGTTTTAACTGATGAAGAACTAAAAAACTAATTGATGCGGCGGTTGATTTCTTCAATTACGATGAGAAGAAACCGTCGCAGGGAGAATTGCCTAAAGAATTCGTAGAGTATTTAATTGTCAAAGATACAAAGTGGCCATTAGAATACGTGAGAAATTTATCTGTAAAAGATTATACGATATTTGCTGTTCTTGCCCGTGTTACACAAAAGATAGATGTTGTAAAAGATGAGATGAAAATCATGGGAGCAGCTAAAGCTGTTTTTTAACAAAGGAGATAAACAATGAAAGGCTTATTTTTAAGCGAAAAAGACATAGCAGTAGTTACCGTTTATTTGGCTAACGGCAAAAAAGAAAAAGAACAACTTTGGGTTTCTAATAACAAAAAGGAACTCGCTAAAAATAAAGAAGTTGACGAAGGGACGATAGAAGAACACTCTATCACATTTAGAAAACCAGCATATGGTGATATCGTTAATATATACAAAATGGATGTCCAAGTTACAGGTGATGAAATTAATTCTGTTGATTTAGATTTAATTACTTTAAGGTACAACCAATTTGCACAACTCGCTGTTGATTGGACGTTTACGGATGATGACGGTGAACCTGTCGCATTAACGCCGTTAAATATACGAAAATTACACCCGCAATTGGCTAATCTAATTGTCGGAGAGTTGGAAAATTTGATTTAATACAGTTAATATAATAAGTTATAAGAGGAAATATCTGTTGCTTATGGAATTATAAACAGTGTATTTCCTTTTTTATTGAGACAAAAATATGGCAGACCCAGACAGTAAAACTATAGTAATCAATTTGATGGCTGATTCTTCTGGATTCGCTAAAGTCCAAGCGTCTTCCAAGGACATGGCGGCTAATCTTGATAAGATTAATGATAAAACGGATACTTGGGGTAGAAAATTAAAAACCCTTAACCGTGGTGTAGTCGATGTTAAGAACACTTTTACTCAAGTATACGGCCAATTAGAAAAAATTGGCGGTATAATGACGACCACATTTGGCATCGGTAATTCTGTTAAACAAGTATTAGCATATGAACAAAGTATTGTTAGTCTTTCCGCACAGATGAATAAATATGGTGTTTCTGTTACGCAGGCGGAAGCTGCTGTCGTTTCTTTGGGCAAAAATCTTGCTATGACTAGAGAAGAATCTGTTAAGCTATTTTCTTCTTTCGAAAAAGGATTGCCATATGCGTCATTAAAAGCAACAGAAAAGATATTAGAGAACATACGTGGTGCTGTCGGTTCTAATCTGGATGCGATGCAACAGATGGGCGGTGTTGTGATGCAATTGGCCAGTACGTATCCTTCACTTCAAAAATCGATAGAGGATATGGGGGAAGTTGATAAAGAGCGTTTATCTAATATAATTAGTATGGAGTTGGCTTCTGGTCGTATGCAACTTGCACAAGCAAAGGCTTTGAGAGACTATGTGGCACAAAATAAACAATTAAGCAAATCAGATAAGGATGCTCTAGATAAGAAAAAAGAGATGATAGCGGACGCACAGGAGTTGAAGAAAACATTTGAAGAAATAGGATTAGCAATTGGTAAAGAAATAATTCCATGGTTACAAAAATTTTCCAAATTCTTAACAGAAAATAGAGATAGTTTAGCGAAGTTTGCAAGTATTCTTACTAAGGTTATTATACCTGCGTTGGCGGTACAAGCGGGTGGTCGTATTTTGAAAGGACTTACCGGAGGTTTAGCTGGTGCTGCTGGTAGTATGTTTGGTGGGTTGATGCCAGGACGCGGCGGAAGGGGTGGCGGCGCTGCTCGTAATCCTATGCAGGGGGCATTAAATAACACATTCGGTGGAATTATTAATAGGTCAAGAGGCATGAGAGTGGCTATAACAAATTGGCCAGCGTCTCTTGGCCCCGCTGGCGGTCTTGGTGGAGTCGGCAGAACGCGCCACAAAGATGTGATGGATCGTTACAATAGAAGATATGGTGGCGGGGCTATGCGAGGTATTGGTAGGGGCGTTGCCAAATATGGAGGAAGTGCGCTTGCTGGTATCGGAGGTTATTATGCTGGTAGAACTGGTGGCGAAATGCTTGCTGGTTCTTTGGGTGCTGGTGAAGGCACTAAAAAAGCGGCTGGATTTTTGGGTGGTGTCGCGGGAGGAGCAGGAGCGGGAGCCATGGTCGGTGGGCCATGGGGAGCAGTTATAGGCGGGGCTGTTGGGGCCATTTCATTCTTAACAGAAGAAATTATGTCTCATGCTAAGAAATTAGCTGAAGAGACAAAAAAAGCAGAGAAAAAAAGAGCTGTATCAGAAACATATTTTATAAATCCTTCATTGTCTGCTGGCGAAATCGGGCCTACGGAAGAGGGCGGGCGTTCTGTTCTTGGGCAAGCAGAAACTGATATGAAGATGGCGAAGCTGAGAGTCGGAGATAAACAAGCAGAGATAAAGAAATTTGGCGAAGCTGCTGGAAGTTATAATCAGGGTAGTGGTATGGTGGCAGACCGTATGCAAAGAGAATTAGCAGCGGCCAATAAAGCATATGAAGAAGCATCAGAGAAATATAAAAAATTATCTTCTCAAAGAGGAGTAATTGACAAGCAAAGAATAAGTATTCAAAATACCTATATCCTAGAAGAAGAAAAGCTTTTCCAAAAAAGACTGAAAATAGCTGGTGAAATGAAAGATGGTAAATTAGATGTGGGCGTAGGGGCGTATCAAGCTGCTTTAGAGGGCGGTGTTGAAGCAAAGAAAAGGAAAGAATCTGGTCAAAAACAGTTTGGATCGCTAGCCACCAGCGCTGCTTTGGGGTTGGGGACACGAGCCGGTAATACAGTAGAACTAACAGGCGGTGGAATAACGCACAAGCGGTTTAAAGAAGTAATGGAAGAAGAAAAGAAAAAATATTTTGAACAAACGGAGGGAGAAGAGATGAGCGACTCTGAAGCATTTAAAAAAGCGTGGAAAGAAGTAGTTGATCCATATGGTGATCAGACACCTAAAACTATTGAAGAAAAATTAGAATCCAATAAAGCAATGACAGAAGCTAAACAAACATTTTTCGGTTCCGAACAAGCCGGAGCAGAAGAAGAAGCATCTCAAGGTAAAAAAGATGCCATATTATCCCACCAATTGATCACTTTAAAAAATATTAATGCCCAAACACAAGCACAGGTCGGGCATGCTGATGCTTTGATCTCTAAGATAGCTACTGTTGGAGCTACGGAGAAAGAGAGAGAAAGTATAGCGAAAATTATGAAGGAAGCTCAAAAATCCATAAACAAAGAAATAGAATTAGAAAAAAAACTTAGAGCAGTTGCTAAAATGACTCAAATAGATCAAAAAAGAATACTGGGAGAGCAAACAGATGAATGGGAAAAACAAAAAGCAAAAATAGATAAACTTACTGTTGCTATCCAGTATGAGGCTGCTCTTGGTAAAGATGTTTCAAAGTTAGATAAAGAAAGAAAAGATTTATTAGGAGATTTAAATAGAATATCAGGCGAGATGGCAGGAAAACAAGACGAAATTAGCAGAACTGCGGCTGATATAGCGACTAAAGATCAAGCTATCGCAGAAAAACAAAAGAAAATGGCAGAATATGTAGAAAAACAACTAGAACCATGGAAAAAGATTCTAGAGATCAAAGGCCAATTATCTGCTGCTACAACTGGCCAATTAAATTCTGAAATAGCATTGATACAAGCCGGTGGATTAAATGAGGCTGGTAGCAAAAAAATAGAAGTATTAAGAGTTGCTGCAAGAAAAGCTCTGGATGATCAGGTACAGGCTCAAAAAGAATTAAACGCAGAAATAAGCAAAGTTAAAGAACAGGCCAAGACAGCCGGTGAAAAGGATCGCATTCCACTTCAACAGCAGCTTGCAAGATTGGAAGCTGATCGTAGAGAAGGATTGAAAAAAGAAGCCGATCTTAAATTGAGTGCATTCGAGATAGACAAAGCAACAATTTATCAGAATTCTTTAAGATTAGAACTTCGTAAACAAGAAACATCTAAATTAGAAGTTATGGTTGGTATGATGGATAACTTTATGATGGGTGTAGGGGCTAGTGCCGAAATGAGAATACAAGTTATTAAATCTCTTGGCAACCAAATAGTTGAAGTCGATCAACAGATTGCTAGTGCTGAAGCCAAAATGAATTCTGCTGAGAACGCTGAAACTAAAAAGAAATTTGAAAAAGAATTAAATGGATTGCAGATAGAAAGATTGAATTTGATGCAAAAACAGGCACAACAAGGCAAGGCGTTAAGAGATGGTTGGATCGGGGCCATGAACGCCATGACAGTTGGTAGTGGCCGTATTACTAAGATCGTTATGGGTCAAGAAAAAAGCACAGGCATGGCTTTGCAGTATCTTGATAAAATGGCTGTTTCTGCTAAAAGTGGCGCAATGGGACAAGGGTATAGAGCAGGAGAAAAATTTGGAACTTCATTCGGAGAAATAGAAAACAAACGCATGCAGGGTCCATACGACACTACTATGGGCGGAAAACCATTTGAAGTAGAAAAAATAATACAAGGTAATATCAAAGGGGCAATGGAAGAATTCGCAGATCGTTTGGGCAAAAATATTGCTGGTATTGTCGCTGGTGGAGGTTCTGCCCTTGGTGCTTCTGGTCAACCTGCAAGAATGGGAACAGACATCGAAAAACGTGTTGGCAAAGGGGGAGGGACTCAAAGACTTGGTCCTGGTGAAGCTACTGGCGGCTTTGCCAGCAAAGCCCTCGCTAAACTGGAAGAAGACCAAGTAAAGAATGAAGCCAAAATGGAACAATTACGTACGACTATCAAAGAACTTGAACAATTAGGTGGCGAAGAGCCTGTACATGTTATCAAGATGGATTTCGGTGATACTGCCTCTGAATTGTCTAAGACGATTGCAGCGGCGATACAGAGTTCCAGCGATGATATTAAAAAAGTTATAAAAGATATGTTTAGTACAGAATTGGATGTTGGTTCTGGTAGGACACCATCTCAGTAATTTATTCATAAAATATGTTATTAATTCCGAAAAATATAATGTACTGCTAACAAAGATTTTATAAATAGGTGGATTAATGGCTATTTCTCCAAACCAGAGGGTTTTACATCCTGCGTTCTATTCAACTGATGGGTGTTGTCTTGACGATTACGGCAACGCCCGTAATAATAAATTGGAAGAACCGTGGGGCAGTGTGCCTATAGAATATTTGCCAGCGGAATCACTTCGTTATGGGTTCGCTTTTAGTGTAATTCCAGAGCATACACACACAGTACCTTATTATAAAAAAAGAAAAGCCGATCCTGCTGATGTCGAATTTAAACAGCATACTTGTGGAGAATTGTTTTGGAGTTTCTCTACCGACAGTATAGACATTTATCAAAAATGTATTAATAGAAGTCTTTTTACTAATACCAATGGTCTTAAAGACGGTCAAATCCATATACATACCACGAAAGAACAAATAGATGGCACTTTTGTTACTCATATTAACCATGACGAAAGAGATACAGAAACTGATGATAATGGTGATTTAGGAGTTGCGTGGAAACAAGATTATGAAGCACGCAAACCTCATGTAGAAAGATTCGCAGATGGTTCGATTGCAATTACAACACTAACTTATGAAATGGGCGCTGGGAGTTTGGTAGAAGCGGAATATGGCAAACCCACATGGGGGTTCAGACAAGATACTAAACATGTATTTATGCATGATCCCGAAGATCAGAGAACCAATTTGAGCAAAGAAGATCGGCCATCTACTCTTCCTGATTGGCATCCACAACACGGACATGAAGAATGCCATGCGTTAGGAATAGCAAAGTGTGGTAAAGATTTGAAAAAAGAAGAGAATTGGATACCGTCTAAATTCGTTATGCAAATGGTTGCTAGGAGGATTCCACTAGAAGATGCTTCCAGTAGCAACGGTGGTGATTGTCCTGAAGATAAATTGTACCACTGGGATCCAGATCAAGATTGTTCACAGAACGATGAACATGATCCTGATTCTAGGATCGTACACCTTGATGTCGCCTCAGATAATATGGTTATAGAATCTTCTAATTCTGTGGAAGATCAATTTACAGAATTAAATGGTCGTGGTTATCTTGCGTTGCAAGCGCAGCCAGACACTGTTTGTGTCTCTGGTGAGATTCTGCCAGATGTGACTGGCACTTTTCTAGAAGTGGGTATACACGATGGATATCCATATTATATTCATAGTATCTCGCCCGGAGTATGGGGTACTGGCACAATTTTCGTAGAAATCGATGGGGGTTTGAATAAATGGATTATTAGCAGTGGGAATGTGGTCGGTTCTCTTATCCTTCCATATTGGGAAGGCCCAGACAAAGATACCCTTCTAACTTCTACTACTTATTCTAATGAAAATGGGGCTACAGGTACGGCAACTATTACTGAAGGTGAATGCGGTGGCGGTGGCGGTGGCGGTAGTAGTTCTAGTAGTAGTTCTAGCAGTAGTTCTAGCAGTAGTTCTAGCAGTAGTTCTAGCAGTAGTTCTAGCAGTAGTTCTAGCAGTAGTTCAAGTAGCAGTTCTAGCAGTAGTTCTAGCAGTAGTTCTAGCAGTAGTTCTAGTAGTAGTTCTAGCAGTAGTTCTAGCAGCGAATCTTCAGAATGCCCAGTAGAAGAATGGGTATTAGAATTATTCACTTATTTTGAATTAGGCGATGGAATGAAACTATTAATGTTTAGGGGAAAAGCACCTTGGCCTATAGACACGATGCCATTTTCTGGTGATATAGAATTTGTAAATGAACTAGACGAAACAGGTTTTGGTGAATTATATGAATTTACAGATGAAGATTTGGGATATTTAACAGATGTCTTTTGGACATATAAGATGTTTTTACCTCTAGAATATCAATTTTATCAGGCAGGAAAAGGCGGTACGATTAAAGCCACACCGTCTATCGTCAGTCCAATGAAATTGAATAAAGAAGACTTAACTGAATCTCTTTCTGAGTCTTTGAACAGGGATTACGCTGGTTTATTCGATGATGGCACTGATAACCCGTCTTTTATGTATTTAAATGATAACGACAATTATAAACCTGAAGAGCTTATAGATTCAATCACTACAAAGTACAAAGTAACCGGAAAAAATAAAAGACCAACAACCGTATTTACTCCAAAAGTTTTGTCTCACAATAATTATACTGTTACTTTATGCGATAGAAAAATATTTAATAATGAGAAGATGAAGGCAGAGATTGTAGACGCTGCTAATGATTTAATAAGGATACCTGGATTGGTTGCGTTCAATGACGGTGATTTTATACCACGAGATCGTGGGAACACTGTAGTTACAGCAAATTCAGAAATAGCATATGAGAAAACAACAGTTAAAGAAATATATTTTGATCCTATGAGAGAAAACGTACAAGGGGATTACGAATGGGGTGGGGAATTTTGTACTCCGCATCGTGAACCGATGGTTCAATTACCATTCTTAGGAGTCAGTTATTTCTTAGGGCAACCAGAATCTTATGATCGTCAATATCTACGTTTAGTTGCCAATAAAGAAGAAGATGGCGGTTTATCAAAAAATGGGCGCATGGATAAAGATGAAAAAATTATTGAAGCAGAAAGCCCATATTACTACAATTACGACCTGTCTTCTGATATATACAAACTTGAGGACGGTGCTTTAGACGGATTTGTATCCAAAAATCTGGACACACAAAAAATAGATGTCATTGTAAAAGGTGAATTCGCAACAAATAGATATATGAGACAGGTTATCCAAACTCACACCATCATATCTAATGACAGACTTAGAAACTATAAATATTATAATTGGGAAGACGAAGAAGACGAATATAGTTTCAAAACTCAAGATAAATATAGTTGTTTAGTGCCACAGACGAAAGTAGAAGCAATTAACTTTGTTTTGGGATGTTTTGATTATTCTGAGAATATAGCCAACAAAGGGGTGATGAAAAACAATAAGCCTAAATTCGTAGAAATATGGAGGATGGCGGAATTGATGACTGACGCTGAAATGATCTACAGGAAGATGCTGAGACAAAATCCTAAAGATGAAAAATTCATATTTACTGTTAGCGGTGTACCAATAGTAGATGGGAAAGAAGTAGATGTCCCAGAAGAATTTCCTTTCTGTTATGCCGCCGATGGTCGTGGTCTTATATTATTGAGTATAAAACGTGATGGCTCATTTGCCGGTGAAGTATTATTGGATCGCAGCGATATGGGGAACGCTTCACCAGGTGAAGCACAGAATGGTGTTCAAGAATGGTTCAATGCTTATCTGGGTGCTACTAATTTAGGATCGCTAACTCCACTCGAAGACAACATGAGTGTGGTGTCTGAGGGGGCAATAGATTTCACCAGAGCGTTCACCAGTGGGATGCTATTCGATGTGAGTACGGCTACAAACAGCAAGGTAGGCGACCATTGTAAGTTGCCATATATCAGATCACTTGCTTTGGCTATTAATCGTTTACATGAAGTAAATGATATACGTCACAGTTTTTGTAAGCCTCTTTTCGAAATAAATGTTACACCATTGGATGTATATAACAATATAGAAGAAGAGGGATTGACACCAGAAGAGGTTGAAGAGCTAGAAGATAATAGGGATTTGTCGGAAGCCAAGTTCGTGCCTACAGGTTGTTCATCTCTCAACGAATCTGAATTCGATGAAAATTTGGCTTACAGATTTAGACCTTATGAAGCATATAATTGTGGATATTTTAGAAGTATAGAAACAGGTGGTCTAGGTGAAGAACTCACAAGAAAACTTGTAGAAATGGCTAAGACAAAAGATTGGAAGAGGATGTTTACAACGAAGGAGTGGGACGCAAGTACCGTACCCTTCGCCTTTGGCAGTTCAAGTGTATATTTTTATGCTGATAAACAAACAAAAACTGATTCTCCTTGGTTGCCGCCTGGTTTATATCAGATTGAATATTATACTAAAACACCAACTTGGGAAATCAAAGACAAACATACAGAACTCATAAAAGAGACAGATGTTGTGAGTGCTGTAAAATGGCATGATTTGCTTGGAGAATTTTCAATTCATGATCCTCTAGATAATTGTGAAGGAACAAGATTTGAATATACGTTTGCTCCTCCATGTAACACTAGAAATTATGCGAATAAGGTGCCTGGTTGGCCGCGTTTGACACCGGGCGATATACGAAGAAATAGTAATAAATGTATTAGGCGTACTTTTGCTGATGTCGATGATATGAGAGCAGCAATGGGCGATAAAAAGTGTAAATATATGATGCATTTTGGTGGTCCGATTTCTATTGTGTTGCCGGATGAAGGTTCTTCTTTTGATCTGACGTATAAAATTACACCATTGAACATTCAGTCATCGTTCTTGGACCAAAATATTGTCCCTAAACAATCTGTGATAAAATTCGATACATTGACAAGCGGTATATATTTGCCTGTTGTCAGCAAGACAGCTCGTTTTTATATAGAATCTTTTGCTATTGAACGAGGCGGCGGTGGCAAACAAAATATAGAGCCAAGTTTTTCTCCATTTGGGTATGTTGGGGCAGAGTGGTTGCCGGATTGTTTGAATATTTATAGCGGCAGACCGTTAGAATGGATGGAAGCACAGACTAACCCCGGAGAAGATGATGAATTGTGCCCTGACGGTAATCCTCCTATTATTGTGGAAGGACAGCCATATTGTCCAAGGGGTAATTTATCTGTAGATACAAGGCCATTTAAAAACATAGCCACTTTGACAACTCCTGAATTTTGTACTGGGGCTATATCTTTCCATGATATTGTTGATAATGACATACAGGGTTCTTGGGAAGAATACGGAGCATCTTTTTCTACAGTAGAAGCTATAGAGGAAGAGTTATTAACAAATGAAGCATGGCAAGCTGATATGAGGGCTTTGTTTAATAGCCGTGATATACAAACACAATCAGAAATAAGAGAAGAAGAATATGGTGGCAATGTAATACGATTCAAAGAAGAAGAGAACACAACAATTACTGGAAAAGTATTAGACAGAATAACTTGCTTAGGTTTTGACTCTGAT
>Ga0233437_1006301_pt1 | contig 12204 bp, 8 predicted proteins | sample SI_122_August201_FD_182714 | JGI IMG/M metagenome (GOLD analysis project Ga0233437, IMG submission 182714) | Seawater microbial communities from Saanich Inlet, British Columbia, Canada - SI_122_August2016_200_MG | ecosystem: Environmental > Aquatic > Marine > Inlet | place: Canada: British... | reverse complement strand
ATATCAACCCTCTCGTGCTTGCAGTATTCGTAGCTTCCATGTCTGTAACTCATACCTTCGTAGATTTTATTCCCTCGGTTTATCTTGGAGCACCAAGTGAAGATACTGCCCTTTCAATTATGCCAGGACATGAATTCTTAATTCAAGGAAGAGGACACACGGCAATAAAACTAACCTTGCTAGGATCCCTATCTTCCATATTTCTTCTAATTATTATAATTCCTTGTTTCTTTCTACTGGTTCCACATACAATCGGAGTAATAGAACGAATGATGGGCTGGCTTTTAATTTGGATTGCAATATTTTTGTTAACCTCTAAAAAAGAAAAAATACCAGAAAACCTAATTATATTTTTTCTAGCAGGATTTTTAGGTTTCCAAACCCTAAACCTCTCTGTAAATCAACCCCTCCTTCCATTACTCACGGGACTTTTTGGAACATCAACAATTATTCACTCATTAAATAATAAAACTAAAATTAGAAAACAAAGAATAGAAAAATTAGAGATTAACAAAAAAACATTGTTCAAACCATTATTAGCAACAACCCTAATTTCTCCAGTTTGTTCATTTTTACCAGGGCTTGGTGCAAGTCAAGCAGCGATAATTGGATCAAAAATCGTTGGCAAATTAGATAGAAAACAATTTTTGGTTTTAATGGGGAGTATCAACACCCTGGTTTTAATATCCTCATTTTTCACTTACTACCTAACAAATAAAATAAGAACGGGAACCGTAAGTGCAATCTCCAATTTGATATCATTTACTCCGAAAACAATAACAGTTATTATGATTTCAATAGTGATTTCTGCAATAATCTCCACAATCTGCACCGCATACCTATCTAGAAAACTTGCGAATAATTTCCATAAATTAAATTACAAATTAATTTCCCAGGTCATCCTGGTAATTTTGGTAATTATAACCCTAATAATTTCAGGAGTTGGAGGTCTAATTATTTTAATTACTGCAACATTATTGGGATTACTGTGTATTTATCTGGAAGTAAGAAGAAGCCTATTGATGGGGTGTCTATTAGTACCCACTATTTTATTTTACTTACCTTTCTAAAACCACTTTTCAAGTTCTACTTGCTTTTCAGTTTCTCTTCCAAAAATGCTCTCTATATATAACTTAGTCATTTCAATTCCCTCTTTTGTATAGGTAGAAATATTATACTTTTCTGCAAGTGCTAGGGCTGGTTCTAAATATTTTTTAATTGAACCCTCAGAAATTGTGAAAATTATTTTCCCACCACACTTCGTACAAACGCCAGAAAGAGGAGGCCTACGAAATTTCTCATTACAAGCAACACACCTAAATTGTTGATGTGAAAATTTCCTCAAGTTACCCCTAATATCTCTAATAAAATGTCTTTCAATGACTAACCTCGCAACATCATCACTATCAACTGCACGAATTTTTTCAACTAACTCCATTTGATTGGCCACTTTCTCTTTCATAGAAGGCAAAATTTTATATGCCCCATTCAAAACACCCTCATTAAAATCATTTGTATCGTGAGTAAATCCAGTCCCGCTAAAAGGACAAATATTTTCCTTTAACCTACTTCCCACAGATTCAACTTTCACTTCACTAGAGTGCTTTCCTTCTTCTGCAAGATGATATAATTCCAAAGGGTATTCAAAACAAGTTTCAAAATTCAAAATCTGATCATCTACCTCTCCAGCCTGGATCTTAGCATTCAAAACAAGTGGAGCATCCTGAGTTCCACCACGATGGCTTGGTAAAAATCTCCGACTGAAATTCAAAAGAACATCCATAAGAAGCATCACCGCAGCTTCATCCCCATCACATCTTGCATTAATAATCTGCTCCCCCCATAAAACATTTTTATCTTCTTCAGATTTCCAATCTATTTCAAAACAGTAAGAAGGTTTTTCATCCTTAAAAGTTTTAACTTCCTTAACCATATCTACAACCACATCTCCTAAATTTTCTAAATTAAAATATTTATCATCAAATTTAATCTTTCTTTCCCTAGTAATTCTTGGTTTGGTATTGTTAATTTTCTCCAATTTCCCTATGTGGACTGGCTTTAAGATTTTAGTTAATTTATAAAAATCTTTTCCACTATAAGTCAAATGATGTAAGATATGTTTTTTAGGTTCTTTCCCTAGTTCAACGTATCTTTCTAAAATCTTTCTTCCAGGTAATCTCTCTTTTGTCTTATAAAACCTTCCAAAAATCCCAAATCTCTCGCACAACAAAGCAATTCCGCTTAAAAGTTCCTTACTAACTGAATAAAAACAAACAACTTTTTTCTTCGAAGTTATAATGGAACCATCTCCATCAAAATAACAAGATAAATATTCCCTAACTAATTCTTCTGAAACATTATATAGAATATTCGGAACCTGTTTTTCATAAGCCCCTTTTCCAACCTCAAGACAATAATGGAATAAGTAATAAATCATTTTATTACAAATAGTTATTTTAGTTTCCTCTTCCTCAAGAGAACAATTAAGATCAAACGAATTTTTAACACTAGAAATTAATTTATTTTTTTGATTTTGATCCATGATTCTAAAAAATACCTGGGAAACAGTCCTTGTTTGCCTTGAATGACCCTCTGCAGCATAATAACCCAAAATACTCATTAAATTTTTATCAACCTTTAAATTCAATTCCCATTCTTTAGTATTAAAAATTGTTCTCAATTTGGATTTCCTTGGGAGATCCTTCCAATCCATTAATCCAACTTCCACTAATTTTTTCACATGATTAAGAGGTACAAGATTGTACCAGTCAAACAAGCTATTATGGGAAATATTTAACAAACTTCTAATTTTTTTGCTACCTTTTATATTGACAATTTTTTTAAAAAGTTCCTCGGCATTAACAATTCTAATATCTTCTTGTTTTTTAAGTGGGACTTTTTTTGATAAAATTTTAGGTAAAAAAACTGTTTTGATTTTGTCACCCCCTGGTTTAAAATTTTTCAAGATGGCCAATCTATCACCTTTTTTAATTTTACTAGCAGGCTTAACCTGGAAATTATTATCTTTATCAACATGAATAAATTTATGGCGGGGAGTCATGATTTGTTCTCTTCCGCTAGAAGTTTTAATTTTAATCCACTTTTCAGGAGGTTTTCCCTTGACAAAATATTTAATTTTCTTTTTAACTAGCTTTTTAGTTTTTGGATTTACTCCGAAAGCATAAAGTTCCTTTTCTGATTTACCCAACTCAATTTTTTCAGTACCATAACTATCTACCACATACTTGTTGTTCCCTTGTTTAATTAGTTTTTCAACAAATTTTCCAATAGAAGAATTTTTTACTATGCCTTCATCAGAGTAAATAAATTTTGTAGAAGGATAGACGCAATCACGACGCATGGCAGCGTGCATATAAGGACTAGTAGTTAATCCTTGAATTTTTGTAAATCCAATAATTCGGCCAATAACCCCTGCACAATTATGGGGAGCCATACAAGCCACTAATTGACCAATTAAGTCTTCTCGAGTTTTAACATTATAATATTTAGGAAGTTTGTAAAATTTTTCTAGTTCCTCATCCACGAATTTTGCAATATTAACAAAGACCTCATCTCCTGGTTCCTCCTGTGTAACTGGACATGCAGGAATTAGAATATCATGAGGTTTTAATTCAAGAATTTGTTTTTCATCCGTCAATTCCTCACCATAAATATCTTTCAAATAACCAAGCCCTCTTAATTTTTCTACAGCGGTCCCAATTTCAAAGGGTTTAAAATGTGTTAAAGGAACCTCTGTTCCATCATATCTAATTGTTCCATCTTTATTAACTTGCAAATTAAATTTCGCTCTCAAAAGGGCCTTCGCTAAGTGTTCAAAATCCTTTCCATCATTTGACATACCTCTAACACCCTTAACAAGTGGAGCAACTTCCCATTTCTTCATACCCAAAGTTTCAAGTGCATCTAAAAAATAAGCCTTAGAATCAATTTTACGACTTTTATAAGAAGAGGTTCTTTCGTGAGTTTCGCAAGGTTCATCTAAAATTTGACAACAATCCCTACAATAAAACATTTTCTTGGTTTTCTTTTTACATTTTTCACAAAATGGATAAATAGTTTCATGTCCACATTCACATCTAAAAATTGGCCAGTCATATTGTATAAAACCCTTCTCAACCGCTGTATTTACGCTCCTTAACCTCCCTCCTTGTTCAGCTATTGGAAATAATCCATTCGGACTTCCTGTCAATTTTCGAAGTTTTGCTTTTTCTGGCCTTCCCATCCGCGTTCCAATAAACTCTCCTGCTTTATCTTTTATCTCAAATTTAGAATAAGAATTTACCTTATTTAGAACCTCAAAGTCATCTTCTTCATTTAAATCTTCGAAGAGCTCTTTCAACTTATCTCCTTCCTTCAATGAAGAGATACCTAAATTAAGAAGTAATGCTCTTGCTTCAAATTCTTCAATAACTACATTATCAAAAACTACCTTGTGCTCAACACCTAATAGCTCTAGAGCCCTTTTACCTTCTGAGAATTTTTCCTTGACTAATTTGCTCCAAGGAAGAATAAGTTTAGGATTTTCAGAACCACTCCAAATACCATTTTTTAACCAATCAATTAACCAGAAAAAATCTTTTGCTGTAAGTTGTGTCCAATAGAAAATATAAGAAGGATGTAAGGGAAGAGAATACTTTTCTGAAAACTCTACCGCCTTTTCAAAACTTAAATTATCCTTGTCATAAACCAAGGTCTCTCCAGTTATTTTTAATTTTTCTCTTAATTCTAAATCCCACCATTCTTCAACATAACCAGGTTTTACTAAAGTTGCATTTCTATCAATAACATCCCCCAATGGAAATAACATATCTCCTAAATAAACAATTTCTTCGACTAGAGGATACAATTCTTTTGCTTCATCAAAAGTTTTTACTTTCTTAACTGAACCATCATTTAACTTAACTATGGGCCCTTCTATAGAATCACAAGAAGTTATAATACATCCTTTTGTTGGTTTTTGAATTTTAAGTTGTGTTCCTTGACTTAAAAATCCATTAGAAATCCCCATTGTAGCAGGATGTATACTCGTAGCACTAAATCCTGCTGTTCTTGAACGCCCATATCTCATTCTAAATCCTCCACTTCTTGAAGGATGCCCATATACCGGCCTCCCTGCAACTAAGTCTTTAATATATGTTGCAACAGTATCTGCCCCTCCGGCCTCTCTTTTATCATGAATTTCTAGATATTCTGGAAGAAAATCAAATCCTGTGGCTTTCATCCCATCTGCCTTGACAGATTTTAAACGTCCAATCCCCTTTTTAGCTTTTTGAGCAAGGCCCTCGCTAAATGTTAAACACATTCCACCTCTAATAAAATTTGTAGGCACCCTTGCAAGATCCTTATAATTGCTTACTTCTCTTTTTTCAGTAGGATCCCCTCCAATTTCAATTGGGAGGTTTTTTGCTAAAAATTCCATCTCTTCCTCGGTTGGAAAATATTGCAAATTTGTAACTCTCTCGTGATAATCTGTATTTTCAGTTAAATATCTTTTAACTTCATCTTCAGAAGGATCATACTTCCCATAACCAAAATGTTCCCTCAAAAAATCAATAAGCATTAAGACAACACACGTAGCTGTTGTTCCTGCGGACCGAATGGGTCCTGAAAAATAAGCACACCAGTATTCTTTTCCGTCTTTTCTTTTCTTAACTTCAAACCCCGTATATCCTTCTATGGGTGAAGCTACAACACCTAGAGTAATATATGCAAACCCAACTCTAATTCCACAATCAATAGCCTTGAGCTTGTCTTCGAATTCATAAAACTTCCCTTCAGCAATCTCTTTTGCAATAATAAAACTAACACAAGTATCTAATTGTCCATATTTTTTTTCTAATTCAAGCATTCTTTCTGTAATCTTCTCAACAGGAATATCTGGATAAATAGTTGAAATTAAACCAACACTTTTCTCAGCCATGGATCTTGCAAGTGGAATTTCAACCTCATCCACAGCATCTAAACCTTTCTTTCTTGCTAAATTTGCTAGTTTATACTCTTTTCTTACATCTGATTCAAGCTTCTCAAAATATGGTGCTGTATCCCAATAACTAGATTTTGCTAATTCTTTTTGAGTTTTCATTTTTCTCCAATAGCCAAATTTATTTCTTCTTTATCGACTTCAGTTTCCTTAATTTCTTCAGTTGAATCACTAAAATCTAGGACTTTTATTTCCCTAGTTTTAAGATTGAATAACGGAACCCTACAAGGTTCGGGATTATTTCCAACTTTTTCTTCAAAAGGAGTTATAGATTGCCAACAAGAACTTGCAATAAGAAGAATGTTATTCATCATTGAAACCTCACTTCTATGCTGATCCCCAGTTACAATAATGTCTGGAACATTGTCAATAACTAAACCATCTTCTTCACAAGGGATATAATCTGCTAATCCATGAATGGGTGCAAGATGTCTTCTTTTGAGCATTTCTTTAACCACTAGTGTTGGAGAATTGTGTTTATGGTTGGTTCTAATCCAGGGAATCTCCTCAATTAAAAAGTTGATACTTCCACCATGATACATCAAAACTTTAAATTCTTCTTCTAATTCAACAAGGGTTGGATTTGGAACAAGAGTTACATTTTTCATATTATGAAGATCCGGAGCATATTTTTCTCCAATCAAAGGTTGAGGTTCCCCAACCCAAACAGCATCATGATTACCCGGACAAATAATCATTTCAAGATCTTTCCTAATTAACTTTAACATCTCTTCTACTTTTTTATATTGCCCTCGGGCAGTTTTAATATTTAAATCCTTTTCTTGCCCAGGATAATGGCTTATGCCATCAATCAAATCTCCAACAACAAATAAATATTTTATTTTTTTCGCTAATTCTTTTTGAGAAGGATCTCCCTCTGCACCATTTAACCATTTAATAAACTTTAACAAATTTTTTTCCAAAAACATTTTACTTCCTGCATGAAAATCACTTGTAAAAGCTACCCAAACATCTTCCTTTGATTTTTTTTTCTCAGAAATTGAAGCTTCAGGATATATAATCTCGTTAGCAAAAAGAAAAGATCCACTACTCATAACTTCCAGTGCTACTACATCATCATTAAGAACTGTTTCACCTTTTTTGTAAAGCTCTTTATTTTTATTATTTATTAAAACCATTGCCGTTCCAGTCATATCCTCTATTTCTAAAAGAATATTTTTATTTTTAGTTATCCTTTTATTCATCACACTGACTATAATTGTATATTTTCCCCTATTATGGCCAATTTTTCTAATAGAAGTAAGATTATCAAAATCTCTTTTCTCTAAAAAACCTTTCAATTTATTATAACGACTTCTAAAATGCTGGATAAAATCTTTAACAACAATTTTTCTTTGAATAAAAGCAGGAGCAGAAAGAAGCTTGAATTTTGAATTAGGCTTTGAATTCTGTAAATTTTTTTTAGCTTCAATGTTTTCTTCAATAGACACTCCAGGAACTTTGTAGCCCATTCCTGTGAAAAAATCATCAATTAAATCTCCTCCCTTGAGTTTAAGAAGTGAACCTTTTATTGAACTTAAATTTTCTTCGAAAAGTTTTTTAGTAATAACTCTCTCTTTTAATCCTAATTCAGAAATTACCTCAACAATTTCCTTTCCGCTGTCTTCAGATAGGCCTTCGAACAACAAAAGCATTTCTTTGTCTAATAAAAACCCCTTCTTCATACACTCCTTTAATAAATCTTTCACCATTTGTTAACTAAAAACGAAGCAACTACAGACATTTTGAGTCTTGGCTTCAGTATTTTTTATTTATAAAATTTAAAACTCTCAAGAGTTTATAAGGATTTATATAATTAAATGGAATTGTTAGAAAGCAGGATTATAAAGAGTACTATTTTTAAAATATAATAAAATCCTATAACCCCATATTTTCCTTAAGTAAAACCTCAACTTTCTTAAATAAATTGTTAGGAACAGCCAACCTAATTTCTCTTGTTCTGCCATGTCTCCCTTTACTAATTACCTTGGCATTAATAATTCCTAACATATCAATATCTGCAAGAATATCACTGACTCTTCTTTGTGTGAGGCTGTCAGTCTTAGTTTGAGAACAAATATCTTGATAGAGATTATAAACATCCCCTGTGAAAAATTTATTAATTTTTTTCTCATTTTGCTGCTTGGTTAATTCTACAATAGAAAATAAGACTAACTGATGTTGTTTAGGAATAGTTTCAATGATGTCCAAGATTTTATCTTTTTCTATTTTTTGATTTGCAATATCAATATAGTCCTCTTTGACAGATTCACACATATCCCTTTCAGATAATTCTCCTGCAACTCTTAATAAATCTAATGCTCTTCTTGCATCTCCATGCTCCCTAGCGGCATAAGCAGCACATTTAGCAGTAACACCTGGAGCAATAATATCCTCACGAAAAGCGAGTTTACACCTCTCATTTAAAATATCTTGAAGTTGTATGGCATTATAGGGTGGAAAAACAAATTCTTCCTCCCCAAGACTACTCCTTACACGTGGATCGATGTTATCTAGAAAAGTTACATCATTACTTATTCCGATTAGTGAAATTTGAGCATTTTCTAATTCTTGATTGAGTCTTGTTAAAGAATAAAGAAAACTATCACTCATTTTTTTAATTGCTTGATCAATTTCATCAAATATAAACACAATTAATTGTTTTTTTGAATCTACAATTTCAATAAACTTTCTCCAAACTTTGTCTGTAGGTAAACCTGTTGAAGGAACACTCCCCCCTAATTGGCCTATTAAAGCTGCTAAGATTCTATATTCTGTATCTGCAACTTTTCGAAGTTTGCAATTTACATACTCAAAACGGAGGTCAACTCCCATTTGTTTAGATTTTTTTAATAATTCATCCCTAACATATAAAACACTTAAGGTTTTACCAGTACCTGTTTTACCATATACAAAGAGATTACTCGGTCTTTCAATCCTTAAGGAAGAAGCAAGAATCCCTGCAATAGATTTTATTTGTTCATCTCTATGAGGAATACTTTCAGGAGTATATTTTGTTTGTAAAACTGATTTATCCTTAAAAATATTATTATCTATTGCACTTTCAAAAATTTCAGATAGTTCAACTCCCATTTTATTTGAACAAATTAATTTAGCTAAGTATTTAAATATTCCTACAATAGAAGCTAACATAGACTAACTACCATTTCAAGTGGAAAATAATCCAAATTACCCTGACACCCCCATTTCCTGTCCATCTTCTCTTCTGTAAAATAAAAAAATTCAACTAAAATAAGATGTATAGTATAATATAGTATAATATAATATATATAATATATAATATAAAAGCTTATAAATAAAATTAAATAAAATTGTAAATGGAAAAGTAGTTTTCTTTTATAAATAAACTCCAAGAGAAATGAAGGGGTAAGGGTAATTTAATGATTTAATCATTATATTTAACAAAAAATTTAACAATTTACCATACTAAATCTATGCACTCCATCACACAAACCTTTATAAATTAATTAGAATTATATTTTTCATGGATAAAAAACCTTTCAAATCTTTATTAAACAAGCAAGTTGTAACAAAAGAGGGTAAAAAACTAGGTATTGTTAAAGATATAACTTTTGAAGCTAGGACTGGAGAACTTATCCACGTTGTTTTAAAAGATTTAACAACATACACAGCAAATCTTTCATTAGAAAGAACTTCTACAAAAGAAGCTCTTGTTCCTTATAACTCTGTAATAGCTGTTGGAGACTTTGTAGTGGTTTCTGAAGAAGATTTATTATAAATAGTAGTAATCCCCCTAATTTTTTTAAAATAGACTACAATAAACTTTTTAAACCCTAATTAGTAAGAATCTTTATGGAATCAGGTTTAAGCTTACTAAATTCAAGATTAACGAAGGTAAATGGAGAGAGAAATGTAAATTTCTCAGGAAAAATTTCTATGAATCAAAATATTAAAATAAAAACACTTGAAAAATTCAAACCTAAAAACACTAAAACTGAAGCACTAAAAGTAGAATACTCATTTCAAATAGACTATTCGGATTTGGGAAAGGTAGAAATTGAAGGAATCCTATTCATTGGGGCAGAACCAAAGGAAATGAAAAAAATTCTTTCAGAATATGAAGGAAAGAAATTTGATTCAGTAGAACACATAACAATAATGAACCTTATTATTCAAAAAGCTTCATTAAGAGCTTTTGAAATAGAAGATGAACTTGGATTACCTATTCATATTAAGTTACCTCAGTTAGCACCGAAACAATAAGCTATTTAAACCACCACTTCTTTTTGATTAAATGCTAGGTTTTAAAAACAAAATTAATAAAAAACCTCAAGAGGTAAATTCTAAGAATTCTAAAGAAAAACAAAACAAATTTTTCATACAAAACAAATCTTCATTTCCAGAAGATTCAAACCCTCAAGTTTCAAAGGTAACTCTTGAAAAAGTATGGAATTTGAAGAATATACAAATTGCATTATTTATAGGATTCATATTACTTATTCTAAGCATTGGTCTTTTAATTCTAACAAATGCTAATTTACAATTAGCCTTAATAATTCTCTTAATTTGTGTAATTATCTATGCCATTATACTTTATTTTTTACTAAATCCTCAAACTCAAAAAACAGTAGAAAAAGATAAAATTAGAAATGTCGAACGTCAAACCCTAAAGGTTGTAGAAAAACCAATTTTCAAACCAATTTTAAAAGTTGTAGAAAAACCAAAGGAAATTATTAAAATTGTTGAACGTCCGGTGATAAGAAAAGTATCAAGACCAATAACTGTACCTGTAAATGAAAACCTCATGGAAAACTACCCTTATGTGGCTTCTACAAAATCGAAAAAGATTCATCACACAAGTTCAACTGCTGGAAGAATGATAAAACCGGAGAACAGAGAATTTGCACATAAAATCACTAATCTTAAGAAAAAAGGTTATACAGAAGGCCAAGTAAAGCCTAAAAAATAAAGATCTGCATCAAAACCTATTTAAAACAGAATAACTTCCTACAACCATGCCTCCAATTTCTAAAGAAAAACAAAACAAAATCAAGGAACAAATCTTATATTATCTTTATTCACAATTTCCAAAACAACCATTTACATCTGATATCGCCCGTGAACTTGCAAGAGATGAAGAATTTATTAAGAGGATCCTCTTGGAGATAAATAAAGATTTATTAATAGTTAAAATTGAAAAGAATTCAAAAGGAATTAGATATCTTCAAAGAATAAGATGGCGTATTTCAAACAAAGCTTATAAAATATACTCAAATAATCAATAATTATAACAGGTTTCTTTAATATTTATATTCCAAAATACACTTTTTTATCACATATATTGTTATAAACTCAACCTGACAAAATCTAGTATGGATCCTATAAAAGAGGCATTTTCAAAAATAAAAGAAGATATTCATACCATTCAAAAAGAATTAGCAGATTTAAGGCAGGAAATTAAGGCTAATGGCCTAAATCAACAAAATTCAACACGCCAAGATAATCCAACAGACAAACATAATTCTCCAACACAGACTATCCAACAGACAAACAGACAAATCTATCCAACAGACAAACAGACAAAAAATAGGCCTCTAGAGCCTCTTAAAGCCACTAATAACGAGTTTTCCATAGGAAACAAGGGGGTTCCAACAGACAAACAGACAAACAAACAAACACTCCAACAAACAGATAACTCGCCCTTCATTGGACAAGAACACAAGATCCAAGAAGATTTCCACTCCTCAACATTTGAGGAAGCAGAAGAAGCAATTAATGCCTTAAACGCTCTAAAAGAAGAAATTAAAAAAAAATTTCAAGCTCTAACCCCTAAAGAAATGTTAGTTTTCTCAACGATATATGTCCTACAAGAGCAAAATAATGAAATAACCTATAAAGTTATAGCCAACAACCTAAATCTTAGTGAATCTTCTATAAGGGATTATGTTAATAGACTTATACTAAAAAAAGTACCAATTACTAAGAAGAAGGTTAATAATAAGCTCATTTTGCTCTCTATCGCTTCGAGTCTATATAAGAATCTCTCGCTTTCTTCAATAATTGAACTCAGAGGAGTTTAGAAAAGTAAATTGACTAAAATTAATCGGCTTAACGATTAACTAAGTCTTTTATTAGTCTAACCCTAAATCATTCATATTTAGGCTTGTCAATCTCTTTTATCGTCGATAAAGATTTACTTTTAAGAGATTTTTCATTTCACT
>Ga0233437_1006296_pt1 | contig 12214 bp, 23 predicted proteins | sample SI_122_August201_FD_182714 | JGI IMG/M metagenome (GOLD analysis project Ga0233437, IMG submission 182714) | Seawater microbial communities from Saanich Inlet, British Columbia, Canada - SI_122_August2016_200_MG | ecosystem: Environmental > Aquatic > Marine > Inlet | place: Canada: British... | reverse complement strand
GCGCCTGACGTTCGAAGACGGCGAGTGGGCCCGGGTCTCGTGGGACTTCGACCTCGACCTGAGCGACCAGCCGACGGATTCAATCCGCGCGCAGGAGCCTCACCCGTTGGCGCCGATGGGCGTGTCTGACTGCCGGCACGTCGCCCTACCTCCCGCGCTGTGGGCGATGTCGAAGCAGGCCGTTGAGTCCTACCCGGCTGCGCTCGTGTACGTCGGCGCGTTGGAGGACTACGTCGGTCTCCTGCTCAACGTGTGGGAGTCGGAGTCCGTCGAGCTGGCGAAGGCTGGGAAGCGGGCTCAGGTCGCTCAGTGGCGCGCGGCTGCCGTCGGAGCAGGGGTCGGGGCGGGGGTCGTGCTCGGGATCGTTCTAGCCGTTGTCCTCGGCACGCAGTAGGATCCCAACGCACTTGAGCGGATCCCATATGGGCTGACACCCGGGACCCGCTCAAAAACAGCGCGATTCGCCAAAGGTATCCCTGAGGCGTCACTCGCGCAAGATATAGAGCCGCAGAGAGTGCCCCTGTTCCGAGGGCAAACGAGCGGCAGGAGCTGGGCCCGGTAGTCAGCAAGCGGAGTGCGCCGCCCTGACGAATCGGAACCTGGAACGGGTCACGGTCGCTTTTGCGGCTGAGAGGCGGGCGAACAGCGCCACGTCGAGACCGGCATCGCGGACTACTCCCGACGCGATGACGACCCGAGCCAGAAACGGCGGACTCCCTGCGACGGTCAGGGGACGAAGCCAGAACGAGCCCAGCATTTCCCGGCGTCCCGCCGCTGCGCGAGCAGCAACGAGAGACCGGAAGTTAGCGGGAGCTATGCGTCATCGGCTTCAGCCTCGATCACGGCCTCAATCCGTTCGATCTCGCGGACCCGCTCCACGCACCGCTCAGCCTCCTTGAGAGCAATCTTGCCGACGTGGCAGCACCGACAGTACGGCTCGCCATCTAGACGGCTCTGGGCGCGCTTCAGGTTCGCTGTCGTCGCCGCGTGCGTGTTCGCCATCCCTCTCTCCTCCGCGCCCTTCGGCGCGCTGTGCCCCGAGGGGCGGGTGTGCGCGCCTCTCAGCGCGGGGTGGGGTCGGGCGGGATGGGCCCTAGTCGCATCGCGGCGAGCCCCGCTTCGGTCACTTCGACCCGAAGCCGAATCAGGCCCCGTCGGTGGGCCTTCACCAGGGCAGTGCCGAGACAGGAAGGCGTGCCGATTGATAGGTCGGCTGCGCCGTCGTCCCTGGTCTGGGCAATGACCCTTCGCGCTGCCGGTCCAGGGCAGACCACCCCCGCCCGCTGCCGGAGCTGCGTCAACCGGGCCTGGACCGTCGCCTTCGCGGACCCTACCGCCTCTGCCATATCGGCGGCGGTCGCTCCGCGGTAGTACATCTCGACCAGCGTCTCGGTCTTGCTGCCGTCCCCCATCACCGCCCCCTCCACGCCCGCACGACATACGGCAGCGCCAACACGAGCGCGAGCGCGAGCCAACGGCGGGTCATCGCTTGCCCCTAATGTGCTCGCGGATCAACGTCTCGACATAGGCGGCGCGCTCGCGCCTGGATTTCTCCGGGCTCAGTTCGCGGGCCAGCACCAGCACGTCCTCGCCGGCCAGGAACCGGACCACGAGCGGGTGTACTCGACGCCCCCCGTGCTGCCAGCATCGGTCTTGCACGCGCCAGACCCGGCGACAGCACCCGAGCGCGGAGCCGTTGGACGTTCGCGCGGCGCAGAGGATGTAGCCGGGGGCGGTTTCATGTCCCATCGGTCACTCCCTCGGATCCTTCGACCCGGCGGCGAGGCGATCCGCCTCCTTCGCTTCCACGCACTCCACCAGCTCCCGCACGATGTCCGCGATGAGCGCGTCACCGATGCCGTAGGGCAGCCCCTCCAGCGACGAGAACGCGACCTTGACCTCGGCCACCGTCTCATCGCCGTCATCGAGGCAGACCGCGACGATGCGCCCGAAGTGCTCGGGGGCGAACACGAGGTCAAGTCCGAGGGCGTTCGCGCGCTTCTCCTGCTCCGCGACGAGGGGCCAGCCCAGCGCGTCGAGGTCGTCTCCGATGGGCAGGGCGGCGTGTAGGCGGGCGATGATGCTCACGACTTCGCCTCGGCCGCCGCCGTCAACGCCAGCGCGAGGGCGCGGCGGGGGTTGGATTCCTCGCTCGCCCCGACCACATGCACGTCAGCGCCCGGAATGAAATCCGCTGAACCGTAGGCCGGTGTGCGAAAGCACCAGTCCCGCCAAGCGTTCGGCTGCGGCGATTGCGTCAGTACCCATCCCGCCGTCCCGTCTTCGGCGCGAAAGCGCATCCACCCCGGCGCACAGTCCGGCTGCGGAATATCCGGCGCGACCAGCCTCAGCAACTCGCGACACCCGGCCGCGAACCCGATCCAGTGCGAGAGGTTGAGGCACCACGGCGCCATCGGGTCGGTGCCCGCGAGTTCGATCGCAGCGCGGGGCAAGTCAGGGTCGATGCCGACGTGCGGCGGCCCCAGAATCCGGTCAGTCATGCGAGCCTCCAGCTGCTTCGGCGTTCGCGACCTTGAGCAGGCGCACGGCCTCATCCCGCTCACCAACCAGCCGCTCCACCGTCTTGTCGGATGAGTTCGCCGCTCGCGCCTGAGCGTCGCCCCAGTCGCGGAGTCTGGCGGCCTCGGCGCTCCACTCGTCGCGCTCGGTTTCGGCTTCGTCTCGCAGGGCCCGGGTCGCCGTCAGCGCCTTCCCCAGGCGGGCGACTTCGGTTTCGGCTTTCTCGGCGGCGCGGCGTGCTGAATCGCGCTGCTTCCGCAGGTGGACGATGTGGAGCGCACGGGCTCCTGCCAGCCACTCTGCATGTACCACCCGCGCGGTCATGGGGTCCTCCTCACCGTATTCGTTCGCCCGTACAGGTCAGCTCGTGACGTCTTGAGCCATGCCATGACGGCCTCGGTCAAGTCGGGCGCGAAGACGAACGGGGCGCCCATGATCAGGCGAGCAAACTCGACCTTCGTACCGCCGTAGCCCGATGTCACAGCGGCGAGGTACGCGCGACGGAATCGGCCGGGCGTCATGGCGTCCTCCCGTCGCCGAGCCATTCGAGGCGGGCCGAGCTGCGAACGTCGGCGGTGCTGCTGAACTCGAACCATGCGTAGTCGGCCCCGCCCCGACCGTGCGCTCGGTTTGTGCTGCTCATGGGTTCACCGAGACGATGACACGAGCGCCGCAGCGCGTGCAGAGTTCGGTGCGTTGCCCGGGTCGAGCGAGTCGGACCGAGCCGCAGAAGCATCGAGCGACACGGGCGCCAGGGGCGTCACGTCGTCGAGCTTGCGCGGTCGGCAGCCCGAGCAGCGTCCGGTGGTACTGGACGGCTGCGGCCGTGACGCCGAGCACGGCGCCGATCGCATCGTCGCTGAAGTCACCGAACGGATCCTCGGCGATCGCCCTGGCGACCCGGTCGCGCATGGTCACTTCGCCCTCGTGTAGCTGGCGAGGACGGCGACCCGGGGCGCGATCTCGTCGTTGTAGAAGCGGTCGAGGCTGTCGCTCGGGTATTCCTTCGCGGCGCCCATCAAGGCGACCAGGGCAGACTCGGCTCGGTCGGCTCGCTCGCGCCACGCCTTCGCGTCCTCGGCGAGCTTCGCGATATGCCACACGGTCAACGCCGGCGAGTTCGTCAGCGAGACGATCATCGAGGCGCTCGGCTCGTCGTCGCCGAGGTCGGCGAGCAGCTTGCGGGCAATGAGTTCGGGGTCGAGTCGCATGGTCGCTCCGTTCGTTGAGTCGTTGGCCGTCGAGCGTCGTGCTCGCCGTTGTCCACCCCGCGCCTTCGTGGCGGTGACTCGTGCGGGGTTCCCGCCTCGCCGAAGCGAGACGGGAGGGGCCGACCAGACCATGCCGGCGCGAGAGGTCGACCCCGTTGGAAGGAGCCCCGCGCCGGGTTCGAGTCAGTACGGGACGCAGAGCGAGCAGCCCTTGCCGCGACAGTGGTCGCACTTCGGATCGCCCCATCCCTCAGCCGGCGTCTGCTGCGTCGGAAGCGTCCCGCCGGTATCCGGCGAAGGGTTCGGGCGGTCCGGCGCGCGAGCGGGCGGCTCAGGGCGGCTCTCGGTCGTCTTCGGCTCGTCGAGTGCGGGGCTCCTGGCGATCATCCCGTTGAGGTACTCGTCCACGAAGGTCTTGTCGCCCTTGTGCGTCGAGACCTGACGGACCCTGACGCGGGCGCCGATGACCTGACGCCGGATCTCCGGGTTCGTCCGCCCCGCTTCGATGTCGAGCAGCTCGGCCTTCGCCGGGACGCGTCCGAGGACGGTACGCAGATCCGCCTTGTGCCAGCCGGTGCGCCCCTCGAAGCTCTCGAACTTCTGGAGGCTCGCGCCGTCGTAGACGCCGCCCTCGATCGCGAACCACCAGCTCACGCGCCACGTCCCCGACTTGTCTCGAAAGATCGAGTAGTCGACGACCTCGCAAGGATAGATCGCGTCCGGCACGGTCGCCGCCTCGCGCTGCTCGAAGTCGCCGCCTGCGATCGGCGTCGAGTCCCATTCATCGGTCGGATCCCAGCTCATCGGTCATCTCCCTCTGCTCGGCGTCCGAGCGTGTTGTCGAAGGCGCTCAGCAGCGCTCCGAAGTCGAGCGGGATGGTATCGGGCAACGACGTCCCCAGACTCCCCCGCCCCTTGGCTTCGATCTCGTACTCATCGACGCTCGCGGGCTGCGTCCGCATGATCCGCTCGTCGCCGTCCATCTCGATCCGAACGATGAAGTCGACCGCCGAGTGTAGGATGGTCCGCGATTTGCCCGAGAGCGCCGACGAGACGTGATAGCGCCCGGTGTCCTCGACGCGTCGACCGCGCTTGATGCGGATCTCGGTCTGCGACTCGTGCGAGATGAAGACGACGCAGAGCGGGCGCCCGTCCTTCGTCTTCGCCGTCCGCAGCCGGTTGATGCCGTTAAGCCAGCGCGTGCGGAGCGTCTGCCAGCCCTTGCCCCACTCGGCGTCAGACGGGTGCGACACGCCGAGGTCGTCACAGACCGCCTTCAGGCAGAGCGGGTAGAGCAGATCGACCGTGTCGACGACGACCGTACGAAAGTCGTGATCTTCGGTCCGCAGCGCCTCGACGAGCGCCTCGAAGTCAGCCCAGCTCGTGACGTCCTTGCGCCAGGATTCGATCGCCTTCGTCCCGTCCTCGGTCGCGAGGAACAGCGGCTTGGGGAACCGGCTTGCGAGCGTCGTCTTGCCGACGCCGGGCAGCCCGTAGAAGAGCCATGTGAATTGCAGGAAGTTGGTCTGAGGCGCGCGTGGCGCCGTGGGCAGAATGTTCGGACGGGCCATCGGCTCAGTCCTCCAGTTCGGGGTGAGCGTGCTCTCGCACGTTGAACGACTCGACGCCGATCGCGCCGGTGCAAAGGTCGAAGTAGTCACAGCGTCCGAAGTCGAGACAGGACCCGGTGTTGCGGATCGTCATCTCGCCTCGCTCGATCGCGAGGATCCGCCGATGCTCTTCCCAGATCTCAGCGCGCATCCGTTCGAGCTGCTCGTCGGTTCGGCTGACGACGACCTCGGCGAAGTAGAAGACGGGGCGGGACTCGACGTCCCCCCGCAGCCGCTCGCGGTACTCGTCGGGCGTCTCGGCGACCTTGCGCGCCAGGGGCGTGCGGTCCCTCTCGCGCGCCCTGTTCCGCTCGAAGTAGTCGGTCTCGGTCTCGGTCTTGCGTTGCTTCAGCGGCTTCAACGGCGCCCGCGCGTCGCACCGTGCGGCGTACTCGACGTCGGACTCGCCTCGCTTCGGCTTGATGCCGGGTTTCTTGATGATCCGGTAGACGGCCCGTCGGACGGTCGTGCCGTACTTCTCGGACGCTGCCGCCATGTAGAGCGTCGGCTGGAGTTCGAGCTGCAAGCGCCTGACGTAGTCCTCGCCGAGCCGCGTCGTCGTCTTGATCTCCAGCAGAGCCGGGGCGATCGCGACCGCGCCGTGCCCTCGCTCGGGGGCGTCCAACACCGCCTGCTCCCAGAAGCCATCCCACTTGCCCGAGAGTCGGTGCGTCGTCGACGGTGCGCCCGTCGCCGGGTTCCGCAGCGGGATCTCGAACACTTCCTCTTGAATCGCAGGCCATTCCGACCAGAACGCCAGAGCGCCCCGCGTCAGCTCTTCGACGACGACCACCCGGAACTCGACCCGGTCGGCGTCTGCGGACGTCCAGGCGGGCTCGACGTGCTCTCGGACGTACGCGCCTGCGGCGTCAGGGTCGAGCAGTTCGACCCCCTTGTGGACCGCCGAGCCGATCGTCAGCGCCGGACGGTCGCCCTGCGGTTCGAGTCGTTCGAGGTACTTCAGGCGAAACCGCTCGTCACAGCGGCGCTTCGCCATCAAAGCGGAGTTGGTCAGGACGTCGAGGCGGGGCATGATCAGGCTCCTTCGCTCGACAGGCTGCTCTCGTCGACCTCGAAGCGCAGGGAGACCGGCCCGGAGATCACGACCTCGACCCGCACCGGAACGGCGATCGCGTCGAGCGTGTCGAGCAGCCGGCCGATCTCGTCCCACGACGCGCAGAGCGCCTCGATCGTCAAGAGTTCGAGCTGCGCGGGTGCCGACGCCTTCGCGACCGGCTCGGGCGCGTCCTGCGGCGGCTGAGGGGCCGCAGCGGCGACGACGGGCGGGGCCGTCATGAGGGCGGGTCGATCCTCGCGCCAGCCGGTGACGCGACAGAAGGCGTCGATTCGATCGCCGGGGCCGGGCGTGCGGTAGCGGCGCTCCCGTACGGCTCGACGCTCGGCGTCGGTCAGGACGTGCGACGTCACCTTGCGATCGTCCATCTGAAGGTCGGACCGACTCCGCCGCATTTCGGGCAGCAGATCGGAGAGGGACGCCTTGATCCCGGTCAACGCGTGGCCGTCGATGCCGAACTCGGCGACGAGTCGATTCGTCATTGGGTACATCGTCGGGTCGGCGAGGATCGCCTTGATGACACGCGAGCGTCGCTTGGCGCGGGTTCGCTCCAACTCCGTTCGCTCGCTGAAGTCGCGCGGCGCGTATCGCCGGGCGTGGGGTCCTGTCTCGAAGCTTGTCATGGTCGGCTCCTTCCAAAGAGTGTGCTGGTCGCCCGGGACGGTTCTCGTCCTGGGTTGGTCGTCGATGCGACCGTGATAAGAATACAGAGAATCCGACAGCGCGCGACACAAAACGCGAACGTCTTGCAATCTCTTTACAAATCCCGCAGGCGAATCGCCGCTCTTTCGTACGCCCGCAGCTCGTCGATTTCGGCGTACAGGCCCGGCGTCTCGGGCACGTCGCCGCCGGGCAGCCGGTCGTACGTCGCCGCCCATCGCGAGGCCTGCGCGAACCAGGGCGAGGCCTCGCCGGCGTCTCCGACCCGCTCGTCGGCGATGACGAACAGGGCGAGCGCGAGCCGCTTGCGAATGAACGCGGCACGACGCGCCCAGCCGTCCGAGAGCGGCGTCGTCAACGTCCCGTCGCACGAGACCGGAGGCGCCCAGCGGATTTCAGCAGGCGGCGACGCAAGGCCGATGGCGGTCGAGTACCGACGGGCCGCCCATCGCCCCCATTCGGCGGGCGTCATCTCCGGGCCGGGCGGGCGAGTTCGTTCGAGGATGCGTGCGAGCAGCGAGCCGCCGCGGAAGCGAGTCACGGCGTCGCCTGGAGCGCGCGGGCGAGTGCTTCGGGGATGGGGGCGCCAAAGGGCGGGCGGCCCTTGAATGCCAGTCCCGCCCGCGGCGGGTCGTAGCCTCCGACCAGCGTGAACTCCCACCCAGCCGGCACTAGAATCCCGAACAACACCGCGCCCTGGGTCCCCGGATCGGTGAGGTCGGGGGCCTCCCCTGACAGGTCGGTCCAGTCGATCCCATCGAAGTACCGACCTTCGATCGGGCCGTGCGCCAACCGCGTCAGGCCGTCGGCGGTCGCCATCCCCGGCCGCCACTTCCACGCCGCGGACTCGACCGCGACTCGATTCCAGTCAGTCGTCATCGCCCCACCCTTCGGCGTACTCGGGTTGATACGGTCTGAACCACCCGTTGCCGGGCTCGAACGTCGCCGGCACTGTCACGCCCGCTCGTCCGTTGCGCTGCTTGCTGATGATCAGGTCTGCCCTCGTCGGTTCTCGCGTCGACGGGTTGTAGTACGCATCCCGGTAGACGAACACGATCGAGTCGGCGTCTTGTTCGAGAGAGCCGGACTCTCGGAGGTCGGACATCATGGGCCGCTTATCGGGGCGTGACTCCAGCCCGCGATTGAGCTGCGACAGGACGATTCCGAGCATGCCGCCTTGATGTGCGAGGTTCGCCAGGGTCGCCGATGCGTGCGAGACCGCCTGCTCTCGGCTGTCCGCCTTCGGCAGCGTCATGCGTTGCAGGTAGTCGACGGCGAAGGCGATGATCCCGTGCTGCGCTCGTGCGATCCGGATCGCAGAGACGACCTCGGACAGCGTGCGCGCTTCGGTCTCGACGAGCAGCGGCGTGCGCGCCCATCGTTCGGCCGCCTCCAGCTCTCGGGCGTGCAGGTCGCCCGGCCCTGCGATCGACGACGAATAGAGCCGGCTTGCGAGCGAGTCGCGCCCCATTTCGACCGAGACGAAGAGCGCAGGGCCTTGCGTCTCGGCGATCGACTTGAGCACGCCCAGCGCGAGCTGTGTCTTGCCCATGCTCGGACGCCCCGCCATGAGGGCGTGGTGCCCGGGGTGGTATCGCAGCGTCCGGTCTAGGGACGGAAGGCCGGTCATGATCTGGTCGTCGACCTCGACGCCCGCCCTCACCCGCTCTGCGCGTTCCTTCGCAGCTACAAACAAATCCGCAGCCGGCCCGGAGCCGGCCGAGGTCGCTCGACCCTGCACGCGAATCATCGCGCCCTCGAACACGTCGCGGATCTCAGCCGTCGGCGAGCCCTCGGCGTGTAGCGCCTGGATCTCAGCCGCCGCCAACAGCAGCTCACGGCGTTCGCGGTACTCGACGATCGCAGCGACGTACGCATCGAAGCTCGGGCGGCGGGCCGGCGTGCTCTGGATCGTACGCACGACCGCGACGAGCGCCGAGAGGTCGGGGAACGGTCGCCCGATGCCCAGATCCGTCTCGTGACGCTCTAGGACGGTCGCCTCGTCCGGTCCGACGCCCGACGCGCGGTCTCGGACCATGCCGGACCACAATGCCTTGTAGCGCCTGTCTCCGAAGTCCTCTGGCGTCAGACCGACGGCGCCGGCCTCGTCGACGATCGACGGGTCTCGGAGTGCGAGCGAGAGCAGGGCGGCTTCGGACAGGTCGGCGACGGTGCGGCGGCTCATGCGAACAGTCCTTGCTGCACCGCAGGCACCCAGGCGGGCGGGCGATTCATGGTCAACCATTCCCGCTTTTGCTTACTGAACGTGCGCTTTTGACCGACTCGCGTTGACGTGATCTCGACAGCGTGCCAGCCGTCCGCCACCAGCTCGGGGATCGGCTCCGCTTCGCTGACGTAGCAGGCCGCGCCAGCCTCATCCCAGCGACGGATCACTTCGACCTGTTCGGCGCGCGGGAAGAGGTTCCCGTAGCCGGTCGTGCCCTCATACGGACCGTCCATGTACGCCACGCACCCCGGCGGCAGCGTCGGCGGGTGGATCTCGCGCGCGTCGGGGGCGATGGCGGCGGGGAGTCCGGCGATCCGATCCATTGCGCGCGCGCTGGTCGCGGTTTCGCCAAAGTTGTTGGCCCCAAACGAGGATGCGTCCTTTGCGAGCATCGACCACCGCTGCACGGTCGTCCACCTCGCCACCTCCCGCGCCGCCTCACTAACCCTCTCCGCCCCCGTCGCGAACTCCCCCCCGAACGTGGTTCCGCCCCGGCCGCTGTTCGCTATCGTGGACGGGTCCAGGGTGATCAGGCGGTTCGATGCCGTGACCTGGAGGTAGCGGGCGAGTTCGGAGGCTTCGGCTAGGGAGTCGAGGCGGGTCGCGGGGGCGTCCACCGTCGTCGAGTCGGCATCATGCTTCGTCCCATCCTCGCGCCATCGACAGGACGCGGCACCCCACCCAGACTCCCCGCCGTGCTTTTCCCAGCGCCCGCCGTGGAACCGCAGGGATGCGCCCGCCTGCTGCATATTGTGAAGCGCCGCGAGTCGCCCCACCTCCCGCGCCCCAAAGTCCCGAATCGGCCCCTCGTCCCGCAACCGTTCCCACAGCGCCCGCGGGTCCTCGTCCTTCCACGACCGGATTATTGCTGCCGCCTCCCGCATCAGCGCCGGGTCCGTGTACGCGGTCAGGAGGGCGCGGCATCCGGGGTCGGGCTCGCACCAGAGGTACTGCTCCGCGCGCTGGCCTGGACGCAGGCCCATGACGCGCAGGATGGCGAGTGCGTACCCGTGCTTATTCCCCATGCGGCTCACGGGCGGCTTGCAGCGCTTGCCGTGCTGGAGCGTCAGCGACATCGACGCGAGGCCGGCGCAGAGTTCGACAAAGAGCGGGGGTCGGCTCATCGTCGACCTCGTGCCCAGCGAACAACCCCGGCGGGGTTCGGCGGGGGCGGTATGTCGTCGCGCTCGCAGTACTTCACGAGCGATCCGATGCTCGGCGGGCGTTGAAGCGCCGCCAGCTCATCGAACCAGCGCATCAACCAAGCATGATGCGCCTTCAGCCATCCCTGAGTAGACGTCGCATCGGCGGCACGCACGGCGCCGGCCTGACGAGCCTGGACCTTGATCGAGTCGAAGTGCTTGCGCAGCTTCGATCCGCTCAGCAGGTTCGAGCGCCAGAAGCCCCGGGCGTCGTCGGCGTGCGCCCAGCGGATCACGCCCGCCACGTCCGCAGCGTCGGCACGGTCGAGCCGCAACAGCCGCTCAATGTCGGCAGCCCATCTTTGAAGGCCGCGATCATCGGTTCGAGCCGCCACGTCGGGGCTGTGCGTCGCTATGGCGTCTCGCAGGGCGACGGCGAGGACGTACGGCTGCGTCGTCGGGTCGAACGTCTTAGGCGGCTTCCTAGGCGTCTTCGTTCCCCCTTGGGGGGTAGGGGGTTGTTCTACTTGGTTCTTACTTGTCTCTTGAGTGGTCCCGTCAGCGTCACTACCCCTGGTCCCGTCAGCGTCACTAGTGACCGATTCGACACTAGTGACCGATTCGACACCACCTATCGGCGTCCATCCGTCGGGCAGCACGCCATCGCTCCATGCTTCGAAGTTCTTCGCCGGCGCGTACTCGCTGGTAGACGATACGTCCCCCTTTCGGACCCTCGTGATCATCCCAGCCTTTCGGAGCCCGACGAGCGCCTGGGAGCAGCGCGTGCGGGACATGCCGGTGTATCGCTGGAGGAACGACAGGGACAACCAGTCGCCCGTGGTCTTTCGGCCGAATCCGTAGGACTGGCGATAAGCCGCCATCAAGACGGCCCCCTCGGCCCTGGAAAGGCGCGCGGCGGCAATGGCGTCCCATAGGTCGTTTGCGATCCGAAGGTGCCCGTTTTCGGTCTGTACGTCAGCCATCGGAGGCCCCGACAAGGCGGCTCGCCGCTTCCACCATCGTCCGGTCGTTCATTACGACCTCGGCGGCGCACAGCGCCTCGCACAGAATGTCGATGACGAAATCGGGCGCGGTCACTTCGCCACCGTCGGGCCGGCGCACGACAAAGCGAGAGTCGATCGTGAGGCCGACCTCGACGCCGACGCAGCAGATGGAGAGGACAACGTCGGGGGCGTCGTCGGCGCCTATGGGGATCCGAGGGCGCTCATCCACGGCGCACCACCGTCGTCGTGACCTCTTCGATCACGTCGCCTTCGACGTGCTTGAGCAGGGCTGCACGGCTGAATCGCCAACCCCTGCCGACCTTTCGGGCTGGGATCTCGCCGGCTTTCGCCTTCGCCTTGACCGTCCGCACCGTGATTTGGAGCAGATCGGCCGCTTGTTCGGTAGTGAGTATGTCCATGCGCGCCACCGTACGCACCCGTCACACATACCGCAAGCGGGAAGTTAAGTGATCTTGCGCTCCCCCGCCGGCTCGCGCTCCTTCGCCAGCATCCACGCTTCGAGCGCCGCCGCTCGCACGCGCCAGGACCCGCCGACCTTGAACGCCGGGATCTCGCCCGCCTGCGCCATCGCGTAGACGGTGCTCTGGTTCACGTTCAATCGATCTGCCACGTCTCGAATCTTCAACAGCTTGTCCACAGTGCGCCTCCTGGCGTCGCGCATCGTCGCGCTTGTCAGACCCTATCGATTCCTGTCGACCCTTGCGACCGTGTTGGTGGTTTTGTGCACGCTTGACGCCGCACGCC
>Ga0233437_1006295_pt1 | contig 12221 bp, 5 predicted proteins | sample SI_122_August201_FD_182714 | JGI IMG/M metagenome (GOLD analysis project Ga0233437, IMG submission 182714) | Seawater microbial communities from Saanich Inlet, British Columbia, Canada - SI_122_August2016_200_MG | ecosystem: Environmental > Aquatic > Marine > Inlet | place: Canada: British... | reverse complement strand
ATTTTACCTGGTTCTGGTACACAGTCGTTTTTTCGATTTTTTTAGCGATATTTGGTAACATTAATTTGGTTTCCATGCATCGTTACTATCGTAACCGACTCATGGAAGCCTTCATGCCGGTATTGAAAGCGTCAGAGAAAGGCCGCACACCAATACGGCCTGATCGTTACGCTATTTACAGGAAATCTCCCGGCAGTGATGCCCCGTTTCACATTATTAATACCGCAGTGAATATGGTGGGATCAGAAGACACCAAGCGACAGGGCCGTGGCGCTGATAATTTCATCTTGAGCCCGCTTTTCTGCGGTGCAGAATCTACCGGATTTATACAGAGCAACCTGTACGTCGGCAACACCATGAACCTAGCTACAGCGATGGCCATTTCTGGTGCTGCTGTAGATCCCAATATGTATGCGACACGATCACGTCCGATCAGTTTCCTGATGACCTTGTTGAATCTGCGCCTGGGATACTGGATTCGCAATCCTAAGTTTCCAGCATCTTTGAAAGGAATTTTTTCACGTCCGTGGTGGTACCTGTATATGTTACGTGAAATGTTTGGTAAAGGACTGAACGAGCACTGTCGCCACGTCCACTTAGCCGACGGTGGACATTTCGAGAACCTTGGACTTTACGAACTGGTCCGGCGCCGTTGCCGGTTCATTATTATTTCCGACGCAGGGGCAGATCCGGAATTTGGCTTTGGCGATCTGGCCAAGGTGATTGAAATGGTGCGAGTGGATTTTGGCGCTAAAGTCATTTTAACCACAGACGATATGGTACCTGAAGGTAAGCAACGGTTATCCAAATATGCGTTTACGATTGGTAGTATCGAATATGTCGATCCTAAACAGCTTGCAACTCTGATCTACATAAAGACGGCGGTCACAAAAGGGCTATCTGAGGATATCTATGGCTACCGCCGTGCCAATCCTGGTTATCCTGACCAAAGTACAGCCGACCAGTTTTTTGACGAGGCCCAGTTTGAAGCCTACCGTGAACTCGGATTCCAAGTCGGTAAAACTATATGTGCAGGAGCAACCCATCAGGGTATGGAGAGCCTGTTCCGCTCAGTTGAAGATCGGATAAAAGTGTCCTGAACCCGGAACAGCTGATATTAAAAATATAGGGATAAAATGGTGAAGGAAATAATTTTCGTATCTATTCACCACTTTTCCGGAGTCGAGGGGATTATGATTCAAAATGCTCGAAAACAGGACGTTTTCGCGCAGCTCCAAGGATGGATTCATGCGTGTTTTGAATCATGATCCCTTCGACGGAGCTATGCTGAACAGTTACTAATTTTCCGTATTTTACGGGGCCTGACGGGGAGGGTTGGAAAAAATTTATATCTAATGAATTTGTGAATTGCCTTTTATGGAGTGCGTCGGTCAGTGGAAACTTGAAGATAAGTATACTGTCCCCGGAATTTCCCAGAACTTCACGGAACTTCATAACCTTTGACATCTGCACTCAGAATAGCGGTGAGTTTACGCTTGAAATCTTGAGTGGTCATGCTGATTTTCCCTTAATGTCCATGTTCAGGTTTCGATACTGAATTTAATTGTGAATTTTGTACCGTCTTTACTTTCCATCTCTATTGAACCATCCAGTTGGTTTTCGACTAATGTTCGCACAAGTTTAAGTCCCAGGGTACTGGAGCTTTTCCAGTCAAGTCCAGCCGGCATGCCTATACCGTTGTCCATCATTATTATTTTCAGCTCTTTGTCTATTTTCTTCATACTCAGGCATATTTCGCCAATACTTTCCTCAGGGAAAGCATACTTCAGGGAATTGGACACCAGTTCATTGACTATCAGACCCAGAGGATAGGCTTGATTAATATTAATCGGTGAATCCTCTATATCGTTCTTCAATGATACGTTGGCGGGATTAACTGCATATGTTTGAAAGATGGAAGTTGTCATCTTTGACAAATAAGCCTTAAGATCAATATCAGATAGATTTTCTGATCCGTGCAGAGTTTCATGAACAGCTGACATGGCGTAGACTCTTCCCTGGCTTTCCTTCAGAATTTCTTTAATTTGATTATCTTCAATATTGTCTGCTTGAAGTCTAAGCAAGCTATTGATGACTTGCATGTTGTTTTTGACTCGGTGATGGATTTCCTGAAGGAGGGTTTCTTTTTCTTCAAGGGAGGAACTGATTTTTTCTTCAGCCTGTTTGCGCTCAGTGATATCTCGTATAGTGCAAATCATGCCATCGTAGATTCCGTTTTTTATCCGTGGCACCAGATTGCCAGCTTGTATTGTTTCCCGGCCTGCAGGGGTGATAACTTGACTTTCATATTGCTGGGATTGGAGGGAATTTTTTGCTTTAGAATAAAACTGGATAAAATGCTGAATGGTCTCTTCTGGAAAATCACGAGTTACCATTAATCCCAACATATCTTCTGATTTAACACCAGCGATTTTATCCATGCCCGGATTGAAATAGATCATAACATCTTCTGAATCAGTTACCCAAATTCCATCTTCCACTTTTTCTAAAATGTGTTGATAGAATTCTTTAAGGCTAACCATTTCATCTTCCATATTCTTACGTTCAGTCATATTACGCGAACTGATAGTTAAACCAATAATTTTTTTAGATCCTTCCAGTATTCTTGGAATTACACTTGATTCATAATATATCGTTTCTCCTTCAGGAGTGTTGTAATCAGTTTCGTAAGACTTTAGTCTGCCGGTATTAAGAACACTTTCTAAAATAGCTTTGACCTCGTCTTGTTTTTCTTTTCCTTCCACATACTGATAAAGAGGTGTTCCGATAAGTTCGTTGACTGTCAAACCAGGAGCAGAATAATTGGCGAACTGGATATTTAAATCAGTGTCTAACGTAAGAATATGATCGGGGGATGTTTCAGTTAGAGACCGCCATCGTTCTTTGCTGTCTTTTAAAGCAACCGCTCGTTTTTCAAATTGAATGAGCGTATTTAGTATTGAACCAATTAACAGGGTTCCAAGCGGATATGATATTATTCCAACAAGTGAGACCTTTTTTATCAAAATTATAGCAACATCCCAGGGGTATAGGATCGGGATCCAGACTTGAGCCTGTAATGTCAGCAGCAAGCCAAAGATAAGCAACATCACGGGTGAATACATTTTGGGAATCGACTTGTTACTTTTAAAAAACAACATACCGACAAGTGCCCCTCCACATATTCCAATAACGCCAATTGGGACACCTGCACCACCCAAACTGACTCGAAACATGCTGACCAACAACGCAGAAACAATACCTGCAACTGGATGGGCATAAGCAGCAGAAATCCCGACCAGTATTATTCTTCCATCAATATAATGGCCATCACTCAGTTCTATCCGTGAAATCATTCCGATAACGGCAATCACGGCGAATAGGATTCCATTGAAAATATTTTGTGAATTAGGAGGAATTTTGTGATTTAGGAGGAATCTTATATTTTGTTAAAAGCAAATATCTAAAGAGATAAGCTAATAAGAAAAAGATGGCTATATGCTGTAATAAAGCAGTCAAAAATTTTATATTCAAGTTCATTAGAAGTTTCAGCTTGTTATACAATTGAAAGAGCTTGCTGTTTATGTCAGATCTGCGATGTCCGTTCAGGTTTTTTCATTCCGCTTTTAGCGTGCAAAAACCTGAACGGACACTGCTTATGTCAGATCAAAAATTACCGGGTCTTTTCATTTTCATTTAACACGTCCCGGATTATTTCACCGAGTTGCTCATGATCAAGGGGCTTCATAATGACACGGCAGATACCGGTTTGCGTGGCGTCCTTCTCAAGGTCTGTATCATCATAACCGCTCAATAGAGCAATTGGAATATCGTTACGAATTAAGAGTAATTCTTTAGCCAGCTGAATACCGGTCATTTCAGGCATTCCGTGGTCGGTCAGCACCATATCAAATTTATAGGGCTGATTTTTAAATAATTCCAGGGCCACGACGCTGCTGGTTTCCGCAGTTACATGATATCCCAGATCCTCCAGAATTTCTGTGTGAATATCGATGATCCCTTCATCATCATCGACGATTAGAATCTGTTCATTTCCTCCAAAAACCGGCTTCTCTATGGTGGATTTTGGAGAAACGGTTTCTGCTGATAGAGGAAGAAATACATAAAACCTGCTGCCTTCCCCAATTTTACTTGAAACTGTCACAGCTCCTCCAAGATCTCTAATGATCCCATGGACAACCGATAATCCCAAACCTGTTCCTTCTCCTGTCGTTTTGGTTGTAAAGAAGGGGTCAAAGATACGTTCCAGATCGGTATTATCAATACCAATGCCATCATCGACGACCGTGAGCTGCAGGAAGGTCCCTTTATTTATTTTGTGAATATCAGCAAAATCAGTCTCGATAGCGATTTCATCTACTGTTATTTCCAGATTACCCCCCATTTCATGCATGGCATCTTCGGCATTACTGCAAAGGTTATATATTATCTGGTGGATTCGAGCTTCTTCAACCTGGACAACAGCCTTTTCAACCTTGACATCGAATTGAAGTTTGATCATCGCAGGTAAAGCAGACCGTACCAACTTGACACTTTCTTCAAGAGCTGGAATCACGTCGATGGCTTCCGCTTGTTTTTTATTCTTGCGTGAATAACTTAAAATCTGACGAATGATAACGGCTGCCCGGATACATGTTTTTTGACTGGTTTCAACATTCTTCCGGAGTGGGCTCTCGGTGGGTATTTTTGATTCCAGAAAATCCAGATTTAATCTCATGATATGCAAAATATTATTGAATTCATGAGCTATCCCGCCTGCTAAAGTTCCCAGAGCTTCCATTTTCAGTGATTGACGCAGCTGTGACTCTAATTTTCTCTGTTCGGTAATATCAGTTATAATAATTTTGACTATTTTGTCTTTTTCTCCTGAAATATTATCAATAACACTATCCAGGCGGGCGTGAAATCTCGTTCCGTCCGCTTTAACCAGTTCTAATTCGCAGGCTCGGCTCTGACCAGTATCCAGGATACGTTGACGATGAAAATAGTATTTGTCTTGATCATCTTCAGGTATAAAATCGGTAAATCGGTGGTTGATTATTTTTTCCCTTTCTGAGTTTATTAGACAGCAGAAAGTCAGATTGGTATTCAGAATCAAACTGTTCCTTCCAACAGTCAGATAACCCACCGGGGCGGAGTCATATAAATCTTCATAGGTATCTCGGGCTGAGATGAGTTCATACTGAGCTAATCTTAATTCGTCATTCTGCATTTCCAGTTCGATTTGATGGATTCGCAGCTCTTCAATCAACTTTTGAACTTCCCTTGAAGACCTCTTCCCGGTTTCCACAGGATTTAATTTATAAAGGAATTCAGACCGTTTTCTTAGATCATCAAATTTATTTGAGACCCTGCTCTGATCGTTCTTTGAATTATCTGACGCCATAAGCTTAGATTTTCATTAATTTAAAACATTTCTGTGAAATTAGAGCTCTTTTCGGCTTATTTCACAATGGATAAAACTCATTTTACACAGGCTGGCTGATATCCATAGCTGCGGTTGTAACGCCGATTATCTTCCCCGTCTGGTCTACCAGCGGTTCTGCTGTTACATCATAGGTGACGTTCCCAGAGGACAGAGGAAAGACAATCGTCTTTCGAGTCGGCTTCCCTGTTTTTATGACTTTTTGTTTTATTTTCATCAACGCTTTTGTTCCTTTGTTTTGCGCGATTTCATCATCCCGCTTTCCAATAACTGATGTTGAATCAAAATCAGGATGTAGATTATATATCCACGTATAACGCAGATCAAGATCTGCATTAGCCGCGATGATCGAATAATTCTTGAGCGCGACCTGCAGATTTTGTTCAGACGCAGCCAAAGCAAATTCAGCTTTTTTGATTTTTGAATAATTGGTAAATGTGACCACCACCCCATCGATAACATTTTCCAGGGTGCGATATGGTATGACTCGAACGGAATACCACTCTCCGTCCCGATCCTGTATTTCTACCTCTTTTTTTTCCAATGTTTTTAAAACGTGTTTGATATCGTCATAAAGATTCTCAAAAGGGATATTAGCCGTGATATGGCTGAGGGAACGTCCGACATCGGTGACAATGAGGTTGAAGATTTTGGTGGCGGTCGGGGTGAACCGCTTGATTTTCAGGTCTGTATCCAAAAAGATGGTGCCGATTTCGGTGCTGGCCAGGAGATTATTGATATCGTTATTGGCCCCCGACAGTTCATCCACTTTTTTCTGGAGTTCGGTATTGACTGTCACCAGTTCCTCGTTGGTCGACTGCAATTCTTCTTTGGAGGTTTCCAGTTCTTCATTGGTACTTTGCAGCTCCTCGTTGACCGATTGCAGCTCTTCGTTGGTAGATTTCAATTCTTCGTTAGACGTTTCCAGTTCCTCAATCGTCGTTTGAAGACGTTCCTTAGTTGCATTTAGCTCCTGTTCAAGCGTTGATAAGGCTGGATCGGACGCTTTTTTTTCTGCCTTTTTTCCTGTTTTCCGGGATGTTGTTTGGTCAGGTGATTTTTCATCGAACAACACCAGTAGAAATCCGGATGATCTGTTCGCTTCAAATAGAGGTCTGACTGTCAGGTCGACGATTCGAACACCACCGTTGTATTTAACTCGTACCGCCTCATCGAAACAGATCTTATGATGCCGCAGAGCATTATTGAGCGCCGTACTCAATTTGTAACGCAGCCCTTCACGGGCCATGGACAGGACATTAAAACTGGCTTTACCCACAGGCGTTTCCAGATATTTGTCCGTTTTCCCCAAAAAATGAATGATCTCATAATGTTCATTAACTAGGACCCCCGGAGGCGCATAGTCGTTCAGGATCACTTTTTCGGCAATATTCTGGATATCAACGTCGCTATTTTGTTTTGCTTTTAATGCGTCTTCCCGTCGAGGTTGATAAAACGGCATGACCGGATAATCTGCCGCTTTTTCGGTATAACCTTCCAGCTTCATGAATATCTTCCATTTATTATTAAACGGGCTGAAAAAATCGGTGAATTCTCCAATACTCTCTGAAGTTCCCAATAGCAGAACGCCATCAGGTCTTAATGTATAATGGAACAGCGGGATAACTCTTTTCTGTAATGGAGAATCCATATAGATCAGCAAATTCCGGCAGCTTACCAGGTCGATCTTTGAAAAAGGCGGATCTTTGATCACATTTTGTGCGGCAAAGACGATCATTTCCCTGATCTTTTTTTTAATCCGATAGGTATTGTCTTCTTTTATAAAATACTTATTCAGCCTCCCCTGTGATACATCCGCTGCGATGCTGTCCGGATAGATACCCAGACGGCCGTGTTCCAATGCATCAGCGTCTATGTCACTGGCAAAAACCTGAACATTATGATGTTGTTTGATCAGGTCCATGACTTCCAGCAATGTGATAGCCATCGAATACGCCTCTTCACCGGTGGAACAACCCACGATCCAGATACGGATGAGCGACTCAGGGTTCCTGCTTTTAAGTAATCCGGGAAGTACCTGTTCCTTTAAAATATCAAACGCCTCGGGGTCCCTGAAAAAACTGGTGACCCCAATCAGCATGTCTTTGAAAAGAATATCCACCTCGGCCGGGTTTTTTTCCAGGTATTCAACATAATTCGGAATTTTGCCGATTTGATGAACCGCCATCCGACGTTCAATCCGTCTGCGAATGGTCGTCTGTTTATAGTGGGACAGATCGTGTCCGGTCGATCTTCTAATCAGGGCAAAGATTGTTTGAATATACTCTGAGAAGCTCTCATCCGTTTTTTTAAGTTTCTTAGCTGCAGTGATGTACGGTGCTTTAACGTATTTGATCAACTCACCCGGCAATTTATTTACAGGCAAAACAAAATCTACAATACCAGTCGCAATAGCGCTTCTGGGCATCCCATCATATTTAGCCGAATCCGGGTCCTGAACCATGGCAATTCCTCCTCCTCCTTTGACCGCTTTCAAACCGAGGGTGCCATCGGTCGCCGTGCCGGAAAGGATAATACAAATCGCTTTCTCATTGAGTTCAGACGCCATGGACCGGAAAAAACAATCGATGGGCAGGTTGAGACCGTCTGTTTTAATCGGCATCATCAATTGGAGTTTACTATGTTGAATCACTACATTTTTATCCGGTGGATTGAGATATATGCGGTTGGGTTCGATCTTCATTCCACTTGTTATTTCATTAACAGGCATTTGAGTGGATTTTGACAGCAGGCTAGCCATAATGCTTTTGTGTTTGGGGCTTAAATGCTGGATAATCACAAATGCCATATTGCTGTCAGATGGCATGTTGGAGAAAAATGATTCCAGAGCCTCCAGTCCACCAGCAGATGCGCCTAAACCGACTATCGGGAAGCTTACGGGTTTGGTTGGTTCGGTTTTTGCGACGCTCTTTTTAACGGGTCGTTTTGTTTTTACTGGTTTATCAGTCTTTGAAACGGACCTGGCTTTTTTCTGAGCTGCCTGTCTCTTTTTCTTTTCCGCCATTTTTATTACCTCTCCAACATATTGAAATAATATTTCAATAGGAAACAAATCGAAATTTTCAGGAATCCGACTGAACCAGTTTTCCTTTTTATCAATCTACATGAAAAATATTTCTAAACCAAGACTATAAATTAAAAAATCGTCCCAAATCCAGGCCCTGTTTTAGCGCATCCAGGTAGCTATCGTTTTTTAATCCGGGTATGCCAGGCTGAGCTTTTCTTCTTGCAAACGATTGCCCGGGATTTGGACGTTTCAATGAAGATAATAAAAATCTTTTTGCGGGTAAAACAACCCGAGTTGAATGAAGATGGTCTCCACTCATGGCAAGGTATTTCAGGCTTACAGCTGTATGTTTAGCTGTCGGATTAAGATCAAACTTGAGATGCTCGTGGGCTGTGTCCTTGGATCCGTTAATCCGAGTATCTTTGTCAGGATATAATCATCAGTTTTACTTCCGTCCAATCACCGCACTCGTTTCTCATTTTAAATAGCGCTTTTCTGGCAGAATGATCTTTACTGATTTATTACACTGTAATTAATGGATCTTGTCTCTAATTTAGATACCCAACCCAGTTACTCGACATGCAATTTTTCCAATACTCTGGTTATCCCCGTTTGACCCCAATAATATATGTAATCGGATCTCCCGATCCATCACTATCGTCTTTCTCAATTTTTATTTTAGATTTATCTGTTTTTTCATCCTTTTGAGCAGCAATGACCTTTCAGGCGCCAATAATAAAATGTAAGAGTCCGTCGCGCTGGACTGATTAAGCAACTAAAAATATGAATGATTTTTCATAAATGAAATCCGGAACCCGACGCCCATTAAAAATTGGAAAAGAGAGCTTGCGGTATTCAAATTATCAGATAGAATGTCTAAAAAAAGGGAGGGAAGAATGAAGGCTCGGATCGCGATCTTTATCATAATGGGCGTGTTGCTCAGTGGTTGTTGGAACTATGGAAGATGAGGGAGAGGAAATGGTCCCAGGCGGGATCCAGGAAATTGCCCTTATCGGAATTCAATATCAAATGAACAGCCACAAGATTCGGTTGTAAAAAATATTGGAGATAGACAGACGTTACACACGTCTAATGGTTAAAGGATTACGGCCATCGGTGAGTCAATGACTGATACTCCGATCGCATAATCTTCGAGCGACTTAATACTGCTCATTCTCACTTTCCTCCTCACAGAAACGAATCTGTCCGAATCTTCTGTTTAAAAATCTTTACATAGAAATAGTTACCTGCTTCACAGATGGAAATACAATCCTTACCTCGATGATTGGTGATAGTAAATTCAGAGATCCTGAGCTTAGCCTTTGAAAACCATGGCCCACAAGCTTCAAAAAAGGAAAATACAATTCGACAACATAAGGGCTTACAAGAAATAGAGAAAACCTATATTTCTATCATTTTCAGAAAGGGCCGGATTTGCTAAAGATACCGAAGTTTGAAATATTAGTTCGTTTTAACTCGGTTTAAAAGGATCAACATGGCTCAAATGGTGCTCCCAATTTTTCCCAAAGGAGTGACGATGATCACTTCAGTACTTTGTTTTGAGAAACGCGACGGGCAGGTCTATTACTTTCACGGAAATTTGCCGGTTTTCTCCCATGGGGAAGACGACATTAAGAGTTTTAAGATGTTCACCAGTCAGCTGATCGTCAATGGCAGCTGCAAACAAGTTGATATTATTCGAGCGTTTGGAGTACCTCCCATTAGCATGAAACGGGCAGTAAAACTGTACCGGGAAAAGGGTCCGCCGGGTTTTTTCGAGAAGAAAAAGGCAACAAAAAAACCGCGCGTGTTGACACTGCAGGTGCTGGATAAAGCCCAGTCTCTGCTCGACGAAGGAAAAAATCGCTTTGAAGTGGCGAAAGAGTTGAATATTAAACCGGATACATTTTACAAAGCGATTCGGTCCGGCAAGCTGATTGAACGACCACTTGACGAAAAAAAAACAAAAGCGAAAGAAGTATAGAAGACAGCAATAGCCCGATGGGCCAGGCATGCACCCGAACCGTGGGACGAGTGGCTGCCGCCACTGGTATGATCGATCAGGCTGAAGTAATATTCGAAGATCTGCAAGATGTCAGGGGAGGGGGTGTTCTTTTTGCTCTTCCTGCATTGCTGATGAACGGACTTTTGAAGTACTCGGATAAGTTTTTTAAGCTTGCAAATGGGTACTACAGTCTTTACAACGTTTTTTTACTTCTGGGGTTTATGGCTCTGGCCAGGGTTAAAAACATCGAACGGCTCAGATACCAGGAACCAGGCGAATGGGGCAAAATATTGGGATTGGACCGGATTCCGGAAGTTCGCACCCTCAGAGAAAAAGTCAGCGTCCTTTCTGCGGAGGAGAAAATTGTCAGTCAGTGGAGCGGCAGACTGTCCAAAGATTGGATGAATAAAGATCCGGGTGCAGCCGGAGTGCTTTATGTGGATGGCCATGTTCGCACGTATTACGGATCGAAGAACAAACTCCCCCGGCGTTATGTATCCAGACAGAAACTGACTTTAAGGGGCATGACGGATTATTGGGTGAATGACGCTCTGGGACGACCATTTTTCACGATCTCCAGCGCTTTTACAACCGGGCTGTTGGATATACTGGAGAATGAAATTGTCCCACGTCTTGTCCGGGATGTTCCCGGACAACCGGACCAGCAGGAACTAAAAAGAGAACCATATCGTTCACGCTTTGTTTTAATCTTCGACCGGGAGGGATATAGTCCGGAATTTTTTCAGCGGATGTGGGTTCAGCGCATAGCTTGCCAGACCTATCAAAAATATCCGAAGCAGAAATGGCCGGAAGAGGAGTTTAACAAATACGCAGTTAAAATGCCCCATGGTGAGATTATCGAAATGGAGTTGGCCGAGCGTGGGTATCTGCTGGGAGATATAATCTGGGTGCGTGAAATTCACAGAAAATGTCGAAGCGGACATCAGACTTCCGTATTGAGCACGGATTATAAAGCCGATTTTACAGAAATCGCTGCCCATATGTTTTCCAGATGGTCTCAGGAAAACTTTTTCAAATATATGATGGAGAACTTCGATATCGACTCCTTAACCGGGTATAAACTCTATGGGTTTAACGAGACTAAACATGTGGTCAATCCGATGTATCGCCAGTTGGACAGTAAAGTCAGAAGTCTTGTCGGCATATTAGGACGCAAAAAAGCCAAATTCCATGATTTACAAATGAATGGAAGCGAATTGACTCCAAAAAAAATGGAGCAATACGAGCAAAAAAAAGGCGAGCTTCGAGAAGAGATCGAGTTTATGCAGAAGGAATTGGAATCGTTAAAAAAAGAACGTAAGCAGACAAAAAAACATATCCCATTCGAAGAACTAGCCGACGAGGAGCAGTTTTATAGAATAGCGCCAGCTCGGAAACAGCTCCTTGACACGGTCAAGATGATTGCTTACAGAGCAGAAACTGCAATGGCTCAGATACTGCGGGAGGGTTTGGGAAGAAAAGACGATACACGTCCTTTACTGCGGCAAATATATAATGCGGATATAGATCTTGTCCCTGATGAAAATCGTAATATACTAACCGTAAGGTTGCATCGATTGACTAACCCGCAGTCGGATCGTGCTGTTCGTTTATTATGCGATCATTTGAACGACACCGAGACAATTTATCCGGGCACAGATTTCAAGTTGAACTTCGAATTGGTATCAAATTGAAATCGCGCAACTCAGGAGTTCTGAATTTAATGATCCTCGCGGAAACCC